>Ga0181612_137818_pt1 | contig 13856 bp, 6 predicted proteins | sample HoacroProtozoa21_FD_119630 | JGI IMG/M metagenome (GOLD analysis project Ga0181612, IMG submission 119630) | Hoatzin crop microbial communities from Cojedes, Venezuel. Combined Assembly of Gp0051906, Gp0051904, Gp0051908
AAATAAGTGTGATCTTAATGATGTCAGGTAAGTAGCCGTTGACAGTTCGGAGGTTTTCACTTAAGCTCGTAGTGCTAAATATTCTAAGATTTCAGAGCAGGTGAAAGGTATAGAGCAATTTAAGCTGTTTTGCACTAGCACTGTAGTTTCACAACAATGAGCTGCTTCTGCTGTCAGAAGATTTGGTTAGTCTGCCCTTGGACAGTCTTGCCCACTTCCTCCCCTGTGCTGGTGTGAGTGTGTGTGTGACCGGGCAGTAAATCAGGCTGTAAAATGGATCCAGATTAAAACTAACGATTTAAAAAAAAGGAAAACTGAACCAAGTGTATTTATCTTGCTCACACCATGAACACTTGCTGGCGTGACAGAGGTGGGATAGCAGGGTTAGGAATGAGCAGTTTTCAGGGAGACCGGATTACCTTTTCTGGTGGCAGTGCCAAGTTACACAAGTCTAAACTGCCTGTGAAACTACAGTGTAATACAAGCTGTTTACCTCACTTTATAAGAAGTACCCCTGTCAGTCTGTAGCACCTCATTTTGTTGGGAAAAACATCAAGCCTATTGGAAAGCATTGTGTAGGTTTTTCTGACTTGCTTGTTCAGGTGCCTTCTTTCCCTGCTTAAATATTGGGGTGGAATTGGCTGTGGCTGAAATAGTTGCAGGGAGCGGGAAAAGTTTTTGAGAAACTTTATGAGCAGCCAAGCTTTCAAGAAGGCATGTACTAAAAACAAAAGAAGCCTTTTCTTATTGATGTTCTGGTTAAATAAGCCAAAATTCAGAAAGAAGGTTCGTGCAAACTTCTTGGTTTTAGATTTCATTGGAAAAGGTACCACAGCTGGTGTCTCAAAGGAGACACCTGGTTATGTGTTTGAAGAACCACTGCAAAGTTGGTTCTTGGTGTAGTTTTACAGATTGTTAATATGTAGTACTTATTTAGTGAGCTCTAATAAATTCTGTTAGAAGTAGCATGTCTCTTGAAGGAAATACGACATAAAATTACTTAGACAAATATAAGGCATGCAGTATCAAGTGTCACATGCTTGTTTCTTGGTGCTTAGGTGGCATCGTAAATAATGTAAACATTGCTATTCAAGCTAATGACCAAGATTCCTTGTACTTTAGTCGCAGGCAATATTTGAGTCACGGATCCAAAGTCTGTGCTTTTTAGATCCCAAGTCCCTTGTCACTGAAAGTAGCCTGTATTTTCTAGAAATTGTATGTAAAGAGACACGGCATATAGTCCAGTCCTCTCTTCACATATTGAGGTTTCGCTTTTTCGTGTTGTTTAACATGACATACTTCATTATTAAATTGCCTGTTTAGAAGTACAGAATAACTCTTTCACTTTTGCCTTTGTTGTTGTGCACTCAGTCTAGATATGTTTCTGTTTATAGCTATGTCTTCATGTAAAGTAAATGCTGTACTAATGATCTGTGCAGTGTTGTTGAGATACTTGGTTTTGTAAACAGCTGTAGGAAATCAACTGGATTCATGGAATGAATGCTTTAGGATCTTTTCAGTATATCTAAAACTGTTCTGTCTGTGAAGTATAAGGCATCACCTAATCATTGATTGTAGTCCAACACTTGGAGCACTCAAGAAACAAACTCCACTGTAATGTCATATGGATTTAGGGCCTTGTTTAGTTTATGATTGTGCTTCAGTGATGTTCATACCTCAAGGCAGGGAGACAGCGTAGAGTAAAGAATGAGCATCAGGTTCAGGATGAGGGAACACTGTGATGCCAAACAGGTAAAATACAAAATACTCATTTAATGAGACACTTGAAAGCTTAATCTATACCTTAAGATTTTGAATAATGGTTTGGGTTTTTTTATTCACGTTTTTTTCTCTGCTTTTTTTTCCAGAGAAGTCATGGAAAAAGATGCTAAAGACTATGCAGATTCCATTCATGCAATATTTGTAGAGACAAGTGCGAAAAATGCAATAAACATTAATGAACTCTTTATAGAAATTAGTAAGTACTAAAACAGTTAATGTGCTTTCTTCTGAAAGAAGTTCAAGTAGAAATTTGATTACGGTATTAGTTTTTGTGCTATTCAGGTGAGAGTATACCGACTTAAATTTGTTACAATCAAACGTGAATAGAAGCTGCAAAATGAGCTGTATAAATTTTTGGTCATGTAATGACCTCTAAATATTCCTTCTAGAGATTTTAAGCCTACTGTGAAGCTGCTGGATAAATAGCAAACGGGGCACTTATGTCAGCAGTCAGTGTCATCTTACTTTATCTGTTATTGAATGTTTTAATTAGTACTTCCAAGGTTATGGAAGGTAAAGGAAATGGCATGAAGATAATCTGAACTTTGTACAGCTAAGAAGGAACTAAAAACTCTCATGTTTGTACTTAGTCTAAAACAGTGCATTTCCGAACATAAAAGAATGCATAAATGCCAGATTACTGCCTAGGAAATAGCAACTATAATGTGTAGATTTTCCACAAATATTTTTCTGATACCTTGGGGTTTTTTGACTAAATTGCAAATCTTTTCTGTCTCATTCATGGCGGGGACGACAATGACATTTTCTGTGTGTGAATGAAAAGCAGACGGTATTCTGAAGTGAATGCCATGCAATATTGTTTGCAGGATATCTTTCAGGCAGCAGCACTAATGTGCAGGTGTGTCAGCCAGTTTGTGAAAAAGAGGGCAATCCATTTTTGTGTGTGCACTGCAGTTTAGCTTTGAACAACTACAGAAGTATTAGACTTAAGAAAGAAAAAAAAAGTCCATGTAAGAAGTTGTATATATTGAAGCAGATGTAAAAAGGTATGTACTGTAGATTAGCTTCTTGATTTATTGACTGTATAGTTGCTCTCTAAAATTGATCTTGAATAAACTATGGAAAAAAAAAATTGTAAATCGTCCTCAGACTGAACCAAGAGTAGTTCATTTTAAAGACTGATTAGATGACTAAAGCAGCTATCTTTACAAGCGCTTCTGTGCTACACCCAATGCAGGTGATCTGCTGTGGAAATACAGGTCAAGATGGTAGTTTTCAATGAAGATATTGGAGATGGTAATGGATCCTGCAGAGTATATTCTCTGGGTGCTTTTGTATCTTAGTTCTCGAAGTCTAGATTAGCCTGAAGTGTAAATGCTGCAAAATTAGCTTAAAACTGCCTCTACTCTTCTTTTGTGGGACCATACCTCTGACAGACATAGGCTAGACTGTGAGCCTTCTGTTATACAGGAATGTGGTCATTAATGACCTAGGACTAGTTGGAGACACATTTTTGTATAAAAAACATACACTGAATGCTTAGAATTACATTGTAGTGTGAAGTTTACTATGATTTTTTTTTTTCCTGTTGCCTTGTAGGTCGCAGAATTCCATCAACTGACACCAACCCTCCGTCTAGTGGTAAGGGCTTCAAACTTAGAAGACAGCCATCGGTGACAAAGCGCAGCTGCTGTTGACTGATCCCTTAGAAAATCAGACTTGTTTATACAGTAGGTGGTCTTGGAAGTTAATAGTTCACGCTGGGTTTATATTATCAGTCTTAGATCTTTATCTGCTGGTGGTTCATGCACCCAAGGTCCCACAAAAATGGACCATTCATCTGACATCTGTACACTCGCAGAAAAGACTGCAATTGTAATGTCAGCCTGTTTACTTACAAAAAGTGTAGTATCGCTTGCATTCAAAGGGAATCCATCATCAGTTTTTTGGCCTTGCTTGAAAGGAAGGTGACTATATGGACGGTAGAACTGAAGTGTTTGATAGTTTTGTAATCAAGATTTTAGGGTTTTTTTTGTAAAAAGGGAAATGAGCACTTTTGTGGGACTTAAAGGTGGGAGGAGTCTGGAAGTTAGATGTCATTTCTTCCTTTTCTTCAGTGAGCCTTATTTTAAATTTAGTTGTAGCTAATCCAAAGTACGATGAGACAGTTGAAGTGAGGTGGCTACAGAATAAACAACTGAAGACAAACAATAGGCGAATCAGACCATCCAGTCCCCAAATCCCATTTGCACTTTTTATTTAAAGATGATATATACTGGCCGTGGGGACACAAGCAACAGACCTTAAACCACAGACAATCTTTTTTTCATGCTGACTTTAATCACTTTAAGGCAAGTGGATATGCTTATAGGCATCTTTTTGTTCCTACAAGTTTTTAGTATTAAGATGTTGGTTGAAGGAAAGCTAGTTGTAGTTCTGACTAAATTAAGTGGTTACTGACTGAAAACTGATGCTGTAAACAGATGCTTCCGATAGCTCTGATATGACTTAAAAGGTTTTGGGGAAAGCTTTTAATTGCTTGGCATGTGTAAAGTGTTCGTATTATATTTATGAGACCAGTGTTTAAAGTATTATAAATTATGTAAAAACAGTAAAAAATAATGCAATCTTATACACGCCTTCCATTCCACACCTATGGATAAACTCCTGGGCAATCTCCATCAGGGTTTTTTTTTTTCCTGCATTTTAGGTATTGTCACTGTGAGTTCATCCAGAGGCAGACTGAAATTCTTTCAATCACATTTGAAAGGGCCAATAGAGAATGCTGTTGGTGCAGTGAGGTCTGTCTGAACAAGTTTTCATCTGTGGTGCACCTAGTCTTTCTTGTTTTGGGCACAAAAATACAAATAGGAAGAAACTTTAAGACGTGGTAATGTAGATCATTACCTCTTGGTTCCTGTGAGGGCTTTTAGCAAATCGGTGTTTAGCTTATACTGTGTTGGTTTTAGTATGCTTTCAATTAAACTATAGGTTGACCATACCCATTTGTGCTATTTTATTTATTTTTATTTTTTGTTTTCTGTCAGCACTAGTGAGAAACTTTACACTTTTGAAGAAAAAGAGCTTAATAGCCTTGAGTATATACTAAAATATGCTGTTTAGCTTTAGTATCAAAATGAGGTCATGTTGATAATGCTTATTTTTTGTTTGTAATCTGGTTTTCTATCATCTCAAGTATTTTCTCTGAAGAAAATACAGAAAAGTTTGTAAGAAATGAAAGGGCTTGTACTTCAGATTAGTTCATACTAGTGAAAATTCTTGCTGAGCTATTCTGGAGCAGAACAGGTGAACTATTACAGCGAGATTGTAAATGGGTCACTTTAATGAAAGTTGGCAACAACGTTTTTATCATGCCCTTTACTGACCCTGCATTGTCAATTATGCCTTCTTTGCCACAGTTGCACAGGCTGCGTGCTTACAGAGAACCCAAGAAGTGTACCTGCATCAAATGAAGGCTGTTTGAAGCCCCTTTGAAACATTGGTCCTTAACAAAACATCTCATAGTAGGGATGGATTTGCATTTGGTGTTCAGCCTGATGTTTGATATACTTTTTTTCTGTCACTCAAAGCAAATAAATTATGAACAGAAAACTCTAGTATGCCTACAAAATGTTTGATGGAAATAGTAAAGAAAGAACAGAGTAAGCTTGGTCGTGGACATATTTTTAATTATAAAAAAGCAGGTTAACAATTAAATGTAGAACTTTCCCAGTGGCAGCCATGGAAATTCCTAATTTCTTTGTGAATCTCAATTCTTACTCCTGGCAAATTTTTAACAAATAAATTGTGTGGTTATGAACTACATTTTTAAAACATTTTATGTTCATCATGCTTCACAAGTCTATTCTATACCAAGATAGCAGGTCCTTTAGTATCTTAACTGTGATACAGAAAGTACTACTTTTATTGAAGTTGGTTAGTAATAGATCTGGAAATTATTGAACTTGGAAAGATCATAGCAGGAGAAGGAAAGGCTCAGATATTGGGAATATTTTTCATGTAGATTAGTAAGAAAAGGGATTTCGGACTTCATATATTACTGTAATTGCCTGTTAGCATGTGGTAAAAATGGAATTTAAATCTGTTTTTAAGTGAGATAACAAAAATGGTTTAATAGTATTTACCCAAGATTTACTGACTTGGGAAGAAAATACTGGACTCTAGGCAAGACTGGGAGCTGGGCTGGTATTCAGATTATGATAGTTCTCTCCAGTCAGGGGAGAGATCCATATATCTTAGCAAATCTTGATGAACTACTTTCTGATCTATCCTCACTTATTCTCTGTACACCAAAATTAAACTTTAAAAAGAAACAAAAACCCCCCACCCCAAAACACTAAAGAAGCAGCAACAATCTGGCCCTTCTCAAATGTAGTTAAATCTTCGTGTCTCAGACTCCTTTTGTTTTCGTACCAATCTGAGTGGAATGCCAGCATGTTTCATATCCTTTTTGCAGTTCTGATCTTGAACTACTGCAGTTAATGAAGACATGGAAGTAGCCAGTGTTTCAGATTGTCCAAACTATAAACACTGAAGTGAGGCTGCTTTTTAAGACATGCCTATTTAAAATGACAGACTGTTGATGTAAGTTCTTTTGAGCCAAGATAACTGTTTATTGATCAGTTGGCCCTAGCTGAAAGCCGGAATGCAGTATTCCCTGGATGAGATGCACGTTCATTGTTTCATTTTAGTTAGAGAAAAATGGTTTCTTCTGTATTAATAATTTGTTAGGCCATCTGCTTTCATCTTGCACTAGACTTGCTAAAATTGCTTATATTTTGTCCTAACATAGCCTCTCTATTTGGAGATAAATCAGCCTTTGAGTGTTCAGAGTGCTGATAATCAACCATTCCAGCTAAATTTGTAATAACTTTTTTTTTGTTAAGAAGTTGTTGAAAAAGCTCAGGACTGAAGTTGTTTTCCACTATGCCTTTCTGTTTAATGAATGGAGCTCATTGTAGAGAGTAGATGTTCAGGTTCTCTCAAAGGGAATGAATTGCTATAAAACAAGTTTGGAAGGGTAAAGTATCATGTATGCAAAAATGTAATGAGGTATATGTCATGTCACTGATCCAGATCATTTTTTTAACTGACAAAATATGACTGTTGAAACTTCAAAACACCACCACCAGTTCTTTCCCATGAAAGTTATAGATTTGTACCAAAATATCATTTGATAAATGTTCTTAAGCTGTAAAGCAAGTTAAATGTGCTCCTCACATTCTGGAGGGTGTCTTCATCTGACTCTTCTAAATCACAACAGTCTCTTAGCTGACTTGCCAGGCTCCTGAACTGTGCTGTATGTAGTTTTGTAGTATATTTTGTATACGTGCTGAAAACTGGCATACTAAATGCCTAAATAGGTGAAATCTGGAAGCTCACGTTTAATAACAGAATCGTCCAGTGGTCAAACTACTGAAAACTATTATAGGTGATTTGAAAAGTTCTAAGAATTCTAAGAACTTTTGCTGTTGCTAAGAAGGTAAAGACTTTGTGTTATTAGATCCATGTTGAAATGAAACAAATCATTGCACCTGAAATCCCTGCTGACATCAGTGAGACCCTTTAAGTGCTACTGGATCAGACAGTTAATAGTTTAGAGGGGCGTTTTACGCAGACTTGAGTCTTTGATGTGTTGGTGTACGTAATACCAATTTAATGCTGCCAAGCTGCTCAAGAAAGATTATTTACATGCTTGGGAGAAGAGAGTAAGAGGAGAGTAGGCAATGCTTACTTACTGGTTTGGAAGTCTAATCCTTTAACCTGGTTGAGATGTGCGATTCATTGGGAGCTGTCTATACTCATGGTTAAAGCTTTATTTTAATTATCAAAAAATAATTCGGGCTGAATATCTTGAGTGGTTTAACAGTTTGCCTCAACAAGTTTTTATCAGTGATGCTTGAATAACTTTCTAGTGAAACAATCTTTAGTGTTTATTAAGGATGGTGTAGTCTATTTGTGGTGTGCTATGTGAGCAATCTGCAAAGACTGTCTTGGGAATTGATGATTTACAGGACAGAAGCTGTCTGAACTGTGTAGCTAGTCACACTGTAGCAAACCTCACTTACAAGCAGCAATAGCTACACAGAAATAGAAAAAAAATCATGTCAAACATGAGCAGAATCTGAGTAATTCACGGACTTAAACTTCTACGCTGCCTATTCATTTTCTGAAAAGCTTCGTGTATGTCTCTTAAACACTTTAAACCTCTAAGAAAAGAGGCTTTTCTGTTCATGGGCCAGAGAGAAGGAATAACTTTCTTAATTTTTTTTAGTAGGAAGTTGTTCTACAGCGACCTGAGACTGTTTGTGTGCCATGAGTCAGTTACTTGAAGTAGGAGAATTGTGTGCTTGGAACTAAGCTTCTAAGAAAATCTGCACAAAATTCTCTAAAGAAAACTGTTAAAACTTTGTGTTCAGATCACATTACTAGCAATAGATCACAGCCCTAATAAAGGTAGGTGACAGAAAATTAGTAGAATTAAGATATTGGTGTGAATCACCAATCTAAGCTAGAAATACAGGTTATAGTATAAAACAAAAAGTCATGTCAGCTGTCCTTTTCAGAGCCATATGGCTCCAGCTTGTCAAAAGAAATACGCTTGAAACCACATCTTTGTTTCTCATACAAGAATTCAGGTGCCAAAATGTATTTGCCTAAAATTATTAGGCCTTCTGACACTAGTGCTTGTTTCCGAAAAATCCCTTCCAATATTTTGGAGGTCTTAAAAGTTTAAATGCACATGCTTTCTTGGGTCATGCAAAAACGCATGACTTGGAAAAATCAAACAAGCATTATCAAACTTTATCTGTGAAGTGTCACAGATAAAAAAATCTTTCAAGGGATATAAGGCTATCCTGAAACTCAGGAGTACTGATGGGCTTAGTCTCTGGCATGTCAAAACGATCCTAGGGTCAGCTTTTTCCTCCTTCCTCCTCCCATTTTACCCTACCCTACCCAACTCTGAATTTTTAACATAGTGCTGTCAGAGTGTACGTGCTATAAACAGCTATTTAAAAATACTTGGAGAAGTTATGGTGGCTTAGAGTTATTTGGTGCTTCTTATTTTACTTGGAAAATCAAGGCAGTAGGATGACTTGTCCCCTTAAAAATTGGGACAGAATTTGTTGAAACTGTTGTCATTCTAGAATAAAGACTTCTTGGACGAAACAATCGTCCTGTAAGTTGGGGTTATTATATTTTTGCTTAAACACTAACAATGAATTCTATTCAAGGAACTATACCTTTGTAAAGGTACTCTTCTTTCAGGAAGGTTGGGGTTTTCTTCATTTCTGTTGATGTTTTCACATACGTGTTACCGAACAAACCAACGGCTCATTCTTTTTCAAATTTGAAGGATACAGACCACTCTTCTGTCATGCTTTTCATTTGTGTGAGTGTGATACTCCATCCAGTTGTTGCACTTGGTTATGCTGTAACTCTGACAACTAGATAGGTTGACTGATAACTGTCTTGCCACACTTCTACTCATGTTACAGTATGTATTTCTTATTAAATCTATTATATTTTCTTGACCATTTGTTCTTTGTTTCCTTATGGGGTTTAGCCAAGAATAGGTGGTGAGTGTCTTTTTCTTCTCAAAGGTTCTAGAAGTATCTGTTACAGCAGCAAACATTTGTAAACAAAAAGATAATTCATTACTACAGCCTTATGAAACTGTTGTGAAAACATAGCAGCTGAGACGTACCACTCCTATATTACACCGGATAACAAAGGCTAAAAGCACATTGACTTGAGGGAGCAAAATATTGTAAGGCTTTAGTAACATGACTTAAACTCTGTTATTTTAACTGTCTCTTTTGTACTTCCTATTTCTGAATATTGTGTATCCAACATTGAAATTGTGACACAGTGAATTGATTTAAGACACCAGATCCCATTTCTGTAGCTGTGAGACACTTAAGACTTCCTGGCAATCTTTCCCCTTGTACCCCCTACTGCCAGTACAATGAAGAAAAAAAGAAATCATTCTGAAGGTTTCTTCTGAACAAGAAACTTTGTATTTTCATTGGTGTATTCAGGGCACAAAAATAACCTGATATGCATATAGCTCTTGCAGTGTAATAAGTGTTTGCCTGTAAAATTAAGCGTGAAGGTTAACCTTTGTATCAGCAATTCTTGTCCCTCTTAAGAACGTTCTGCCTTTTCATGGTAGGATTGGGTTAACCTGTTACAAAGGTTGAAAGGTCTGTGCCTTCTTATTATAGTATCTCTTATTAAAATAAACTTAAGCCGCTCAAAGTTACAGAGCATTTGCAGCACTGTAAACTGCACAGTTCTACAACCATTGCTTCACTGCATGAAATGTAGTCAGGTTGTGATGAAACATTGTAGTGATGAATTCCCAAGCTTATGAATGTTTTGAGACTTTTTTTAGTCTTCTCTTGGGCTGGTCCTGAGAGTGTGTACAGGTTTGTCTGTATTGTTGGTTTGTAGATGCTAATGAGGAAAACCAGGCTTTTGTTCTCTCCTTTTTGTTTGAATTGTTACATTCCCATATAGTGCATAGAATGCAAATAAAGATATGTTGATTTGGCATAATGTAAACAGCCTTTTCAGCTTAAGCATTCATAATAAACTTTTATAGTGTAATAACATGCTAAATCACTACCAGTCTGATGTATTGTGCAAAAAAAGGTGTAAACATTTTATTAATAAAAAGCTTTGTTTATAAATGTGCTGGCTTTGTTCATAAATGCTTCCAAAATTCTCAACACTTAAAAAAATAAAATTATAGAAAAGGAATGTAAGCAATACCATGGTAGAATTGAGTCTAAGTGACGATTTGAATAGCTTTTTTCCAAAGTACTGACTACTGGTGATTCAGAAACTGAAGCTTTTCCCTGGTTTATGTATACACAGACAAAGGCGGAAGATGAACTTGTATAAAGAAGGGATGGGGAGAAACAGCAGAGAATGCAGCTTTTGTGTAATGCTTCCTTTCTCTGCGGCATGATGTCTGAGAAACTGCAGGCCACACACAGTCCTGTCAGGCCTTGGCCTGGTTGACAAATTCTACCAGGGTCAAATTGTAATATATTGCTTTTAGCTTAGACAGCATGAAACATAAAATTCTTGACTGCTCAGGCCAGGTTTCTGTCAATCAAAACTGTAAAGTGCTTTGAATATCTGCACAGTGTTGTGGGGACCTGTCATGCTGGGAAGGGATCCTTTCTTATTTGTTAATACAGCCAGCTGGTTGGTAGCTTGTTCTTTTTAAACTACTGCTTTGCTGGTTCTGTAGAGTACAAAAATAATGGAGTTGGTTACAGTTATCTCGCTTGTCTTATGTGATGCTTAAAAGATGTAGTTTTCTTGTTTCAACATGTGATGCAAGTCTAACATGTTCAGTTAATAGCAGCCTTCAAAAGTGTAAATAAGCAAAAAAAGTCTTGTTTTTGATAGTGCTTTTTCACCTAAAAATGTTGGATACAAATTTCTACTGAGCAACTGGCTGCAGTTCATATGCAGGAAACACATACTGTCATCTTTCTAACAAACCTGGAATAACTTAAATTTACTGTGCAGTACCTGCTATTTTTAAATTATCCTCTTCGATGTGCGTGAACTGCTTTCGAAGAGTGTCAAATATGTTTGTGTAAGGGGATATGAATGCATTGGAGAGAGCAGGAGGGTAAACACAAGGAATGTGCAAGAAGAGAGAAAAAAACATTTCCATGTGTTTGTATAGGGAATCTAGATAACTAAATGCAAACCACCTAATTTGCACACACACAGTATGAGAGAATGTTTCACTTGGATCAAGTATTTTGTACCCTTTTAAGGTAAAAGTTTTGTAACAGATGGAACTATTCTTTAAAATTATTCCAGTACAAAGCTTTCAGGTGCTCTTTAGAGTTTCCCCGTAGTGTTCATCTCTATTTTCTCCTGTTCATCAAAAACGCACCTTGGCAACAAGTTGTTTTCTAGTCTTCTCACGGCTGAATTGTTGATGAAGTGAGGGTTGTTTTGTGTAATTGATAAGGACGCAGTATTGCAGGTGGCCTTCAGGCATGCCCATTTCAATGAATCTGATCTCCACGGTATTAAGCGTACACACATTATTTACATATAACAAAAACCTGACAATCTACATTCATTAGACTTCATAAATTTTCAGTGTAAACAACACTGTGCTTTGTAAAAAAGCACTGCCTGGCTGACAATGTGGGCGAGTCCTTCAAACACAAGCAGGTAAGTTCAGAGCCACCAGTTGCGGTAAGATGATACAACTTGGCAAACCCTTCAAGATGTGGATCATCACATGTTTCGGGTGTTCATTGTTCTTCTTTCAGGAAAAGTAGAACTTTGAAAGGTCTGGGCAGCAACACTGAACAGTTGCTTACCTTAGGGCTTTTTATTATGTATGACTATATGTTGTATGAAGCTTCTCCTGTCTTAGTCCTCACTGTTAGTTTTCAGTTCACTTGCAGATAGGTATGAAGCATGTCTTTTCTACTAGTTACTGGACTGAGAATGAGAGCTTAATGAGAGAATTATAAAAACAAAACTTAAGAGATTACATGGAAGAAGATAACCTTGCCATAATAGCAGTCAAAAAAATATCTACTCCAAAGTGTAAGTGAACTCAATTTTCTCCTAATTTGAGATCTAGTAAAATATTATGGCATAATCCATAGTTTATTTGAGAAATTAACCCTCCAAAAGTAGCAAAAATAATCAGCTAAGAACATCCTAGGCTCCAAGTCTAACTAGGCAAAGTAGAATAGCAGGGACCTGGGGGAAAAAAAAAAGGCACCACTTTGTCACATTATGTGACCATTTTTTCTCCAACAGAGAGGGAATTTAAGGAAAAACAGCAGTACAGCAGTTATTTGAGCACGTTGCTGGATGTTGCTGAAGCTTCTAAAAATTAGTCCTGATGTATTGGTTAGAAGGAGTTAGCAGGTTTCACTTGCATGATGCAAAACCAACAGTTCTACTGAACACAGACATGGGTTTGTTTTTTTTTTGCATGGAATGAAAGACATCTTGCAACAAAAACAAAAAACAGGATCGGAGGTGGTTTAGGAGCTGAGAAACGGATTATCTATGGACAAGGGCAGCTGAAGTATTGAGATGAGGTATAGCCACTGTAGGTGTGCTTACAGCATTTAATGTCATCATCCTGTTTAGTGGCAATTAACGTATACATCCTGTCATTTGCCATTGCTTTTATTGCCAGAAAAGAGAACAACCCTGTTAAGAATTCCCAATGGTTTTAGCTACCTTGGGTGGTTTTGGCAATTATGAAGTAAAACAACATTCATGATACAAAGAACTTGTATGGAAGTGAGGTACACTGCATCACACAGATTGTATTGGTGTGATAAAATGAATTTTCAAAATATTTTACTGTATTTTTATTCACCTCTTACCTGTTTGCTGATTGGCGGTGATTAGGACTTAAAGTAACAGTATGCTTTGAGTTGTTACTCTTTGGAAGTTGATTGATGTCAGTGCACGTTTTATCTCTGCAAAGGGTATCTGCTCCCAAAGTCCTTTATGTCTAAAGTCCAGTGGCCTAATGAACAATTACTGCTGTATATAAATTACCAGTTTTTAAGACCAGCGTGTTTCTGCTGGTAGTATTGGTGTCCCAAACTCCTTGCTTCATTGTTAGCTCCTGCTGAGTTAGACAGGTTACAGCAATACTTTTATAAATTCTTAGGAACTTTCAGAATGTTTAAAACAACCTGAGGAGGGGAGAATAAAGGCGTACCGCTATCAGAACTACAGCGGCCTAAAGCTACCAATAACGCAGTACCTCGTGTTAGAACAACCTCCAAATTTTAAAACTGTTTTAAGTCATGGTTATTTTATTCCAAAACACCACAAACCTACCCAAAGCAAACAAACAAACCCCCAACAAAAACGCCTCCAAACCAAACAAAAAAAAAAAAAACCCTAAACAAACAAAAAACGACCCAAACGGCCTCAGCTCGCGAAGGTGACCGTAAAGCTTAGAGTCATAGAGCCAGTCCTGCCTGAGCACCAGGCGCTCCCCGCGGCCGCCCCGGGGGTCACTCCCGGCGGGGCACGGTGAGGGCCCGGAGGCACCGCCCTTCCCG
>Ga0181612_177741_pt1 | contig 13856 bp, 11 predicted proteins | sample HoacroProtozoa21_FD_119630 | JGI IMG/M metagenome (GOLD analysis project Ga0181612, IMG submission 119630) | Hoatzin crop microbial communities from Cojedes, Venezuel. Combined Assembly of Gp0051906, Gp0051904, Gp0051908
GCAAGGCCAAGTGCTGGATCCTGCTCTTGGGTCACAACGACCCCATGCAGCGCTGCAGGCTTGGGGAGGAGTGGCTGGGAAGCTGTCCAGCAGAAAAAGACCTGCCATTGTTGGTCGACAGCCAGACGGATATGAGCCAGCACTGTGCCCAGGTGGCCAAGAAGGCAACCGGCATTCTGGCTTGTATCAGGAATAGTGTGGCCAGCAGGAGCAGGGAAGTGGTCGACCCCTGTACTTGGCACTGGTGAGGCCTCATGTCAAAAACTGTGTTTGGTTTGGGGACCCTCACTATAACAAAGACATTGAGGTGCTGGAGCATATCCAAAGAAGAGCAGTGAAGCTGGTGAAGGATCTAGAGCACAAGTGTTATGAAGAGCAGCTGAGGGAACTGGGTTGTTTATCCTGGAGAAAAAGAGGCTGAGAGGAGACCTTACTGCTTTCTACAGCTACCTGAGAGGAGGTTGTAGTGAGGTGGTGTTGGTCTCTTTTCCGAAGTACCAAGTGACAGGATGAGAGGAAATGTCCTCAAGTTGTGCTGGGGAGGTTTAGGTTGGATATTAGGAAAAATTTCTTCACCGAAAGGGTCATCAAGCACTGGAACAGGCTGCCTAGGGAAGTGGTTGAGTCGCCATCCCTGGAGATATTTCAGAGACCTGTAGATGTGGTGCCTAGCAACGTGGTTTTGTGGTGGACTTGGCAGCATTAGATTTGTGGTTGAGCTTGATGATCTTAAGGGATTTTTCCAACCTAAATGATTCTATGATTCTGTGAAAACAAACCAGCAAGGTAGAAGTGACTTGCCCAGCTTCATGCAGTAGTTCAGTGACAGCTGAGATTACAACCTTGCTTAACACTTGGCACCAAGCTTTGTATTCTCCACATGCTACCTAGAAATCTGTCCAGCTGTACTCTGAGATGTAATAGAGGCACTCAGGGAACTTGCTTGTTTTGTGCTTGCCACAACTACACCACCTTTACTCAAGTTTGTAGGTGGGGGTTTGAAGACACGATTGTTGTTTCGACTGTCTCCCTTAAGTAGGTAAAGATGATCTTTACATTATATTTACACCTCTTCTGGTAAACTGTTTTCTTCTTTATAGAGATTGGCATACTTTTTTCTACAAAAATGTATTTTACATGTTTAGGGAGAAACTCATTCGCCTTCAGCATGAGAACAAGATGTTAAAGTTGAACCAAGAAGGTTCTGACAATGAAAAGATCGCCTTGTTGCAGAGCCTTCTTGATGATGCAAACTTACGGAAGAATGAATTGGAGACAGAAAACAGGTAAGAAGTTTTGTCCTCTGTTTCAGTTGACTTATAACAATGCCATATACTTTTGACTGTACTGTGTCCAGTACTGGTGTCCCCAATACAAGAAAGACATGGACTTACTGGAATCAGTACAATCAAAGGCCACAAGGATGTGATTACAGGACTGCAGCATTTTTCACAGAAGGAGAGTCTGAGGGATAGAGACTGTGTAGCCTTGAAAAGAGAAGGCTCAGGGCGGATCTTATCAACGTTTATAAATATATGATGGGAGGGTCTAAAGGAGGTTGAGCTAGACTCTTCTCAGTGATGCCCAGTAACAGGGCAAGAGGCAGTGGGCGGAAGTTAAAACACATTGAATTTCATCTAGATGTAAGAACATACCTTTTTTTACTGGGAGGTTTGCTGAACACTGGAATACGTTGCCCAGAGAGGTTGTCTCAGTCCTTGGAGATATTTAAAACCCAACAGCACATGTTCCTGGGCAGCCTGCTCTAGCTGACCCTGCTAGATTAAGCCAGTCAGCATACAGACATCCATGGGACCAGGTAGCATGCATCTGAGCATGCTAAAGTAGCTGACTAATAATTGTTGTGGGGCTTCTTTCTTAAGCTTTGAATCTTCTCTATATCTAATCTTCTTCCCCAGCCACCCCCTTTGACTGGGGAAGGTTCCTGAAGCCTGGGAAAAGGTAAATACTGCACTCATCTTCAGGAAGGGCAAGAAAGAGAGTCCAGAGAACCACAGAGACTGGTCAGTCACAGCTCATTGTCTGGGAGTTTCACAAAGCAAGTCCATTTGGAATCTGTTTCCAGCCACATGAGGCACAAGAAAGTAACTAGGAAAGGCCAACATTAATTTATTCAGAGCAAGTCATACCTAAGTAATCCAGTTGTTTTTGATGATGAGATGACTGCCTATGTGAAGAAGGATGAAACAGTGGATAGTGCTTACCTTAACTTTAGCAAAGCCTTTGCCACAGTGTTCCATAGTATCCTTATGTTCAGAATGGTTAGGTACAGACTGAATAAGTGGACAAGAAAGGTGAGTGGAAAGTGGGTTGGACAGCTGGGCCTGAAGCGTTATCGTCAGTGGTACAAATTCCAACTGGCAACCAGTTCCTCAGGCGTCAATACCGATGTGTTTATCACCTTTATTAACAGCTTGACTGGTGGGAGGGACTATACTCTCAGCAAGTTTGAGTATGGTACCGCACTGGGAGGAGTGATTGATGTGCTGGAAGGGAAAGCTGTTATTCAGAGGGGCTCATCAGTCCACAGAAGTGAGCTGATGGGAGCCCTGTCCTTGGCTGGGAGGAGCCTGGCAATGCTGGCTGGGACCAGTAGGCTGGGGAGCAGCTCTTCTGCAAAAGCCCTGGGGTCCCAGTAGGCAGCAAAGACGGGTGTGTCAGCTGGGGACCTTGCAGATGACTGTGACCTGGACTGTCCTCACTGGGGTACAGGCAGGCAGTCTGGGAAAATGATCCTTACCTCTCATCAGTACTTACGAGATCCACTCTGGACATAGCATATAATTTTGAATTTCTCAGTACAAGAAAGACATGGATGTACAGGAGTGCAGCAGACTCCCTAAGGTGAGGGATGCTGGAGCACGTGAAATGTGCGGTAAGACTGAGAACTGGGTTTGTTCAGGCCAAAGAAAAGGTGACATAGAGGAGACAATATGTGATCTACACCTGCCTGATGGAACGGTGTCAAGAAGACAGAGATGAGACAGTGGAAGTATAAGAGGCAACAGACATAATATGGAGTATGGGGAAATTCTGACTAAAGACAAGGAAGAAAACATTCCCAGAAGAAATTTCTGACCTCTAGAAGAGAGACCCAAAGATATTGTCAGACTTCCGTCCTTAAAGGTGTCCAGACGGTATAAAACCAGTAAGCTAGTAGCTCTCACACAGTAAAACTGTTAGATACTCTTGTTTCAGGTATATAGAAATGATTTCTTAATACATGCATTTATGTTGTCTTGGAAGAGTATCATAATGTTCTGATGACTACAGGCCATAATCTCTGGAACAGCTGTATGCTCTAACTATTGTAAATTTTCTATGAATAAAATAGAATGTTGCATCTCATGTGTAGATGACGTGAAAACACTGGACACTAAAAATCTCAGACTTCCTACTGGAGTTTTGTTTTTTTCTGAAAAACAGTATAATCTCTTTCCTAGATTGGTAAATCAGAGACTTCTAGAAGTGCAGTCCCAGGTTGAAGAACTACAAAAATCTTTGCAGGATCAAGGTTCAAAAGCTGAAGATGTAAGTAGAAATGTACAGCAGACTTATATGGAAGTTGTTACCCTTTTCAAAACTTTCAACTTTTTGTAAAAAAATATGTAAAAGAAATACACAAGTGGAGATTTCTGATAGTTTTCCGTATTTACTCATATGGTCTTATCACTAAAATTGTGCATCTGTAAACAGGATGTAAGACGTAGTAAGACATTTGTGTAGAAAAGAAAATCATCCTGTGTAGAGGAGGTGTCAGATATGTTCTATTTGATTAATTGTGTCTGTTCCAGTAGTAAACTTAGTGTTTAAATTATTGAATCAGAATAGAGAGTTTTGCAGGGAATTAAAGGACTAATAATTCTTCATGTCAATAAAGTATCTGAAGTTATTTTTTGTTTAGTTTTCTGAATGAAAGCTAAGGCCTTTCCTGCCAGTGGAAGCTCTGTAATTGTGGATTCAAATGTATCTTCGTAATATAAGAAGCCAGCCAGAACAAAACTGAAGAAAAAAGTCAAATAATTAGGCCCGTAATGTAATGCAGCATTTTCTGTTTCTGTATGCGGGGTTAATTTTATTTTTAATGTAAGAATACACATTGTGACAGAGTTAGTGTGGAAAACAACTTTCAGTCTTCCACTCAAAAATTGTTTGCTATCTCCTGCATTTGAGAGAAAAAGCTCTAGAACTTTCTTGAAAGCAGTGATTTGCAGGACTGTACATGCACAGTGTGTGCTACAATCTCAGTGTATTGTGTTGCTTTGTTTTTGTGGGTTTGTTTTAACTGATTTATATAAAACAGTAGAAGTATTTACTAGCTGTTTATTTTCATTTAAGAATGTGTTTAATTTAGCTTATCCTTTTAATTTTCAGAATAAACTGTGTGAAAGTAAACCACATAGTCGGGTTTAAATAAGATTATTTTCCTAAGTAACTTAGAATGCATTTTAGAATACATTTTAAAGCAAGTCCATGCTATTATGTGATTCTGAGATACTCTTTGTTGTCTTGATTATTGGCCAAAATCAGATTTTACAGGGTGAAAAAGAATATGAAAAAATTATTCTCGGATATGGAGTATTGTAAATGAACCCTGTCTAACTGAATTCAGCTTTATTTACTGAAATTTTTTATTTCGTCTCTTTTTGAGGGTCTGGTTTGGACAGTAATTTAGGACATGTCTGCAGCTCAGTTACAGGACTGGTTGCAGCCTGTGTAGGCATCATCTGAGGTGCTTCTGTTAACAGCAGAACACCACCGTCACAACACCATGGTACAGCCTACTGTGTGTATCCGGCAGTCCTTGTCAAAGCGGAGCTTGCAAGTTCATGGTGCAGTTGCTGCATTTCATGGCTTCTGTGTAGGTCTGGCCATGCTGGTGGTGATTTATAGGCACTGGTCTCATGGCTTGTTTTGCTGAGTTCGGTGTGTAGGACTTTGTTTACTCTTAAAGAAGCAAAAGAGAGAGTGTAGACTCAAGAGTGTTGAGGCTGCAAGAATCTCTGAAAGTGTGGACGTCTCATCCAATCTCCAATGCAAAGCAGAGCAAACCTCAGTTAAACCCGGCTGCTCAAGTAGATGGAAGTTGTGTTGGGACCATCTGAGTTGTCCTTAAGATATCCGTACAAAAAGAGGGATTCTTCAGAAGCATAATAAAAAGAATAAGGAGAGACATGGCATACAGTTCACCAATGCATCATTTTTAACATGTTTGCTCTGTTTTTCACTACTTTTCTGCAGCAATGCACTGGAATCCATATTTTTGCATATTTTGCTGTAAATATGCTCAACCCAGAAAACTGAAGATCCCATTCCATTTGTGTTCAGTCCACAAATGTATGATGAGGGCTTGATTGGGGTTTTTTTTGTTTTGTTTGTTTTCGAAGTTGAGGCAATTTTTAGGCTTACTCCAAAAGTAGTAAAAGCACTATCCTAACCCAGACAAGTATCATTGCAATGATACGTGCTGCTTGCCGAGGTCCACATGGGGAAGCAGTTTTGATTTCATATGGAAGTGCAGTGGAAGGCATGGGATGTTAGGAAGATCCTAACAGTGCCATTAGGCTTGTAACAGGCACTGACACATCCTGTTGGGATGCATGATGAGTCCATCCTGGCTGTTGCCTTGCTAGCCACGGGAAGGCCTGCTTATCCCAGTCCAGACTACAGGATCAACTCAGACATGCCTAGTGTGGTCAGAGTACCAGGTTTGATTTATTGTCCTCCAGAATGCAATGGTCATGTGTAGAACTGCTCAGCACCTACCCTGAACACCTTTGACTGCATAATTTGCATGCCTTATTATCACTCTCTTTTGTCATCCTTGTTGTCCCTTCGTCTGCCGTAATCCCTTCCTATAAAAACAACCTGCCTGTAGTTACTTCTACTCCACTGGACCTAGTCTTGCTAAATACATACCAAATCTGACATTTCTCATACGGTTACATACGCAATCTTGGCCTGATGTGCTGTCACTGATATAGTTACTAAGTCCTCCTGACTTGGCACCTCCCTAAAGGGTCCCCAGAACTCTGTTATCTGTTCAGTTACCTGTGAAGTTCAGCCTTTTGCTCATTTGGTGAAACACAGGAATAGGTTGCCCAGAGAGGTGGTGGATACCCAGTCCCTGGAAGCATTGAAGGTCAGATTGGACGGGGCTCTGAGCAACCTGATCAAGTTGAAGATGTCCCTGCTCACTGCAGGAGGGTTGGACTAGACGATCTTCGAAGGTCCCTTCCAACCCAAGCTATTCTGTGATTCTATGATTACTCTTAGTGTTTGTGAAATCTGACCATCCCTCATGGTGCTATTTATAACTTTTGTCATCTTCTCACAGCATTACCAGTCTCTTCAAGCAAGTTTCTCAAGTCACGTGCCATAGTTTCCCTCACCCTGCTAAGTGAGCTTAACCTCCAGCCAGAACCTAGCCATCTGACTGTGGCCTTAACGTGCAGAATAAAACCAAACTTTGTCCTCAAAAAGGGGACAGACCTGCTCCTTTGACTTGTTTATGCATGAAAGAAATTTCCAGCAAAAAGAGTTTATTTCTGTAGGCTTTTTGATGTAAAAGAAAGATAGCAATGAAATACTGGGGAGGATACCTGTTTTCTAAACCCACACCATAATAAGTATATTTTCCTGGTGTTTTCGAAGTGGAACTTGTTAGCAGTGAAGGAAAAAGCAATACAGTGAGTGTGCATTTGCTGATTTTTACAGTCTTGTTGTAGAAATGTTCTTCTGTTGGGAACAGATAAAATGTTTGAATGAAATTAAGTCTAAAACTAGGTCAAAATTAGATAAAGCTGTTTTTTTTCCGTTGGGATTTTTTCTGAGAGACTGGTCTTCCTACGAGAAAACAACAATTATAGTAAAAACTTGTTAGGAGCAGAGAATTTGGATATGTGGCTTTGAAGCTGCCCAAGACTTCAAAAAAAAGATAGTAGCGTTTGCCCATTTTTAAGAGTAATACATTTAAAGTTATCTGCCTTCTTACAAGTATATACAGGATCTTTGCATGGCTAAAATTGCACACTTTACCTTTTATCCTTTTTTCTAGTCTTCTGTCTTGGGTAAATTACTCTGGGTAAACTCAGTCCAGCTGCTTTTAATTGTGTGTGCCATTTATCATTGTTAATTTCTTGCTTGTGAGAACATAGGATCTGTCTAGATGGGAGAGCGGTTACGCCCACAATAATGCTGGCACTATGCGAATAATATATACGAAAATATGCCAGTGGAATCAATGTTGACAAGTAGTTGTGTCTGTTCCAAGCTAAACCCAAGTGCAATATAAGGATTTGAATAGAAAAGTTGAGTTCAGTTTTTGTTTTCTTACCTTAGAAAAAAGAGCACTGATGCCAACTTTCCTCTGTCTTATCCAAAGCAACCAATAGTCCCCTAAATGGTCGCACATAAGTGATGGTGCCAGTTCAAATGCTTTGTGACCAAGAAAGATGCATACAAACATTTATTGTTATGGAAAAGGTGGTGTTGCTGCAGTTGTTTAGAGGACTGGAAAAGAAAAAAGTCAAAAGGTCAAAACCTTAGCTGCTACAAATTTCTGACTCTAAAGTCAGTAGAGCCATGCTGGCTTGTTTTAACAGGTGCAATAAGGAAATCCAACTTTGAAATCGTGAGAAACCATGTTCCAGGAGTGTGATCACAGACAATATTTTGAAGTATTTACACTGTAACAAAGCTAAAAGTTTTTTGCAGTGAACGCAGTAATTGTCTCTGTTGGCCAGGTGTCTAAACCTTTGTTGAAAAGCCATTGGAGGAAAAGCAATGGAGTAATTTTGTTGGTTTTATCTTACATTTTGATGGCATTGTGGACCGTGAGTCACATGCTAGACCTCCAATGTGATTGGTGCTGGATAAATACAAACCAAAAAGGCAGTTTCTGATATAAATATTGTACGTTTGTCTTGTACTCAGTCAGTGTGGCAGTAACACAATTTAGAATCACACCACAAAAACACATACATCTCTTAATTTTGGTCGTAGCCCAATAGGCTGCATATTTTCTCCTGTTTTGTTACTTGTATGATTTTTGTTCTACAATGACTTTCCAAACCAGCAGTTGCTCTTCTTTTGAATTTCTGGTTTAAATGCAATGATTTACAAGTGCTTCTTTAGTATTTTTATTTTTAGTGGTAATTTTTAGAAGATGTTGCAGGATGAAACTGCTGGTGAGAACAGAGGAGAGAAATGTGCATGCGTAAAAAAAAAATGCATAGCTTTAACTTTTTATGTTCATGACTTTCTAAATAGTTTCTTCTGTTGGCTGCTGTTTTGCTTTATACTAATGTCATCTCTGTTTCTTGGCATGGGCTTCTGCTCAAGGCTATTGTGAGTATGGCTTTCTATTTACTTAACACTACTTTCAGTTTATAGACGTTCATTGAGTTTATCTTTTTGAAAGATACTCACTGTGTATGAAGTGAGTTTAAAATTAAAATAAAATTTACTTTCAAGCTTTTATTGAAAGAGCTTATGTAATGTGATTTAACCAGAAAGTGGAACACTGTAAGTTGTATGATATTTTTTATGTGTCTGTAATCAATAATGAGGAGAAACAGAAAAAGGGTAAAATTTCTGCTAGACTCCAGTCAGAAACAGTCTACTCTTTCTAGATACTGTGAGGACAGGAATTTACTTGAACTAATTTGCTACTTGTCTTCATGCAAATTGCATTGCAATATTGGCAGGGCAGCTTGTGTAGCAAATTTTGCTGCACTTTCCAATTTTAGATTAATTTATTAAGTCCAATTACAGAAGTACTGAATAAATTAAAACAACTGCCATAGAATTTTGTCATTTATGGATCTGTTTTTATTGATCTAGTTCCTGGGAAAATATTTGTAAAGTTATAAAGCACTCATTTCAGGAAAGTCACACAGCTGTGGGGGGAAGGGTTGCTACCACAGAGGATGGCTTTACAGTTTGATCTAAAAATGAGTGAAGTAAAAAGTTGGATTTTGGTTAAAATGTCAAAATTATATGTTTTAAAATAATTTTGAAATTATTTTAAAGCTCAAAAATGTATTTAAGTAAAACATTTAAACTTTCTATTTTAGTCAATTCTTCTGAAAAAGAAACTTGAAGAACATCTGTAAGTGTTTTGTTTGCCTATTTTGCTTGCCATTTGAAATGTGTTTTCCATATGATGAGGAAGGCAGACAGTCATTAATCACACATCTTGAAAATATACAAGAGAAATTAGATAACGCAGGAATGTTTGGGAATCTGCTGTACAGATAATATTTTCATCTCATAGAAAACGTATGTGAAAGCAAGAAGAGTGATAAAGGAATCATGATTTTGTGGTGGTTAGAAAACTTTACTTAACATTGTGTAAATTTTTACTCAAGAAGAGTAAGTAATTTTGTCATGAGGAAAAGCATGTTAGTGTAAACAAAATTAATTTGTTTATTTTTTTGGTAACATTTTAAGAAGTGTTATCATTTTGTTCTGCTATTTCTGCACCCCTTTACTTCCCTGAAATGCAAAGAGCTGTTTGCTTGTTGACTGACTTGCAAAAAAAAAAAAAAAGTAGTTTCTATTGCCTTTGGTTTTAGCTGTTCTTTCTCAGTGTAATCTCAATTACAAGTATTCATTTTAGGCATGCATATGTTCTAAATTAAGTTTATAATTACTGAAAATGAAGCTATTTATTGCAGTTCTTTATACACCGTAATGTTTTTCAGCTTACTTAGCAAATATTTCCACAATGACATTGTCATTTGTCTTCATGCCTCACAGCAAAAATCAGTCAGGTTCTCAGAAATGCATCTCTGAGGATTTTTTGTATTGCTTAGTGTTCATTCAAGCCCAGTAATAATACTGGGAAAACAATATGTGCTTTTATGGTTTGTAACAGTGAGAAGCTCCATGAAGCTAACAATGAGCTGCAGAAAAAACGAGCCATTATTGAAGATTTGGAACCAAGATGCAATAATAGTTGTGAGTTACCTGTGCAGTCCATTTCTTCTCTTTGTAAAGTATTTCATGTGCAAGGTCTTTTATTACAATACCTATAGCAGATGCAAGATGAACAATATGTACATTTTAAATGGCAGTGATATGCATGTTGTTAATTTCTCTGGAAGCTGTGGTGACCAAAAACATGCTTCTAACACTTGAAATTCAGGGGATCACATTTCAGAGACCACTGTAGTAAAGAAATTACAATGGCCATAGAAATTCTGACTCTTTGTCATACCTGTCACTGAAGCTCAGCTGTTCAGAGCTGTTATGTCTTCTAAGACCCTAATTTAGGAGATCCTTGCTGCCATCACCAGGTGATTTTTACTCCCAACATATATTCATTTAGTGTGTTTTCAGAACTGTGTTGTAATTTGAGAAAGTTTTCGGACACTGGTCGAAGAGAATGTAGTATGTGTGTCGTATTGCTCGAATGGTACCCAGAACCCACCATCCAGTTGTTTTCAGTGCATTAATACTACTTTTTCCTGAGAAGTACTGAAGGAGGTAGATTGGGTTTTTTTAAGGCCTACTTATTATAGAACAAGGTAAAAGATTGCAACCAATGGCAGCTTTTCTGGTTTGTGACAAAGTGATTTTATTCATAAAGAGATCAAGGAAGATAGAAATGTCATTTCAGTATTCATTACATATATTCTGTATCCGAAAAAAAAATTTCTTTTGTGTTGAGCTAAAACTGCAGAATATGTTACAAATTCCACATCTCTGGAAATGATAGAACACTTGGAAATGAAGTTCAGGGACTTCATGGGTAGCTGATAAAGACATAATGCTGTTGTACTTGATAAGCTTCAGTGCGAGTGTAATAGCAGTTTTCTGACTCGCTAGCTTCTAAACATTAGGGCATACTGAGGCTTCTGTAGTTAGTTTACTGAAATTACAAGTTGCTTTTTAAAAAATCTAGGTCTGAAGTTCTGTCTTGGTAAAATAAAAGTAGATGTACCTTCTTCCTTTCTTTCCACGCTTAGGAAATGTGTATGAATTATTTTTTCAGATTCTTTTAACTGTCCTGGATGTGTCCAAAATGCTTTGGCATTGTACAAGAATCATGGCACATTTTGAAAAATGAATTCTTGCCATCTTGGAGACCGTCTGCTATTGGTCCTCTCACTGGTCAATGAAAATCTTACTTGGTTCTGTCACCAGCTTAGTGTTTTGCAAGTGCTTAGGGAGAAAGCTGTAGGAAAAACATGAAAAAAACATTTCAGAATGAGGCTGCAAAACAGATGGAGTGAGGGTTGCCAATTATCTAACATTGTCCAACAACCAGATGTCAATGTTACATGCTATTTGATCCAGGATGATGCACTTGATTTTCTCTTTTCCTGAGATTGAAGAGGAAGTACAGAAGATTTCTAAGTGATAGTGACTTAACATACTCTTGTATTAGTACAGGAAAGGGCTGTGCAATGAGATTGTCCTACTGGTCTGCATTGCTGCTTAAGAAAATGGGGGGGAAGATTAAATTGAGTAGATTCATGTCACAAGTCTGATAAATTGTTTCCAGTGTTAGAGTTTAGTAGATTTAAGCAAGAGTTGTCTGTTAAGAATTATTCCTCTTACATAAAATACGAAAACTCATATTTATCTGACTTACCAATACCGAGATATTATGGTAATTCATTAGAGAATGCGTTTTCCAAGTATGTTCAGTAATGGGATTGATTTATGATTCCATTTATCTCTATTTTCTCATAATTTAAAAAAAAATTAATAACTTGTGTACAAAATACCCACCTCATGAGATTATATAGGAGTACACATTTTTAATGTGTTCCTGAGCTGTTCAGTAGTTAAAACTATGATATCTGCTACATCAGGTCACTTATATTAACTTTTCTCAACTGAAATAAATTATAGCTGTGCCTTAAATGTCTGTTGAAAAACATGAAAATAAACACAATATAATTATGTTATTTTCCAATGTATGCATCTCCTGACACATAGCACTCAAAATTGAAGAATTACAAGAAGCTTTACGGAAAAAGGAGGAGGAAATGAAGCAAATGGAAGAGCGATACAAGAAGTATTTGGAAAAGGCCAAAAGTGTAAGTACGTGTGTTCCATGTTAACGATCGCTCTCTGACAGACTGCACCACATGTCTGCTTTGAAGGAATAAAAATAAAGGATGTATCTGTATACATACTAGCAAGTAAAAGAGAAGGAAGGCCCAAGGAGTTCCTTGTATCTTCTTGCTGTTACGGTACTAATACTGATTAATTCTGCAGAAGATTTTACTCTGGTTTTGTGTTCATGATTGTCCTCTTTTGCTACCTGTCCATAAGACCTTCTAATGCCTCTGTACAAATGTATACCCACTGCTAGAGATTTTTGAGAGTTGCCCAGGCAAACCTTATTAGGCATGCTTTCATGTCTGCTGATGACACGGAGAGGGTTTTAAACCCTTTCTAATGCTGTGATAACCTATTTCTTTGTGGAAGTTCTTCCGGACTTGTGTCTCCAAGTGACAAATGTATAGATCGGCTGAAGAGGTGTCCATACTACGGCTCGTGGTGTAGAAATAACCGAAATAGCTGTGCTGTATTGCAGAACTGGAGAACCACCCATCTAAATCAACTCAAGGGAAGGAGGCTCTGTGAGCAAAAGTACTCTTTAATTGGCAGTTGTGCTGTGGCTTTTGGGGACTTGTGGCATAGTTGTCATGAAGAGTTCTACCTCTTTGTACACACAAATATAGCTTAGTAACGCCAGGTACAGACATGGTTGCACCAACAAACTTTGGGTTTATTGGTTTAGCAGAGAGGGGAGAGGAAGTTTTGGGTTCTTTCCTTCACTGATGGCTGGATCTGTTTATGTGTGTTTCTGGGTAGTGTGAATGGTGTAGTCTTGTTGTGGTGCTCAGTCAATAATGTCTGTCTTACCTGGAGCAGATAATTTGGTACACTTACATCAGTATAGCTTTTAGCTACTTCAGATTTCATCAGGTCCTAATTGCTCCCATGAATTGCTTATTCTTTTTGCGGGGCTCAGAATTCACAGGCAGAGGTAATGACACGTGTCAGAGCCACCTTTACCAGTTTAGATTTGGTTTAGTTTTCTTTGTTCATCTTCTGCCCCAGATTTCTAGTGATTTTCTGGGTTAGCTAGCTAGTTTAGAAACAGTTTTAGTATGGACTCTTTTATTGATATTTTTCCAAGTAAAGTGATCTTTTTAACTGAACTGCTTTGGTGGGTTAACCCCAGCTGGATGCCAGGTGCCCACCGAAGCTTCTCTATCACTCCACTCCTCAACTAGACAGGGGAGAGAAAATATAATGAAAAGCTTGTGCGTCAGGAGAAGGAGAGGGAGAGGTCACTCACCCATTACTATCATGGGCAAAACAGATGCGACTTGGGGAAATTTGTTTAATTTATCACCAATCAAATCAAGTAGGGTAATGAGAAATAAAACCAAATCTTAAAAACACCTTCCCCCCACCCCTCCCTTCTTCCTGAGCTCAATTTTAGTTCCAATTTTCTCTCACTCCTTTCCCCAAGCAGCTCAGGGGGATGAGGAATGGGGGTTGCTGTCAGTTCATCACGCGTTGTCTCTGCCGCTCCTTCATCCTCAGGGGAGGACTCCTCACACTCTGCCCCTGCTCTAGCATGAGGTCCTTCCCACAGGAGACAGTCCTCCATTAATTTCTCCAATGAGAGTCCTTCCCATATACTGCAGTTCTTCACGAACTGCTCCAGCATGTGTCCCCCCTGGGGTCACAAGTCCTGCCAGCAAACCTGCTCCAGTGTGGGCTCGTCTCTCCATGGGTCTGCATATCCTGCCAGGAGCCTGCTCCAGCATGGGCTTTCCACAGGGTCACAGACTCCTTCA
>Ga0181612_177892_pt1 | contig 13856 bp, 2 predicted proteins | sample HoacroProtozoa21_FD_119630 | JGI IMG/M metagenome (GOLD analysis project Ga0181612, IMG submission 119630) | Hoatzin crop microbial communities from Cojedes, Venezuel. Combined Assembly of Gp0051906, Gp0051904, Gp0051908
CTTCCCCTATCCCTTTGAACTGATCCACAGCCACATGAAGACCACAAATACAGGCCTAGTCTCACTGGGCAGGAGAAGAACCAGGCCAGAGTTAACACTTCACCCCGGCCCCCCAGTCGCAGTTCTTGAGCAGGAACCCTCCTGCATTTCACACCATCTTGTTTGTCAGCTATTCCAGGAGCTGTCCCTGCATTTCCAGGACCACTGTGTAAGTATCTTTTTTTAAATGAACTTTTTTTTAAATGAAATTTGTCCAGTCTTACTCAAAATTAAGAAAACGTTTCAAGCAAACTGATATGGGCAAGAAACTTTTATAAAAATATACTGTATAGAAACACATTTGGAAAAATTGCATAGAAAACATCCTTTTATTTAAATTGCAATAAGGCACGGTTTTACTAGCTGTAGTTTGGCTGTAGAAATGCAAGTCTATTTTGATTACTTTTATGTTATTAACAATATTTCCCATAAAAATATAGGTGCAGAAGTAAAAAAACTCTTTTTACACAGAGTAGGAAATACTCTATTGTAAAACTTCACCAAATTTACTGTAATTCATTTGTAGAAAATTTGAATGCTATTTTAAATCAGGGTCCTACATGTTATTGTCCTCCAGGCTGTTCACTGGCTGATGCTGTGTTTTCTTCATTTCCTGTGTAATCCAGGTGTTCCATCATCTAAATGTGAAAAGGAAAAAAAAGAGAGATGGCTCTTTACAGACAAATACTGCTTTCCCCCCATTGGTCCAAAGTATTTGTTAGCTAAGAGAAATATAATTAAATATGTGTTAGAGTGCATTTTAGCAGCATACAGATAAGAAGTCCTCTATAGATCAGAAAAGTATTCAAGACAAATAATCAAAGCTCTCAGCTAATGCTTTCCACTACAAAAGCATTCTCCAACCAAGGATCCAAGTCCTCTACAAGAAATTAAACTTATGAGTCCAAAGTGTCTCAATTATTAAATATAAGGAACAAAAAAAATGACTGGGGTTAGGCAAATTTTTCAAGGACACAGTTTGGAGAACTGGAAACTGACCCTAGGATCCTCCCTAACATTTCCAGGTAGCAAGCAATAGCTTGAACAGAAGACACTAGCTTTGTCTTTTCATGACAGTAAAAGCTAAATATATTACAGTTAGTAAAAACTAACTGTATTGGCAACATTCCTCTGTACATTTTCCTTAAAAAGAATGAAGGAAATGGAATTGTAAAGTTCTGCAACAGAAAATAATCTAACCCAGATTATTAGAGAGACTGATTATAGTTTCCAATTAATGCAACTGATTAGGTCACCTGAATAACACAAGACAACATTGTACTTTTCCTGACTAAAAAGCAGCCTGTTTCCCTATCCATTGCTGTATTCCTAGGGCGCAATGCAGGCTCTGGTTTCTTCCCTGGGACAAGGCACTGAATACATTAGAGGTAATACACACATTTGTTAGCATGGCGAATTGAGACCCATCAGTTTGAGGGCTTCAGAATTAAGCACAATTAGCAAGAGGCCAAGGATTGGACAGTTTTGACAGCCGACAACCAGAGACAGAAGATACAGAAGTAGTAAAACTAATGCTGAAAAACAGAATGTGTCAAGGACCTCATATGCCCAGCGTGGCAGGATTATTAGGACAAGGGTATAATGCCTTCATAGCATCCAAAGGCAGAAAAGCCTACATACTTTCTTCCCTTGTGGCATATCCTGCCCAGCAGTAAAAAGGCTCCCTGTCTTTCTGTAAATCAGCTGCTCTCCGTGTGGGTTCCAAGCTGGGCAGATCTCTACGCGATGAGGACACGATTGCTTTCCTGTCTGACTCGCACCCACTGGGGGATCCTTGGCAAGACAAAGCCAGGCTCCCACACTGTTGTGCCACATGCATTTTAGTGTGGTATAATTCTATATACAGGGCAAAGAGGGTTCCATTAACTTTTCTCTCCTGCTCAAGCCATGACCCACCTCTGTGCCATACCCTCTTTTACATCACCACAACTGTTTCACTGCAAAGTATACAAACATACCTTATTAAAAGCAGGATTGCTTAAACAAGCTGTTTCCCAATCCAGACTCACCAGCATACCATGCAGTAAGTTGAAATGACAGTTCCAAGGCAGAACCAAGTCACAGGACTTGGGTAAGGGTTAGGAGAGCCTAGCGGCCACAATATCCATCTGCTGAGACCAGAAAAGGTCTTTCACATCTCTCCCTTCACGCGTCAGGACAGGAAGGATTAAGGCAGGCACTAGTCCTGCCAATAGGCCTAAGAACCAAGTTACAGCAATCGCACACGCTCAGTCCAGCAGCCAACACCAAGCCAAGCTCTCATGCTTTTCCCCGGCACTGTGACCAAAAGCCCACATCAAAAGCCACCCAAAGCAGAACACTCCCTACAATTACAGAAGTCAACTGTCATTCTGAATGAGGACTGAAGTACTTGTTCTGGGAAAAAACGACAACAAAACCCCGGCGCACAGTACCACATTACATCAAGTAATGCCATGTACCTTCCTTCATCCTAGGGAGGATCATCCAACAGCTGGCATCAAACAGGTAATGCTCTAATAGAATAGGTTCCCTATTAAATTGACAAGATGCTTCCAGGAGGAGGAGTTAACACTATTTACAATTCAGTGTATCCCAAAGTAAAAGATTCTTCTCTTAATCCTACAATAAGGCAAGCAGCACAAAATGTACTTATGCTTGAGATAACCACCTGTATTTAAATTTTTAGTCTCTGTTCAACGTATCAGATTGTTAACTTTAAAACCAAAATGGCTAGTAGAGCATAAAGGATGTTTAGGGCTTTTTGATAGATATAAATGTCACAAGGCCAAAAAAAAAAAAAAAGCAGCAACCTCACCCCATGTCTAATCTTTCCATCACACAGAAGAAGGATAGCCTACAACCTGAAGTCAGAGAGAACAGATGCCTCTCCAAAAGTGTAAGATTGGATTAAGCAGCTTCTTCCACAAGTGTATCTCAGTTGTAGGTTCTCTCAGGACAATCCCATCCTCAAAGCCTCAGCAGAAGCTGCAGGAATCTTTATGACAACCAGCAGCAAGGTGAAGGCACCACGTTAAAATCATGGACAAAATTGTTGTTTCAAGCATCGAAAGCCAAAACAATCAGACCGTACATTGTGGAGAACTGATGAACATTTTTACAGTGGAAGAGATTCAGAAGCTTTTCTTCCTCATCTGAATTCCTGACAGTTTTTAGGGGGGGGTGTCAAAATAGCTTTGTAACCAAAATACATTTACATTTAACCTACCTCCTGACGTGTTGAACGATTAAAAAACAAACAAACAAAAAAAAGCTACAAAAAAAAAAATAGCAGAGTGCGCCAAACTAGAAACAGCAATACAAACTTCTACCTGTAAAAGAGTACGCACATACTTGACCAAGATTCACTCTGATGATGTTGCATTCGCATAATTCTTAACAACTTACAGCTATGATTAATTTGCAAGTATCTAAAAATGCAATTTAAAATTGCAATGCTAAACAGCAGGTGCATGTTGTGTAACATGTCAATGACAAATCTGATGATTTATTATTTCAGAGAGATAAAGCTTGCTAAACACTTCACAGTGACAAACTCTAAAAAGTTGCAAGACTATTCTATCTAGAACACTTCAAAGCTGCACTAGTTCACCAGATTTTTCATGACGTTACTGAAATGATTTCATAGATTGTACTGATACAAAAAACAAACAGTATTTTTAAATTAAATGAATAACTGGGAAATAAGTATCAAATTAGTTTATCATGCTGGCATACACAAGAAGTATAAGCAATCCAAAAAACCTTGAAAAACCTTTATCATATACTTCACGGCAGCAATACTGCCCATTTGGTGGTAGGGAAGTAGGTATGTTACTCTCCCAAGAAATCCCTGTGCTTCAGTGAATAGTTAAAATGTTCTTCTGTGCAGCTACTCATTACAGCTCAAGACTACTCCATAAAAAAGCCACACATGGCATAACGAGAATTTAAGACTGGATCATTATGCAGAAATGGAAATGCCCTCAGCTAAGAATTACGGGGCCTCAGAGCTATCTCAGGGAGTCAAGTATTTCCCATACGTACAAAGCAGAAACTGAAAAACTGCTTTTGACAATCCTGTCCAAGAACTTGAGTGCACACAGCTGGACAGAAGAATTTTAAGTTATAAAAATACAGTCTGGCCATCTCATTTTAATTGGCACTCAACCTCTCCCTCTTCATGACCCCCTCTTGGGTTTGTATCTAATTTCTTTATTATTAAGGTTTCTTAATCAGACTTAAATTGGACTAAGTGTTAGAGTACTCTTTATTATAAGAAAGAAGTTAATGAGAAAAGTACTTTTTAGTTCAGAATTTAAGGCATAGTCAGGTAGAGTTCAGTATCTCGAATTGTCTTCAGTGTACAGGGCAGACAAACTATGCTTTATAAACAGATGTATAGCTCTAGACTGACAACTATAATTCAAGATTATATTTAAACGCTTAAGTTCTGCAAGAAGTTGAAATTTGGAAGCTGGCATTGCTCCCTCCATGCTGCACATGAGACAGCAGACAGTTAAATACCATCAGTGTTAGCAGTTGTGAGCAATAGCCTATTAAGGTTAAACCTTCTCACTGCAGCAAGACCACAAAAGCTGGTCTGAATCCTTGCTCCCCACCCCACTGCAAGCATTGCAGACAGTACCGGATAAAGCACACTGCTGAGTAATAAGATGATAGAGGGACTGTAGACGTGATTGCTAAAGGCAAGTTATAATCCTGAACATTATAACAGAGGACAACAAAATCATTGTTTAGCACTAAGCAGGTTGTCACATCACTGCAGTGGCACAGAAAAATTAGGTGAAGGACTTCCATATAAGTAACCATAGAAGAACTAAGACAAATTCTAAATATTTGAAGACACTTCTAGAGATTTGGGAACTTGCAGAGCAGAGGCATACAAAGCCTGCCTTCAGGCTTACGAATCATGGCTTCACTGGTACTTTATATTATATTTTCCTGTATTCCTTTAAAGAAAGTAAAAAAACCCACCTAAGCATAAAAACAGATTTACAGCTTGTCTTTACTTCTACCCTCTTCTACTGAAATTACTCAGAAAAATTAAAAAGAAGATAGACACAAAAAAGAATGAAAAGGGGAAGCAGAGGCGAAAAAAGAAACCATAGGATGATTAATAAAGTTGCATTAAAAGAAGGCCATAATCACACCTTGTAGCAAAGGCGTCCTGGAGGAGTCCGATACCTAAATAAAATTCATTCCATTATTAAAATCATGTATAACAAAAATCAGAAAAACCCCAAACTCAATAAAGCTAACTAACACCTATCTATAAACCAACAGCACCATCCATGAAGTTTAGTTGCCTGATACGCTATGCATGCTCTTGTACCCCATTCTTAGGACACTTTGCTCTAACAAGTCTGCAAGGTCTCTCTGTTCCCGTGAGGGCAAAGCAAACCTCCACAGAAGTCTGGTCACCCTTGTCAGGGGAGCAGCTCTGCTCCAGTCCAAATTACTGTTGTTGTAGCAAAAAATAGTCTTCTGTCACCACTCTGTATCTTTCCTCCTCAGAAAGAGCACTGAAAGCTGGAGATTTCAAACGTGGGGTTGTGTGGGTTGGGTTTTTTTTGTGTGTTTGTTTGCGAGTTCAGTAAGGACAGTTCAAAATACAGCTTTATTGTGGGGAGGGCAACATATAAGAAAGATCAGCACTGCAGCATTCATTCTGAGAGTGCAACTTGAATCATACCCTCTAGAAAAAAGGAATGCAGAAAAAGTTCTTCAGAAAGTTATAGAAAAAATTGAGTTACTAAACTTACACAGAGGTGTTCAGTCACAGACAAGTCTAACTCGGGGGTGGCGGAGTGGGAGTGTAAATCAACATTTTAAATTGTGCCAGAAATAAAGTCATCTGACCTCAAAACAACCTGAAGTTCAGAGCAGTTTTAATCCTTCAAGAAACCAGTTGAAAGGACATGAAATAACTACTATGGCAACATAATTCTTCCAAGTATGAGTTTTGCTATGAGAAGTGCTAGAAATTTTTGTCACTAAAGAGACTTGCCAGATTTGCTTAGGCCAATCTTACTCAAAACTCAAGTGAGGAAAATCGCAAAGCTTTTTCTCCCCGACAATCCCAGAGTTACTGAGCTTTGTATACACAACACTGTTTATTTTAGAATAGCAAACAGTCACCAATTTGTGTACAAATGCATGGTAAGCCACATGCATTCTGACCTACAGAAAACTATTTCAATTCACTGGACCTATGAAAGGAGAAGAGTTGTTCTTGCAGACGAAAAGACAGGGTATCTAGGTGAAGCTGAAGATCTCCCGAGTGATTTCCCACCTAGCCAACCTCCAGCTGAAGCAGGTGTAGAATTTTAGCTAGATCAACAGAAGTTAGCATTTAGCTGATAATACTACAGCAGCTGCGTGACAGCAGTTTTACCAGAATTACCACCACCTGACTTCCACTGAGCCGCTTAAACCTTGCAATCCAGAAGCTGAAAAAGCAGGAGCTGCTCCTTGCCACCATCAACTTCACATGACCCACCTCCTCCTGCTTCAGACTGTCCAGAACCCAGAGGTGGGGTCAACACAGCCCAGATGCAGGTGATAGTTTCTGAATTTGAACAATATTTAGGGCTCAAACAAAATTTAGAGTAATCTCAAGACTGGTCTGTCTTCTGACAAACGCCATCTCAAGGGCTACTGGCACATGCGGTTACTACAGCAGGTCAGCCCCGGCGGAACGTACACACGCCAGCAGGCAGAGAGCTGGGGGTGTGAAGGACTGCCGCTCCAGGGTAGCGTTAGAGGTAACCAAAGGGGACATGTAGAACACCCAAGGCAGCGTGCACACGGCATGCGCTGTGACCGAAAACAGTTAAATAACCACCCAGCCGTCTGGATAACGGAATGCTCCGTATAATCCTGACGATGCAGGACACCAGTGACGCAAGGGAAGTTCCTAAAATTCTAGCTGATCACCAACTTTTTTGAACTGTCTCTTAATACAGCACTGGTGCAGATTGGAATCTGCATGCTTAGTTCAGTGACTCATGTTATACCACATACAGATAATAGCTGAGGAATGTTAAAACATTTAAAAAAATCTTTCAAAGAAAATAAAACAAGTTACTTTTTCCCTGTGAGTACTGAATCAGCTATTTCATCTCCCTTAAGCTTTGTTCTGCCATGTCAACTACTAGACTAAGATTTTCGAAGAGTAAAGACTAATTTTGCTTATTAGTTCCAGAAGATAATATGAAGACTAGCAAAATTTGGATTGCGGGTGACATATGACCAAGCACTTAGAGAATCATATACTAAAAGGGATTAAAAATAAAATACTCAAGACACCCAGCCTACCTGGTAACTGCTTCCTTTCCAAAATTTCTTCATCTCTTTGCGCCTCCAAGCAACAAGCGAGCTAGTAATGAGTGTACATGGTACAAGATAGAGAAGGGCAGGTTGTCCCATCTTCATTAATGCCAAAACAATGAAAGTTAGCACCATACCAACGGCATAAGCTGTAAAAAGATATTTATACGTCCACAATCAAACACAGGTGAATTTTTAAATTAATTCACTCAGTAAGCCAGATTTTTTTTTCTAAGTAATATCTTCCTTGTTAATATAATTGAAGAAAAGAGGGACAACAGTATTGCTCTGTATTTGCAAACTTTCTCAAAGCAACTGACTAACATAAAGAATACCTTAAATACAGGCAGGCACATTAAAAAGAGACTATAAAGAGATTCTTGACAACACTGAACCTTTACCTGAGGAAAACTATCTATCTAGTTCTGCCATTTAAAAAAAGCTAGCATGAAGATTAAAGTTGCTGAAATATCACGATTTACCTATTGTGCAGGAAATGTAGTATACAGAAGATGAACTTGTTTGAACATCAAATCTTCGGCAATAGGCAACCAGAAGCCCTTGAAGAAGAAAACAAAAAAGGAAAAAAAGGATTAATGAAGTATTTAGCCATGAATTTTTCTCTCCCCAATCCTCCAAATCAAAGCAGCATAAAGAGAATTTATGGCAAGACTTCCCATCACTGTATGTTTTCTTCTTCCCATTTATTTCTGGGAAGTGAAGAACCAGTTTAAGAAATTCTACAGTAAGTGTTGAAAATCAAAACCGTAATGGAAATACGAGCCAAGTGAGCTTGGTATTAAAAGGTTTTTGTTTGTAAAGCAAGCTGATTACATCATGCTATTTTTTTTAATACAGAAAAGTAACAACCTAGTTTTAGTACTTTTCTTCAATAGGATTTTAATGCTCGCTCTTAACAATCAGCAATTTTGTTTGCACGCTGTTCATGAGGTGGTGCTTTGTGCCTGACTTAATTTGCTCAAGACTCCAACTATGGCAAAATTCAGCTCTTCTGAGAAAGACTAAAAAACTTGATAATACATTTTCCGTTACCTCACCTCTAATTAGGTAGTCTAGGATATGAAAACACTATGAAGTCACAGAATACGTGCTTTCTGTGAGATTTCGATGACGTTTAATTAATGCTGACAATCAGATTTATCTGTGGGACTTGTATTTACACAATACAATGCAACATGTAAGCAAAAACCCTTCATTATTTAAGTGTCCTGTAACACCCTAAGCTTTCTTGTATTGTGGCTTTTGTTGTATTCTGCACTGACAGATCAAGGCAAACTCCCTGCATTTGATTTAGTAATTACTTCATAGAATAAACTCCAACAGAAGTCAGTTGAGAAGCAAACCCAAAATATTTAATCATAAGTTACAACTGCCAAAAACATTTGCTCACCTGGGACAATAATGTCTCCAAAACCCAACAATGAAAACGGCATGTCACACAGTGTCGATGCAGAGTATTCAAGTCTAGGCACTCTAATAACCACAGGTAACTGTAAAACAGTATTTCAGAAGCCCACATAAATCTAATCTAAAGCATCTTGGTGGTTTTCATTTTTTCTTTATTTGCTTAAATTAATAAACAGTTATAATTAATTTATTGTTAATGCAGAACTTCAAAATAGGTAGAACCTAGAGTAAAAACCAGAAACCAACACAGAGTGGATAAAGCTTAAGGCAACAGGTAAGCTGGAATTTCAGACTTAAAAATAATATGCACACACAAACACAAAAAAGTTAAAACAACATTTAACCATATAATAGGAATAACAAGTCTGGATTGATAACCTAACTATAGAGTATTGATCAATGATATCCAGGCTCTGAAGAGAAATTTGGACAGTCGGGTTTTCCCCAAAAGAATAGTCTTTTCAGAGGGAATCATTTAAAAATCCAGTATCTGAAATACAATCCTTACTTTCTCATGGGGAGCTGAGCGTTCAGCAGGGACTTCCACCAAGTTTCCATCATTCTAGGATCAAACCCAAGTCAACAGGTATTTAATACTTAAAAGAAAATAGCAGAAGCTGGCTATATTTTGTGAGAAAGTTATGCCGAAAAGCACACTATGAATTAGCTACGCAGTGTCAGTATCTTTATGTTGCACACATTAAAACAACTGTTCATACCTTTTCACTGTTTCCAAAAGGACCAGCTGCAACTTCAACCATTATACTTGCCCCATTCTGAAATTAAGGTTATTTTTCAAAAGTTAGTGGTTTAATATACCAAAACATTCAGACTACATTTACAAAAACCGCTTGGACCTCATCTTACAATTCAGGATTGGAAAAATCCTTAATATCAAAATGAATGCACTGGTATCATACAGTATTGTTTTGCATTAAAAACATGTAGTCCAGCCTAAAATAACTGGTTTTTTTAAAACAAACCCAAACAACAAATCCACTAAACATAGCTGGAAGTTTAGATAAAAACGTGTCAGCTTTTTCCGCCATGAGCTTCCTGCTTCAAAATAAACGGTGTGCTTGCCTACAGTTCATGCTATACTGCAAATAAGTGCCACAGAAGGCACTAGAGCATGTTCCAATACACGGGTGTTGAAAGCAAAAGAAGGAAGAAAACTGGCAGACAGTGATTTCTCATCACAATGCTGTCACACAGCTGGGGACAGCTTACTTCTGGCCAAGTGACTGCTGACCTTAGTCATTTAACAAAATCTATGGCACCTACACAAGCATTACGCTCTACAGCCCATACAAGATGAAAATTTAGGTCACTGCTGTCTGAAACTGGGAAAAGAAAAGGAAGTCAGCATTTCTGCATCGAGAATATTGAAAACACTACTTGGTTTGACATAAGTGCTGCCCCAATGACCAGACAACATTTTTGGTTGTATTATAAAGATACATTCACAGACATACCTTTGTGATAAATGGCGTTATGAAGACAAAAAACACATCATACAGAAGGAGAAGCCCTAGAAGTATCACACAGGACTGGCAAAAAAAAGAAGTAAATATTACCATAGGTTTTCCAGGACTGCATAGTTATGGTACCATTGCTGTACCACCATCTTCAAAAAAAGAAAAAACAAAACAAACAAAAAACACAAGAAAAAAAGAAGAAACACCCCCTTCACCCCCCCATTGTTTTTATTCTGGCATAACAGTTAGAACAGTATTAATTTCTTTTAATAGTTGTTAAAAGTTGTAAGGATTTTTTTTAATATATATTTCTTGAGTGTTGAAAACTTATTTCCCGACACTAAACTTGAAGATTTGTGGCATTAGAATACTTTGTTAAGGTAAGCAACTTACATTACCTTAAAGTTGGGCATTTTCAGTGTTTTAATAAAGTTTAGGCAGAAAGCAACTCCCAAAATATCTTGCAAAATCCAAGCCCACCTAAAAATGAGAACAAATTTTACACATTTGTCAAACTACTGCTAGAATCTAAGTGCAATAAATATTTTTGATTTTGCTGGAAATAGCAAGATCACACAACAGACTGGAAAGCAAGCAATCAGTTTTTAGGAAGCATTGCTACCAAACCCACAAAAACCATGAGTTTCAAGATGGTCAGATTACCCTGGCCTTCGATCATAAATCGGTAACTGTTCTTTATCAGCGTACTACAGAGAAAATGGGTCGAACAGCGGCCATGACCAGGGCCTTGGTGTTCACCTGTATGATTGCTCACTTGACTGGAAGCCCTGCTTCACATCCGGCTCAAGAAGCTACGTAGGATTTTACTACAATATTTGTGGTCCCATGCTTGTACCAGACCACAGGAAGCACAGGGCCTATGGTGCCTATGCTATTTATTTTTGCACTTGTCTTCCTCTGTGGCAGTCATTAACAATCAAGCTGGTTCTTCCTCATCTTCATAATTTTTTGTAACTCCAAATTACCACACAGTTTATTTGCATAGCTTTGTTCTCTATTGTTCCCAAGCTTGTTAAGCTTCATAAATATGTTAACGACTGTTTTTAAAATTGGCACTGGAGTTTAGAATGCTGCCGTGCTCCAGGATTAGTTATACGATGGGAAGTTCATTAATGACAGCTGTTCACATCACTCAATTTTAAGTCAGAACGCATTACTTACCTATCTTCATTTCGAAACACTGCCCAGACAACAGCTGCTGCTATGCAGAATGCAGCAAGAAAAATAAGCCTCACTTCAATGTTTTTGCTGCAACATGCAATCCTAAAAGAAAATAATTAAATTAAAAAAGCCTGCAACAGCCAAAACATACACCTGTGTTATCAGGGCTTCAGCAGACAAGGTGTTGCCACCCTGAGAGCTTCTCCTTTGCCCGTTTGTCCCAAATGGACTCAGGTGGCATTTTTCTTGCAGCCCCGGCACCAGTCCTCCTCTGGCTGTGTTGAAAACATGCCCAGAGTGAGCACACCAAGTTGGGCTTTGATGGCCAGTCCTCATTTTGGCAAACACATCCAGGGAAGGCGACAAGCAAATGAATTTATTTAATCTATTTCTGTCATGTAACAATTACACTGATGGAACTATGTCAGTGAGGGACAGTCGTGTCATGATTCCAGAAAGCAGTGGTGGTGAAAATCAATTTTAGGACACATAATACAAGATTAAAAATGGAATAACTACGTATTGCAAAATTGTGAGCCAATATCTCATTCCGCTGCCTACTCAATTTTCTGGGACAGTTCTTGAACTGGTATTAACTAGCAGAAGTAATGCCTGTCCTGCAGCTTACACAAAACCCGCTGTCTTTTCTACCTGATCTCCACCTTTGATGGGCTACTGGATCACCTGGCACTAACATCTGTACAAAGTAACATGCAAAGATAATCTTGGGCTTGCAAGCTTACAAGCATCATTCTTTTGGGGAAAAGAACCATCTGTTGCATTAAACGTTAGGGTTTTTTAAAGTGAAAATACAGGGGAGAAAACCAGGGACATTCCCATACTCTCTCATACCTGCAGGATATTTAGCCTCTTCCTGCTACTCCGAGTTATCTGTACACTGATAATACCCTGCCTGAGTTTGGACTGTAACCACTAACTGCTAACAGAGGACATGAGCAATGTGTTGCCTTTGCAAGAAGAAGTTAAAACTTGGTCAGTCACAGGTACAGTGCAGATTCACATGAGGAAAAAAACCTTCTATTGCCTTTGGCATAGTACTTGCTCAAAACAGGATCAAATGTGCAGGATTCCCCCTTACCGAGTTCCTTCATGAACAAAGTGAGCACACCCTACAGGCAACCAGAATTTGGTAGAACGGAGCTCAGACTGCCAAGCAGAGCCTTTCAAGTTTGATTATAGCAATGCTTTCAAACAAAGGTAATGCAGCAAATCTCCCACACAGCCATTTTAACTGTTGATTATGCTACAGATACCTTTAACATCTATTAACGGAGCTTGTAATTTTCTTTGTTAACAATCCAACACACTAAACCATACAGGAAACAATTTGTCAAACTGTTCTTGTATTATCACACTACCTTGAGCAGCAACCAGAAAATACCCCAAAGAAACCTACATTTACAATAACTGAAGGGTGTACAGTACCTGCACTGCCCAAATGGTATTTCTCCTATTAAAGCCGCAAGACAGTTGTACAGACTCATTGCAGATGCCAAGCAGAAGACTGATATTATAACATACACTAAATAAAAAGAACGGAAGATAGGCATCAGTGACAAATTACAATAGAAAAAAAAAGCAAACAGGAATCAAACACAATGATGTACATTTGATACAAACTGTTAACACTGCCAGCACTGCTTGATGCAGTCACTGGAGACTACAGCCAGCTGACTACAGAAAGTGCTGAATTCTGTGTCCCTGCCATGACAAGAGCTCTCATCAAGCAAAGACTTCAGATTTGAAATTTTTGAATTGAAAACCTTTTCTTATTTTTTTAAAGTGTTTCCTCTTTTCTTAAAGAAAAAGTATGTCATCTGTTACTCTTCTCACATACTTTTATTTGGTTATGGCTAAAACCAAACTGCTATTTTACAGCTACCAGCTTTCTCAATTTCTGGTAATAATCCTCACTTCAAATTTTCCTTTTAATCACTTTGTCTGCTTATGCATAAAAATTTCAGCATCCCCAAGATCCGACTGATGATTTAGGTGGCATTTTAAGACACTAAACACCCCATCCCTCCCCCAAATTTCTACGTAGCTAGGAATCACCTGGTTAGGGAAAAACTCTATATTCCATGTTCTAACTTAGAGTATATTGTGTATTCTAACTTAAGGTAAGCACTGTGAAATGTGGACAAACAATAGCTGGGTTGGGGTTTTATTTTTTTTGTAGTGAAGGTCTGACCAGAAAGCAATTCTGATACCTATAAGGAGATTATTGGAAAAAAAAAAAAAACCCCAAAAAAAAAAAAAAAAGGGAAAAAAGGGGGATTTTTTAGTGGTAACCACAACCGGGCCCCCCTGAGATCTTGTTTTGTCTGTGGGGGGGTTTAAAAAGGTTTTGCACAC
>Ga0181612_100163_pt1 | contig 13855 bp, 15 predicted proteins | sample HoacroProtozoa21_FD_119630 | JGI IMG/M metagenome (GOLD analysis project Ga0181612, IMG submission 119630) | Hoatzin crop microbial communities from Cojedes, Venezuel. Combined Assembly of Gp0051906, Gp0051904, Gp0051908
TGCCTGCCCGCCTCGAAATCATCAATCCTCCTGCCGCCCGGCCAAGGAACAGCCGCTTCCTCCCGGCAGCCCCTGCTTTGCCTTCAAGCCTGGAGCCGACAGGAAATCCATTCTCCTGTTGTGAGAGACAGGAGATGAATTTTCCGCAATAGCTCTCCTAGCAAGGCAGAAAATAGAAAGAAACAATAGAAGCCACTTTCTCAAACAATAGGAGCTGCTGAAGAGCAGCTCACCAGAAGCTCGGCATCACCCAAGTCCTAAATAAAGTGGAGTGGAAACAAGCCAAGGACCTGTTAGCCGTATTGCTAACGCTCTACCCTGGCTCAAATATAAGTTCATTTTAAACCTGGAGGCACTCTTCCCTTTCAAAGTGCAGGAAAACTGAAAAAATACATGTTAAAAGGAAATTATATTGCATTAGGGAGTGGCCCCCAAAAAAGTCTCCATAGCTGTTCCAGCCCCCAGCACCCCACGCCGCAGTGCCATGGGTCACCTCCCCATGCCCTGACAGCTCCTCTGAGGTGGGGACAGGGGACCACAACTCTGATTTACTGCAGGTAGGTGGAAGGGGATGGGGAGGATGATCTCCATCTGAGAAAGTTTGCAGCCTCATATTCAGGAGAGCAGAGCAGAATACCTCAGTTAGTTGTGTTACACTGGTAAAGCTCAGCAAACCAGACATCTGAGACTCTTCCATGTGTGTGTGTGCGCCTATCACGCCTGCAGAGACTACCCCTGCATATTACAGGAACGCCGTTTAGGAGGACTTCATTTATATTTTGATCTAAAAAGTAAGATATGATTTGGTCTAAGATAAAGAGAATTTTATCTGATCTCTCTTTTTTTTTAACCTTTAAGCTACTTTTTGACTGGCTCTGAACAACACCGTTCTTTTGCATGTGGGTCAGGAATTCAAAATGACTCCAAAGAAAAGTTAAAATTACTTACTAATGCCTTGTAGCTCAGAGCACTGCAGAAGAGGATAACAGAAAATGGAAAACAAACCTGAAATTAAATAAATACATTTTTTCCCATAAAATCCAGCCAAGTATTACGACAAGGAATGCATTTCCCTTTAAACGCCCACCTAGCAACCACTTTTCAAAAGGAGAAAATATCCTATGATATCTTTGATATTTCTAAGGGTCCTCCTCGGCCCATGTGCTCCTTATAGACAATGTGCCTTCTACCTCCCAAGGCAGGCAGAATAAACATCAAAGATGTCTCACACACACCAATCACCACTGAAATGCAGCGCCTTTGACAGAATTACACATGGCCACATCCTAATTTCGCTGATCCTGGTCTTGATTTACACAGGTGGAACATGAACTGAAGGTGAACGCGGTGCTGGTTGTTAGGATGAGCCCATCGTCTCTGCTTCAGTGGAAGAATATCCGCCCAAGATCTCTGAACAAAACGCTGTTTCTCCTCCAGCCCGGAGCAAAACAAAAGGAGCAAAGGTGGAATATACACAACCGAGAGGAAAAAAGCTGCTCTCATCACTGTGGATGAAAACCTGCTGTTGCAAGCCTGCTCGAGCCTTTCTCCTCAGCTTCCTCTTCCCCAAAGACAGCATTCAAAAGGGGAGGGGGGGGAAAAACTCTGACACGCCACACCGAAACCGAAAAACAGACATATCCACCTGGGATGCAGTTCATTGGCAGGAGATCTCCTTCCGCGAGCAGCAGAAACTGAGGTGAAGAAGGTCCCGGCCGGCGCTGGCGAGAGGTTATTCCCCGTCCTCCTGCATTGTGCGAGACGGGGAGGCTCCCGCCCGCCGGCACCCCTCGCCAGCCCCAGGTATCTGGGCGGTGCTGGGATGGCCTCCCGGCACCTCTCCCTTCCCGCAGCACTCCTGACTCACACACAGACTGGGCTCGGCTGGGGCTCGCAGCCCCAGCTCCCGCTTCACTGGGAGAACAGCCGCCAGCAGACCTCGGGCTGGGGAGGAGGAGAGGCTGGGGCTTCTCTGGGGAAGAGGGAGCCTTGCCCAGACATTAATTAGGCAGGTGAAGCCCTCCTGGCACGGAGCAGCTCACCTTGCTCCTCACCCGCCATCGCTGGCACGTGCCATGCGCTGCAGCTCAGGACCGAAAAACGGGGCTAAACCTACACTACCTGCAGGGATCTTCCTGCACCCTGGATTTGCTGCCTGTCCTTAAAACATCTCAGCTCTCAGCAGGCGCACCGTGTGTCCCCGCTGCCTCGGGGCCGAGAGACGAGAAAGCCCCAGAGACCCCTTTGAGATGGTGTCGGGGTGTTTTTCTTCTCGGGAGGAAAGCAGGTCATCAGGACACGGCAGGGCCAGACAACGGCTGGTGACATCTCATCCACCACACCAGCACCTCTCCTGGTGCCCCAGGATGCAGCCACCAAGCTCTGCTGGCAGCATGTGCCCCAAAAAGGATGGTTTCCTCTTTCCTCGCCCTAATCAAAGCAGAAGGAAAATCTGAGTGGGAAAGAAAGGAAGAGAGAAGGTGCCTCTCTGGCAGAGGCTCCCAAGCACCGGAGGCAGGGACTGGAGCCAGGCCGGGGTGTTGCTTCTGCAGCTGCCTGACTGAGCCGGTAGGGCAGCCTGCACCGACCCTGCTGCTCCTCTGGGACAGGACTCAGCTTCCCAAGGGGAAGGAAAATTAGGCAAACAAAGCAGTCTCCTGGAGCGGGATGTCTCCCTCTCCAGGCAGCAGGGAAGCTACAGAGCAGGCATCCCATGAGAATCTTCTTTCAGCACAGCTTAGGCAAAAATCTTCAGTTCTTTCGTCGGGGCTCAAAACCAGTTTGAAGCCCAGGCAAGGACCAAGCTGGAATCTGGGCAGAAAGTGCAAGGGGCTGCCATCACCAATGCCCAGACCTCCACGCCACGGAAAATCCAAGCCTCTCTCCATGGCAGGGATCTGCAGCTCAGGAGCCAGCACAATAAGATGATTTCATGCCGTGCAGTGCGTTTTCCCTAAGGCCACGCCTTGGAAGCCACAGTGGAGTAAGAGAAGCTGACATCCCTCCAACTTCAGCTTTGTCTCCAGATGGCTCTTCCACTTAGTGCCAAGAGAAACAAAAAACAATGCAAGCCCTGGAGTCTTGGGTCAACCACTGCAAAACTGTTAATCCCACGGCTGCATCGCCCCATCTGTGTCATTTGTATTTGCCACCGTGTTCTGTAGAAGCACAACAGACCAGTCTTCTCCTTCCAGCTGAAGTTCCTTCATTAATTACCTCAAGATCGCTAAAATAAGGGAGCCCAAATCCATAATCTTTTCCCTCTGCCGATGCAGATATAGAAGTAGCAAAGCTTTCAGTCCACCCTCCAAAGATTGCTCTTCAGATAGCGTGCAGGAGAGGTGATGGAGGAATCAGTGCACTGCAAATTGGCTGAACCGACAGTCCCACTGGTACAGCCAAGCAGCGCTTTTCATCTCTGTCTTCTCACAGTATCAAATCATCTTTGATCTAGAAAGGAGTTTTGCAGCAAATTTTATTCCATCTCTTCTACAATCTCCTTCCATCCTCTCAAACTAAAATTTCATATCACCAACTAAAAAAATGCTCTCTAGCCACCCCACAAACAGGTTTTTTTACGTGGTTTTCTGCTTCCTCACCTCCCCCAATGCAGACTTTTCCAACAGTAACAAGGGAAATCAGAGAGAAAAAAGGAAATACGGGAAAAAGATAAAATGGGGAACGGGGAGGGAAAACGCAAGTTTTGCCCTGCTGGTATAGTGAAAAAAAAAAAAAAATCACAGAGAAATTGAAGGCAGAGGAGTGACTAAGTAAACAAAACTACAGAACTTCCTGACACTGCTTATTATTTCCTTGCACCTCTTCATGGCACTGAAAGCTGTAGAGTGTAAGAGGGAAGAAGGGAGAAAAAATATTTAAAGAAAGAAATTGATAAAAATAAGATAAAAGTGTTTAGAGGAAAGAAAAGCTGCACTTCACTGCTGCTGAAGCCAGTAGGGTCTCTTCTTGGCGGGCAAGGCTCAAACCCTTCTACACTTTCCTGTTTTTTTACGGTAAAAGGCTTCCAGCACAGCCAAATACTAAAGCTTGATTGCCCCAACAGGGAGGCACCTTGCCCAGTAATTTGCAACCCTGTAACCACTCCAAACCAGCAGCGGGAAGTGCAAACGGGGCTATCATCTGTGCGGAAAGCAGGAATCGCAGCCAACACACAAGACGTCAGCAAATCAGAAGCAAAAGCAGGAGCAAAGCAGGTGGGGACAAAACCTGCAGCAAAACACTTCTGCAATCTGCGCAGGCAGCGGGAGGCAGACAGATGTACAGCCGGGAACTGAACAGGGCAATGGGACACCTTTTGCTTTCCACGGAGGTCAGGATGGTGCACCTCCATCCCTGCTTTGCGCGGGGTAAGCTGAGACATAGCCTGACCGTGCCCAAGCTACAGGAGCTGGAGGGCTGTCCAGCCTCTTGCTCCAGAAGCACAGCCAAGCGGTGCTCCGGACCGTACCTGGGGGACAGCTGAACACACGCTTGCCCTTTCTCTGTGGGAAGGAGATGTGGGAGCTTGCTTTCACCCAGTTAGACCCTTTGCATGCCCTGTCTCCCATCCAGATGATCGTGGATAAACCAGGAGGGTGTCCCAAAGGGCGTTCATCTGTCCATTCAGACATCTTCCCTTCTCCATCTCCATGCTAGAAACAGACCCAGCACCCTGGATCCCTCAACCCCTGCTGAGACTGCTGAACAGTCAGAGTGTAGGAAGGGAGAGACTGCACTCCTGCTTCAGGACCCACAGCAGGCCACCACCAGGACTGGGTGGCCCTGTGACCCAACTGCTGTGGCCATTCCTCAGTTCTTCCCTTCCAGCCCTTCGCTGCAGCAGGAGATTCAGGTACCACCACCACCCACTTCTGCCTACAGAGCAGTGGCTGCACCGGCTGCTGCCACAGCTCCACAATGCTATGGGTGACCTGCCAGCCAGTCCTGTACGCACCCTCTGCCATGGCAAAGTGACCTGCAAAGGTGGCTCCTCGATGCCCAGGCTTGGACCATGCCCTCATTTCAGAAGAGCACCACAGCATCGCTGACAAGCAGGAGTCACAGGATGACATGCACGGACTTTCTAAACCAGACCTGATGGAGGGAAGTTGCCCAAGCCTGCAAGCGGCACGGGCAAACCCCAGGCACGCAGAACCCAGCATGCAGAGTCACTCCAGCTTGGCTGAATCAGGCCCATAATAAATAAGCAAGATCATAACATCTTCATAAAAGTAGGATTTAAGTACAAACATCTGCCCTGCTGTTTTTTAATTAAGACAGTTTATAGCTAGGTATTCATTTCAGTAATCCACAGCTCCGGCTGCAGAAATGCCATGCGTATTCTAATTACGGCAGCTAGTTTATTTAACAGAGTTTGACATTGTTTGACATTTAGTTGAGTCACCTTGTTCCAGGGTAAAGCAACAAGGGCTTTTCAGCAGTTCAACAAGAAAGAGGCAGAGATTCGATATCAAAAGTAGAACATATATCACAGAAATTTTACATTAAATACAGCTGAGGTCTATTCTATTCTGGCAACTTCTCTCTTTGGGACACGAAGTCAACCCAAATGTTTTCCAGGCATAACTCTTCCCCTCAAGGACATGCAGCAGTACCATCTCCCTCGTATTCCTGAAGGGTGGGAAGGGTAGGAAGTGTTGTAATGGGCATATGGGATGCATCTCATCCTCCGCAAATACCACCCACCCATATATCAGGACATCCGTCACTAAGAACTGCACACAGGCTGAGCATCAGTCACCTGCATCCAGCCAACATTTTTCTAGGGCAAAGTAAAAGAAATGGGTCAGTGACGGTCAATACAGGAGGAACAACTGTTACCTGCAGACAGAGATTTCCCTACAGCACCTCACCTAAGGCCATTTGCACTCCTGTACAGTGCTTTTCAAGGATCTCAGAATGTTTTCCAGAAAGAAAGGCAGGACAGCAATAGACATCCTCATCGTACAGAGGTTTCACAAAGTGACTTCTCGATGAGCTTGTTGGTGGCACACCTGGCAAGACAGCCCACTTTTGGACTCCTCTCCTCATCCCAGGTTGGAAATGGAAGGCAACACCACCTCCCCCTGGCTGGAGAGGGGCTGGATGCAGCACAGAGCACTGCAGAGAGCAAACCCTGATCCTGGGGCTGCCTGCCAGCAGGCCCACAGAGGCTGCCAGGCTGCCATGCCGCCCTACTGCGGCTCCGATGCTTGTACCACGCATTTGCACTCCCCTAGTCCCTGCTTCCCCGCTCGCTCTGGGGCTGTGCTCACCACACATCTGGAGCAGCTGCTCTGCCTGCAAACGGCGCTGGGGACCGCAGCATGCTCCTGGAGAGGACTAAGCCCTCCCAGCCCAGCTTCCCTTTATGGACCTTTGGGGAAGAGTTGGGATCTCCTTTTTATAGTTAAAGACAGAAAGGACCTTTTAACAGGCTGAAAACACTCCCTTTACCCTGACAGGCAGTGCAGCGAGCCAATCTTTAGACCAACAGCCAGAATCATGCAGTCAGACAATAGAGAGCTGGCCCGAGCGTGCATTTCCAAGAGCACGCTGCGGTCTGGCTCATCTGCCCCGTGCCATCCCGGCAGGTGCTGCTGGAAGAAGCTGTGTGGAAGTGTGTGCTGTTACCCTGAGGAGAGGATATCCATCATGTCCAACCCCTCTCTGAAAGGTATCAGAGGGACAGCGGCTCAGGCCAAAGAGATATTTACTTATCTTTCTGGCCAGTGTTCCAGAAATCCCTGTTTGCATTTAACCTTCTTTCAGTTTCCTTTATATCCCAGTGGCAACTGTTATTATTCATTCCTTATTGTACACTAACAGTGTCTGCAGAGCCACGGCATCCAGAGACGAAGAAGATGGTGTCTCTGGTCTGCAGTGGCCTCCCAAGCTCAGGCTGTCTGGTTGCACCCCACAGGCACAGCCCCCCAGCAGCCATCGAATCCCTTTGTGCCGCAGGGCACGAGCCAACCCGAGTCTGAACGGCTGATGCAAGGTCTCCTGGGAGCCCTAAACACCATGCCAGTTATTTTAGGAGGAGGTAGAGGTCTGGTATCACAGGGCAACATGTATGAGCTCCCAGGGAAAAGGCATTTGTAAGACCGGTCCACAACCCCTCTCACTCATCTTATTTAGGACTTTTCCCGCAGCGTTACCTGGTAGAAAAGGGATGATTCTTTGCTTGGGGTCTTTCTGCCCTCCTTCAATAGGGAACTTGTCCAGAAGCTGCATCTGCAAAGGAAACAAAACAAACATCTTTGGGGAAAATATGGACAGACTGCCTGGGGACCAGGGGATCTCTTGGTGTGTGTGGTTTAAGAGGGTTAGCAAAGCCAAGCAGCAGCAGGAATCGCCCTGCCTCGTTGCAGGGGAGTCTGTACATAAAAAGGTACGATACAGTTCGCTCCAAGAAAGGGAGGGCATGTTTCTGGCAGCACAGAGAAGCTGGGACAGGGCCCAGGCAGACATCTGAGCCTGGCCTTGCTGCTGTTCTAAAATTAGGCCCTTATCCTTCGTTACAAAACACATGCCTTGTCTCTAATCCACAGACTGCCCACGTTGGCAGAGACACAGTTTGTACCTGTCCCTGCAACAGACCACCCGCCAGGCTAAAAATGCTGTTCAAGCAACCGCATTAAAAAACTCCCGCTTTAACAAAACTCCCGCTCTGCCTTCTTGCTGGCCAGGCAATGCCCTGGTCCAGTAAGAGCAGTCCTGCTTTCCCAGGGAGAGATGGGTTTGGGGGAGTACCTTCCACTGCTGCCCCTACATGGAGGACAGCACCAGCGAAAGGGGAGGAGGGAGGGAGGCCCGGGAGAACAGAGCATCCAAGACACCACCACCACCACAAATGGCCAGAAGGCATAGCTCATGGTGCATGTGCCCTCAGCTCATGACAAGCGCTCTTGAGCACACGGTTACAGACCACCAGAGCCAGAGTTTCACTCACATCAGCTAAGATCCTGCCCCACCAGCTCCTAAGCCTGGCTACCACAGTCACCTGTTTCTAACACACCCCCAAGGGCCGACCAGGCTTGGGATCCCATTGTACCGCAGAGCTGCAACAGCCTTCAACCTGAGGAGCCAACGGGGTATTCATGGCTTCGGCCAGCTTGCAATGTGGAGCAGACTGCTGACCACCAGTGACTTTCTATGGAAGAAAGCCTAGGAAAGCAGTACACTGACCTGATGTTCCTAAATGACCCCTACAATTTTTTGGGGTGAGGAGCCTGGATGGAGCAGTACCACTGAGGCTGAACACCAGATGAAAGGCCACACACAGCCTCAGCCAGGAAGGAAAGAAGCACCTGCTTAAGTGGCACCTCCACAGACTTGCCCGAGAGAGACAGTCCCCAGCCCTGAAAACTGCCAGAGCCTCTCACCCCTCCCATTCACCCTCTTCACTGTCATTCAGCCTGTGGTGCTACTGGGATAAATACCCAAATCTTCATGTTCTAGTTCATTTTCTCCCACGTTTCAGAGGTACAATGCAATGCTCCATGTCCTTGTGATCCTACACAGAAGCCCCAACTCCCTTGGGCTTGAGGGAACACCAAAGCTCCTGCTAGCCCAAGTGACTTGTTTACAACAGACCAGGAGAGATGTCTTTCCACCAACAGTCCACAGGCCCTGTTACTTGACCTTGCAGGACCCCTTACCTCCTCACCTGAACTGGATCTACAGCTCAATATAAATACCTAAAGTGGCAGCACAAGCTGCAGGAGGCAGCTCATCAAGCAGCATTCAATCTCATCAATGCTACGTGTCCAACACTGAGGGTGTGTGAGTTAACAGTGCTTTTGCTACCTCAACAGATTTCCTTTAAAAAATATTTTTTTGCTAACATGGGGAAAAAAACCCAGTCAGTTGTTTTTTTTTTTACTGTTTTTGTTTTAGGCACACAGAATCTTTCTCCTCTTCCACTGCACCCACAACATCTCCAGCATTTTCACCATATGGTACAGCAAACCAAAGATCAAGAGGAAACTCAGGAGTAGAAGGAACATCTGTGCAGAAGAAAAAGTTAAAAGATCCCACATGTTCCCCCATCAGGGAGTCAGCCTGGTAAATAAATAGACCATAGCTTTGCAGATTGTTAGCTAACTCACTTTTCTGCCTACAGAGGCATGGTTTTTATCAAAAATGGGAAATTTTGTTTTCTTGTAGGTAGAGCTCTGGGTGTCTGAGGTCAGGCATGGGCAGGAGTTCTGTTCAAAGAAAAAAAAAAAAAAAAGAGGGGGAGGGAATCCCCACCCATGGACTTGAAGTTTCACTGTTGCTACACTTTTACCCAGGAAGGCAATTCTCAATTTACTACACGGTCACTGGTTCAAGCTGGAACCGATACAGTCAAATTCCCATGGTTATTCTTGGAGTTAGATTAGCTTGGCTAATACAAGCCTTTTTAACCACATCAAGAGAGTCACAATGTGTATAACTTCACGCTATTTATCTAAAGGGTGGATATCAGCAAAATAGATACAACAAAGTGCAGCTGGAAGAGTTTGGCTAAACTTTCCTAGACTACACTTTCCGCCCCAGCTCTTGCCTCCGCTGGGAGGGTCTGGATGGCAGGGACCTGGGGGGAGGCAGAGGTGCTTGGGCAGCCACCGATGCCATTCATGGGGACACAGCCTGTCCCAGTGCAAAGTCCCCAGAAAGCATGGAAGAGTTCCCATCTTCTTCGACATTTGAGACAATATCCCAATGGGCAACACGCGCAGGTTTGTGCGAAACAGAAGACAAGGAGTGAAGTTGCTGCGCCTCTAAAAGGCCATACAAGGTTGGGCACCCATGGAGGAGTGTGACAGTCCCTCTCCAAGCCCCTGAGCCCAGACGACACTTGCCGCTGGCTTGTGGATTGGCCCCTGGACCAGTGAGTTGGGTCTGGCATTTGTGCTGCCCGAGCAAGAGAAGGGCTGGTGCTGAGCAGCTGTGCAAGAGGTTCAGGAGGAAAATACTGGCTGCATCTCAGGTATGACATGGAAAACCCAACAGACCTAAAAAGAATCTGAGCAGGGACATAACTACAGCCCAACACTTATGCCCCTGTCTCTATGCCCTGCTGTTGTCATTAATGCTTAAAAAAGCACTCCCATCATGACAATGTCTGTACGGATGAGTACTGATGGTACAGCGAACTTACAACACAGACTGGAAGGTAACGACTGCCCCTCAGCTCTGCAGCCCAGGAAACCCTTCAGGACGTTAAAGCCAAACAAAGAGCAGCAGAGCACAGAGTCTTCCTCAGCACTTCCTTGCATCCAGTTCTGCCATTCAAAGCCAGCACAAGTTAGATTTAAAATCTGAAAAAAGCAGGATTCGGTATCATCCCACCCACAGAGAAGGATGTGAAGCAGAAGACAAGGAAGAGACACATGCAAGGAAAAAAAACCCAGCAATGGACTTGAAACATCCCAAATCTACCAGAGGCCAATGTCCAACAGCCATACTCAGGCTGGGTCTGATAAGAGGAGACACTAACCATGGAGACAAAGGGAGCAGCCAGGAATGGAGGGAGCTAAGAACCACAGAAACTCCTCCTCGTAGTCACAGCACTTTCCCCGCGTGGATGATTAACAGCCAAGGACCAATAAACAGATTTTCAGTTCACTTAATTAGATGTCTGCAGAGCATCTGAAACTCAAAATCTCCTTAGTTGGTGACAAATGTTTTTCCATTAAAGGAAATTATTATTGTTGTTATTGCAAATATACATATGATTGATTAAAAAAATCCTTCACCTAATGCCCCAGGTTATTCTGCTCAGACATGGGCAGTCTCCACAAGTTGCTGCTCGCGTTTTTTGTATATGACATTTAACTAGGGACAATTTGTGCTGAATGAGAAAGTCATCCTGTCACTCAGAGTAGAACCGTCCCAGCATGAAGGGAAAGATGGGAAGCCTGGATGTGGAGTCCCGAAGGATGGAGTTAGGGCTGTAGCTGGCTTTGGGCAGCCAAGAAAACACAACGGGGCAATGCATTTTGGCAAACCCAGGGGAGCTCATACTCAGTTCATGTGCTTACAAGCATTAGTATGTGAATCCCACCAGGGGGGAGCCTCCAATTGTACGACTGGTGTGATGAGCAGAAAGAAATTCGTTACCATGTCACTGCATCACAGGGTGGTGGATCCGTTTGGAAACAGGGAGGGTGTATGGAAACTGGGAAGTGAGCTTCCCGCCCATTTGGGCAACGTGTCTGGAGTCAGGCTGAACAAACACATCCCACTCTTGCTTCTGGCACAACAGATGCACGTCCACAAATAACTCATCATCAAAATCACCTCCCTGGGCTTTGTCTCTTCAAATGGCTCTGGGTTTGCCAGCAGCTTTCCGATGTAAGTCCTGCACAGAGTCCTGCCTTCTGCTCAGAGCAGCTTCCTTCTTGCATCTGTGCTAAACTCATTTGGAAGATCTGCTATAAACCCTGTGGTCCAGATTATGACTTTCTTACACTGGTCAGCAAATGATCATGCAACTAATCGCATTAAAAATCACAGGAGTTACTCATGTGAGCTGCTGCTAATTAAAATCAGAGCAGGCTCACTGGCCCGCTCCACTCCTTACTACTTGCACATAACCATGAAATCACTTGACTTGCAAGAACGGAATAGGAAGATTTCAGGGGTATCAACTCTCATAATAATTGGCCTTTTTGTTGCAATCCCAGCTCCCGGAGGTGAGCAACTGTTTGAGAATTAGCATTCACTGTAAAAACCAACCGAACAAAAACTACTCCAGCTTCTATGGTGCAAAGCACAAATTTGCAAACATGACCCAAATTCATCCTTCAAGGTCCAGCAACTGAAAGGCAAATAACATAGAGTCTCACCGCTTTTGATATAAACATAGGGAGCTCTGGAAGCTGCCTCACACATGTAAATGGGAAATAAGAAGTGTAGCCAGTGTCCTCACTTACAGCTAAGCTGTTACTTCCTTCTCATCTCTTCTGCTTCAGGCCACCTTTACCCCAGAATGTGAATATGCCATGAAGAAAGAGATGCTCCTGCACACAATGACCATTTGGGCTCAGCAGTCACCAGCCGATGGCATCTATAGTTACTTCACACCAGTTCTGCTGTGAAAATAAGATTCAGCCCCCGTGTGCCTTATGATGGTACCATCCGATTAAACATCTAACAAAGAAAAACAAGCACCCCTTGAGATGTTACAAGCAGCATCTCTGAGGACGAGAAGCCAAGCATCTTCCTGCTAGCTATTTACCTACAATACTTTATTTATCTTGGTTAGTTTTTCATAAAAGAACATTTCTTTCTGTTTTAGATACATGGACTTACAGCGCTTGAGACTAAAGGGTTACCTGATCTCCACCCATGCCTTACACCGCAGACTCTACCTAGAGTTTCCTGCTGGGCTATTAATTCCTTCCCTTCCTTCCTCGAAGCAGTGTTAACTCTCCCCCAGTCAGACAAATGAAGTTCTCCATGTGTCTTAAAATGAGCAAATTAGGACACCTACATAATCTCTTCCCAGCGTGTATATCTTGCTGGTTCTTTTTCAAGCGGATGCAGGTTTGCCATGTGCACAGATAAAATCAAAGCCCTGCAGGAGGTCAGCACTGCAATCATGGCAGATTTAATTTTAACACACAAAGACCCTGAGGATGACTTTCATCCAAACCCCTTACTTTGGCAAGCAAAACATCCACCACTGCAAACGGACGCAGGACTCCAACCTTTTGCAGGGAGAGATGAGGCCTCACTCCCCCTTTGCAGTGTCTAATTTACTTTTGTCCCAAAGAAGTGGCAGATTAAAATCAACCCATGACCAAGAGACCAAGAGCAGCAGATTTTTGGCAAGGTGCCCCGGAAACCCCATCAAGTTTGCCACCTTACTCTTAGTCACTCAAGTGGTCCTGAGGCTACAACTCTTCCATGCCAAGAGATGTCTTAGCTTCCCATTTTCCAAGTGCTCATTAGAAAATGCATTTTTCATTAAAAACGAGGCAAGCAGAAAATACCTTCAATTTAGCCACTGCAGGACTTAAAAGGCAAAGTACAGGAGGACAGTCAGGCACCAGGCACAAAGTGATCCCAGCTCTTGGTGATCCCTTCTCATGAGGCTGATCTGAGCGGAGAGACTCAAGGAGAAAAGAGGGTCTGCAGCCAGCTGAGAGGTGGGGGCAGAGGAGAGGAGCCATCTGTACGCGTATGGGGTTGTGTGCACTCTTCTAAGTGGGCTGCCAAAGAAACTGGAAGAAAAGCAAAGGTGCTACCAGGGATCTGAAACTGGTGATGATGGAACTCACACCCTCAGGAGGGGTTTAGTGCATCTGCAAATCAGAAAAGGTTGAAAGTCCCTGACATAGATAACGAAAGCTTAGACTAAAAGAGGAGGTAAGATACCAGAACTGAAGAAGGGTTATTAATTAAAACCCTGAGGAGCAGCAGCAATTTCCTTTCATTTTGAAGTTGAAAACCAGCTGTGCTGCTCGCTGACATGACTGATGGTTACAGCATCATCAGCTATATTTTGAGTTATAAATGATGCGATCTATAAGAAAGGGAAGGGCTGGAATCAGATTGAATTCGGTCGCCTGTCAGAGTTTTCCCATGGATAATCCCCTCTGGTCCTGTCTCCACTTTTGCATGTGCAAAATGTGAGACAGATCTCAGGAAGGTGACACGAGGTTTAATCAAGAGCCATCAAATGCTCTGAGCCTTATGCTGCAGAGCAGGAATCAGGGACCGAATTCAGAGGAACCATTCTCCGCTAAAATCAGCAGGACAGAAGCAAAACCAAAAAGTATTATCGGTGGTTTTGAAATAGGTTTATCCTCTCATTTGTGGGCTTGTCCTTATGTAGCATATTCCAAATCCTGGTTAA
>Ga0181612_106136_pt1 | contig 13854 bp, 4 predicted proteins | sample HoacroProtozoa21_FD_119630 | JGI IMG/M metagenome (GOLD analysis project Ga0181612, IMG submission 119630) | Hoatzin crop microbial communities from Cojedes, Venezuel. Combined Assembly of Gp0051906, Gp0051904, Gp0051908
CCTGTCAACACATGCTTTAAAAAACTTGGTGCAGCCTTGTACAATTTCATATATTATATAGACTGTCTCATAATTTATCCTTTGGGGATCTTCATGTATCAAGCAGAACATGGCTGCAAGTTTCTTCAATTATTTTATATATATATATGTATTTTTTAGAGATGGAGGACAAAAAGTAGTATTGAAGTGCGGTGTGTTTGGAAGGAACGTCAGGAGACCTGGGTTGTAATTCTAGCACTGGCTGACTTGAATACACAGGTAAATGACTTCATTTCTCTTGTCTTCAGCAGTGATTAAAAGGATGAGTAGGTCCAGAATTGCGAACTCCTACCTGTTTTTTTAAATCCCTTTAGTTTTGGTGGTAGTTTAGGGTCTGAATTCCTTTGAGCATATAGGTCCATACCTTTCATTACCTTTATCAGCAAGAACTTTGTGGTTTTATTTGTGCCAGATTTTTTGAAGGTCATAAATTCAAATCACTCTTGTTACTGGGTAGGCAGAAAAGAACTTTTACATTAAAAAATCAACTTTTGAATAGGAGGGAAAGCTAATTATGTGATCTTAAAAAGTCTGATAAGGGAGAAAACAATACATGAGCAAACTGAAAAAAGATTTATTGAAATCAGGAGATTAGAAGAAAAAGCACTTTTTCAACCAGCATGCGTGGTTCTTCATGAAAGTCAAACCACCGTATCTTTTGATTGATTATTCATCATGATTATCATTATTAAGTGGCATTTGAGACTTGTGTAACTTGATATTCCAGATTAGTTTTTCTATGAAAGCTTAAACAGATAACTCTAATCAGAAGCATCTGAAGTCAACATAAACGTTGTAGATCTACCTACATTTTTCTTTAGCATTTAGTACTCTGTTACTGTAGAATGTTTACGTACTGGATGCATAATTTCTTGGCTGTTTTGGGCAATAGATATATGTACACATACAAGCACAAGTCTTCAAAGTTTTGGTCTTAAGAGACTAAATCAGTGATAGTACAGAGATTCTTTAAAGGGGGACATTGCCTAAAGGTGGAACAGATCTTGATAGTTTTTTTGTTTTATCTGTATTTTCGTGTATTTACTGCCCAGTCAAGTCCATGATCTGAAAGTAGTGCCACCTTTTGGTGTCTGAGAATGCTAAGTAATAAAAGGCATTTAAACATTAATTTGAAAAAAAGTTCCACCTAGGGGGGTTGAAAAGATGTATTAGAGATGTACAATGCAAGTAAAACAATTGTGTAAAACCACATTTTTATTGCAGCACTATAGGATGGTCAGTCATTTTTAACTTGGGTAATGTAGTAAAGCTATGTAGAAACACAATAAGAAGATAAAAGCATTCCAACTGTCATTCCAATATTATAACTTCAATCAGATTTCAAGCACAATGTAACTATGCTGAACTATGGTTCAGCATGTCAAGCCATTGTCTGGTATTAGCATCTGCATAGCTGCTATTGTTTTACTGAAGCAGCTGCCATTCAAGCCTGTGATGGAGTAGGTGGCAGGCATTCCATAGTTACAGCTGCATTGTGCTACACAAAAGAGACCTACTGGGATAACTCCCCCCACCTTTTTTTTTAACTTCGCATGACTTTAATACAATAAATCTTTTATTTGAAATCTTGGACGGGCTGATAAGCAGGATTCCGCAGATGAAAATTACAATACAGAAATGTCTATAGATAAAAAGATCTGTGTGACAGAGTATAGATGTACAAGTTGTACTTCTCATCATTTCTGCTGGTGGGTGGACATAAGCTGTCTAAACTGGAAATCTCCTCTGGTTCTTTATAGAGATTTTTCGCTCATATGTGAGTGTTGGGTTATGCATGAAGGAAATTTAATTTGTTCACCTTGAGAGACAATGAATATATTTTTGTAATCTTCTGTGTTCAGACTATCCGAAAGACAATACAGAGTTCAGAGGATGGCAAATGTACGTCTAAATCGAGCTGTATGTTCAGTGTTTAGCAGTCAGCATGAGGTAGCTGTTAGGCTAATGGGAAATAAGTTGCTGATCTGAACTGAATCCTTAAAACATTGCTGCTTTAATTACAATATTCATTAGAAATGAAAGGAAACTCCAGAGAGAAAAGGAGTGAGCAGAGGGGGATAACTTCCACCCTCAGAATCCCTTTCTCCCAGAAAGGATGGTCTTTCTGTATCAGGACTAAGGTTACTGGACCATGCATGAAGATCTGAAGTCTTCCCAGTGTTCACGCTTGTTGATGGGAGCGTGTATGACAAAGACTGAGAGATGATGTGGATGCTGTGTGCTAGTACCTCTCCGAGAATGTCAGAGAATAGTTGAGATAGATTTTCCATCAAAGTTTTAGCATGAAGTTATAGGAGGTCCAGCATGTTGAGAAAGGAGTCTACATCTTTAGGACATGTATCCATGTTGTTATAATAAGCATTCAAAAAGGGGAATCAAAATGTGAAATAATAATTGAAACTAACCAGACTATTGCTGCTGTAGGCAATTTTGTAAGGTTCTACCCTTGTTATTGTTAAAAGTTTTGTAATCTCGTTAAAATTAACTATACTAGTTTTAGAGAAGCTAAGAGATAGGATTTTGAATAATGTGTTATTGTTTCAGAAGAAGTATGTACCTGTCCAAAGTAGAAACAGAGTGTGATGAATTGTAAGAATAGCCAATGAGCTATGTAAAGCTGCTTAGACTTGCCGAAAGAAACAGGCAGCTAGGGGAAAGGTAATTCCTGCAGGGGGAGATGGCGACCACTGACTCACAGACCACCTACCCCCAGACTCCAAAGATGAAGAAATTGAGCTTGTATACTAACTTTACATGCTGGATGAAGAGACTTGAACCCATCATTTAATTGAATAACAATGCATATGTATTAGTAAGTTGAGTATGTTAATGCTTTGTGTATAAATAACTGTTGATACAGAAGCCTGGTGTGCTGTCTTGGGACAGACACCCATATCTGCGCAAATATGCAATAAAATACCTCTGTTCTGTGTTTGCACACTGAGCAAACGAACCCCAGGTTTTGGGAGAACAATGCCTCTACGGAGCCTTCCTAAACTATCTGACAGCTCAGTTTGTCCTAGGACAAGCCTCAGGAAAAACTACCCTACTTGTGACCGCTCAGCAACTTTTCCTATGTCTTTGGTGACAGACAGTCTGTGTGAACCTAGTTAAGCTTGTGTTGCTCAGGTAGCCTTTAACATAGTCCTTAATACCTGTTTCCTGTAGGAAGGACAAGTACTGAAAGAACATAAATTCTCTTGCATGCCCACTGTAATTTTAAAACAGCAAAATCTACTGTGAGGAAAGGCTGCTGTATTTAAGTTGGGCCAGGACAATGCTGGAAGTAGTACAGTCCACGTTAGCAGAGGTGGGGGGAGGACGGTATAAAAGTGTTTGCCAATCTGTCCATCAAGCTTCTTTGCATTCTGTTGCCCTTGTCTTGTCTGGAATTTCTAGTGGCACTGCTGATTTAGCACATTCTTCCTGTTTCCTCATTGCTTTTTAGCTTATGTTCAGAGCTAGAAAACTCCAACATTTCCTTGTTTCCAAGCACTCTGCCTTTATACATTTTTTTTACTTTCTTGTTTGCAGTATTGTTCCTTCTACTGTAATAGGTAACCCCAAACACACAACAACAAAATGCAACAGCTGTGACCAAGGGCAAATTACAGTTTTACCACAGTAATTGTAAAGTTTGTGACTTTGTAATGGCAGTAATAGTACTTGGTCCTGTTTGAAGTGGAATTCCATGTCATACACATGATCCAAGGTACAACAAGGCTTCAAAAACTTGCTAATGCTCCACTTGCCAGACCCAGTGTGGATGGGCCTCCTTTTTCTTGCAAATAGCCATGCATAAATGAGGATTTTGGGATCAAGACCAAGTTTTACAGTAACCTGGAGCTAATGGAGTCCATTTTTTTTCAGTTATTTTGCATCAAATAATTGTTTTTAAGGTGTAACTATTCCTCATTACTTGTAAAAAGATGGCTTAGCTGAAGTAGAATGCAATGGGTACAAACCGAAATGCAGGAAATTCAACTTAAGCATAAGAAAAAAAAAATTACTGTGAAGAGTGGTCAAACACTGTAACAGGGTGCCCAGAATTCTGAAGTTTCCATATCTAAAGCTGTTCAAAACCTGACTGGACAAGGCCCTGAGCAAACTCTGCTGTATTGGACTGTGTTCTGAGCACCAGGGTTTGTTGGCATGAATGATCTCCAGAGGTGCCTTCAGCTTCTGTGATTCTGTGGCAAGGAGAATCAGGAAGGCTTTTCATTTTCCCTACCATGTGATCCATTTATCTCAATTTTATTTTTCCTTTGACTTTAGTCCCTTTAGGAAGCTAAGCTTCCCCTTCAGCTTAGTGTCCACGTGAGCATGGTGGACTATGAGGCAATGTCTATTTCCCTTAATGTTCTCCAGAAGTGATAGTATCCACAAATAGCCTCTGATAACATATAATAGTGCTTAAATAACTCAATTTTTCTCTGAAAAATGAAAGAACTTGCAAGGCAGTCTTTTTGTTTTGGTTTTTATTAATGCCACAGGAATGCACAGTGCTCTTCTGTGTCTCCTGAATGAATCTTTTGTAGGAATTTAGCTGGAAGAGATTGATTCATTAGCAATGACTGTGAGACGGCAAAGCATGCATCAAAGTGTTTCTTTAGATCAACTTTTGTAAAAGGCAGAACTTCGAGGATTTTCGTGCTGGAAAATAAACGCGGCAATGCATTTGAGGTTGAAGTCCAGGCTTTGCAAGTGCATTATCAGAACAATTCCTGATAAAATGCTAATAATTTGGAAGAAAGGGCAATCTCTGAAACAAAAAAGAATGTGGCCTGTCATTACAGGATTTCTTTCTGGATTGATAAGATAGTTCAAATATTGGATAAATTCTTATTTAAACATATGGCTGCAACTATGTGCTTTGTTAATAGGTAACAAGGGACCTATTGAATTGACCAGAGATTTTCTTTTTAGTGAGTTCTGTTTGGTTTGGATCATATGAATCCAATCAAAGGTAGACAGGAGAGATTACATTTTGCCTAAGCCTTGTTATTAAGGTTAAAGTGAGATAAATGGAATACCGAGATTTTAATTTCCAGCCTTGTGCATCCTGCTTCCTGAAAGGAAAATGTGCATGTGGCTTAAATTTGAAATTTTAATGGTAAGAAAAGTGATCTGTTCAGAAATTCTAGCATCAAGGGTTTGCTGATTTTACCATAAGCCAAAGGAAAAGAAGACGACAAAAAACACTAAATAAGTTGTTGCCAAACCACTTGAATTCTGTGGGAACAGAATCATATTCTCAAATCCAAGTAGCTCAATATTATCTGCAGTGATAACAAGGTGACAAGTGATGGGAGCAACAGCAACCAACCTGCTTTATTGGGGCTGTACTAGCCAACTACATTGTTGCTATAGGACCACTTGCATAATTTTGTCATTTTTACATATCGCTCTGTTATGTTTCAGAACATTTGCATGTTTCTTATTAGTCTAAATGGAAGAAGTGGCGTTTAGTTTGTTTCCCTCTCCTAGTTATAGTTTTGTCCTTTGGTTTGTATAATTTTGGGCATTTGGAGTATTTTGGCACATCTAACATATTAGCTCACCTGTTTTGGGGGAGGTATTCTGGCAATGCAGAGATTTTTATAAAGGTCTACAGGATGGTATGTGCCAGTTTTTGGATTATTGCCTTTTTGATAATATTGACTCACTAAAGAAGAATATTAGAAGGGTCAATTACGTCATCTGTAATTTCTAATTTCATTTCAGTCTGAAGAGAGTGCGCAGACAGAAGGCATTGAAAACAATATTAGTGTTCACAGCAAGGAATTGTATTGCTCCATTTATGGTACAGTCTTCATTTTCAAGGTTGTATGTTTTGTCAGCCTCTTGAAATACTCATGTACATGTACACACAGAAGTTACAAACATGTATCATTATGACTGCTACAGAGTTTGCATCAATATTTATAATATGGGTATTTATTTATATAAGTTGTTACCAAGCTGAAGCTGAGTAGTACTGCCCTAGTCCAGTGCACATGATTGTCTGGCATGCCAAATAATCTGCATGCAGGAATACAGCCTATATTACAGCCTGGCAGGTCATGTGCTGTCCATGCTCTGTGCCTTTAATTAGGCTGAAAGCAGGCATCAGCACATGAGCTGCTGTTCTGTAAAGTCATTGGCAATCTGGAATCTGATAAAATATAAAGCTGCTGTTTATATTTGTCAAATCTCAGAAGAAAACCATGGAAATTCAGAAGGCCCTAATAAAATATAAATTCTAACATGGTATCTCTACCTTAGTTTCACTGGGAAAGTTAAAACTAAAAAACCACTGTGGAACCTTTGGCAGTGAGATGTAATGTGGACTAATGCAGAAGAATGCATATAAGAAAGTACCATTTGTACAAATACAGTATTGAATCAGTTTTAACTTCATGTGGGAAAGACATGAGCATTTCTATGGGCAACTCATTGTATCATAGTGACCATAAAAAGACATCAGTAAGAGCCTAGGCTGATGTGAAAACATAAAATAGAGATAAAAGCATAAAATACGATGGCAGTATTTATATGGAAGTGTACTAGATCTTGCTTTAAATAATGTGCTCAGTGATGAATCCTTTGCCAGCAACCTGAGGTGGAAGGTGGAATAAAGAATGAATCTGATTTGAAACGAGAATGCCTCTGTTACTGCTGGTTTCTCAGTGACCTGTTCCGGTGCAGAGCAGGAACAGCCTGAGTGCTGTGTGTGGTCAGCCACTGAACAATCTTGGAGCCACTGCACAGTCATCATACCCTGATGGGAGGTGGAGTTGCTTCTGACCTATTCTTTCTACTTCTACAGAATCTTGAAATAATAATAGAACTGGATAGGGATCAGAGTGCAGCAGAGAGCAGGTCCTCCAAGAAGTAGTGCTGGTGGTAGAGCAAAGATAGGAAAGGAGAGTGAGGGAAAGCATGACAGGTAGTTACATGAGCAGTGAAGGTCGCCTGGCAGTTCTTTTTGCCATGCTCTGTAACAGAATAGTGGATGAATATGAGATGCAGTAAAAGAGATGAAGGAACCAGCAGTACTTGCTTACTCTTTGAAGCATACTTGGTGTCCTTTTGAGACAGGTCCAGGAAGGATTCGTATTTATATATCCATAGGAATCATCAATTTTTTGTGGCTTAGCTGACATTAGGAAGAAGAATTGTGCAGCTCTCTTGCATTTGAATGGTGAGCCCGCTTCTTTCAGAAACATTTGCAAGAACACCCAGTCCTGTGGTGGTCAGATGATTCATCTTCTGCTATAGCCAGTACCGCAGTTCTGTACATTACAATGGAACTGATAGGCTTTTTCTGCTCTGTGCCTGCATCTGGACATATAATCCAGTGATACTGCTGATAATTCTTTCTAATCAGGTAGGAAACAGAAAAAATACAATGCAGAAGTATCGTTTGTTAAAAGAATGTTATCAAAGCAAGGTGGGAGAAGAACTTCCATAAGCTGAGAGCTCTCTTCCTGCTGCCTACTTACGGTTTTAATGCAAGTGGTGTGGAAGCTAAAGACAGAGTGAATCCAGGTACAGAGTTTTATAACTGGTACACTTGCTGTTGGTAGCTAGCCACCAGGTGGCAAACGCAATACCGCTGTTGTAAACACAACTGGATTTTACACCTTGTGGCTGCCTGCATTTGGGTAGGCCCAGGCTCAGCGTTTATTTCAGTGCCCAGAGCAGATATGCAGGGTATATCTATCTCCCTCCATAATTTTTAAGATTTCTCTAGCCTTACAGAATGCAATCTGGGCAGGTGTTTGGTGCAGTAGTTTGAGGCCGGCTTCCCTTTGTGGTCTCTAGTCCTTGTTCTTAGAAAGTCATTCAGACAGACTTGAAGACATCAGCTTTATCTTTTAACAGTGCATCTCGTATTTTCAAAGGTTTAATATGAGCTGCTCTACCAAGGCCTTCCACAACAAGACAGATTCATTGCTGTAAGTGTATTTTTGGTGACTTGCAGGCAAGTAACTGATCAGGGATTATACTTCTGATTATCCCTTTGATTTAGTTAGAATAAAAGCACCGGTGACATTGCCAATGACACAGATGTTTGAAAAAGCTGTAGGTTAAGCTATTGAGGCCCATGCCTCCAAATCCCAGAGTATTACATTAACACACGTCCAGAAGCTGCAGAATTGGATTTAAATCCACCTTTTGAACCGCCTTCATAATCTCATTTTGTACTTGGAGTGGTGAAAATAACAGTAATGCAGCTGCCACAAGAATGACTGTGAGAGCATTTTTCACATTAGAAAGGCTTTTAATAAAGTAAAAGCGCTTTAAGTGCAAAAGCATCTTTCCTTACTTTCTTGCAGCCTTGATAACAATGAAAAAATTTCAAAGTATTGTAACTCACTGTGGGCTGGAGACTGGTGGAAAGGGAATGGGGTCTCTGACTCACAGTGTAGTACAAGCATCACATATTAAGGCCTCATTAAAGATTGATGATGTTTACATCATTCATGGTAACTTTCAATTTTTGTTGCATGTATGACTGTCAGATGGCATTCCTGATGAAGATCAAGAGTGAGAGCAGTGATTGCATCAATCTTAATTTTGATGCTAGATGCTTCCTTAAAAAAAAAAAAAAAAGAAAAAAGGTGTGGGGAATAATAACTACAGGTATTTATAAAGAAATCCTGAAGTGGGTTAGTATATCATGTATTGAAGTTCCTCAGCAAGGGTCATTAATAAATGTAAATTCAATGGCTTACATCCAAGTCCATTTTGCCATGATGCAGGCTTGGCGCACTTCTTGTAATTTTGATGAATGGGCACCAGTGTAAGAGAATGGACACTTAGCAGTATGCACTGCAGGCATGCTCCTGGAGGAAAAGCAAGTGCTAAATCAGATAGTGGTTCATTGTGACTTACACTGCTGATTTACCTCCTGATGGTAGAATTAGAAAATGGAGTTTCCAGTACAGGTGATCATTTTCAATGCTAATTTACCGTCTGCTAGGAACAGGTGGTGTTTTTCTTTGAACATGTTTCTATTGTACCTAAATGAACTGATGAATTTCCATTCTGGGATATTTTGTTCAAAGAAAAGTTAATAATCTGCATATTTTTCAATGTATACAGGAACCTGCCAGACAATTACAGCCTAAGTGGAGAAACAGCCCATTTACAGTAGCTGATTCACTTGGAACGTAGGAGATTAGTTTTGAGAATCTGGAAGGGGAATTTCCCAGTATTACCACTGGTTTCCTCCCCTGCCCATGCTCCAGAAGTTATAGTTATAAAAGGGTTGGTTTTTTTTTTTTTTTTTTGAGTTCTGTATCCTGAAATAAAATGCTGAGAACAAGACCATGATTTAGGCCACTTTTCATGTGAAAAAAGAGGCAGCTCTTTTACAAGCTGTTATTTTACAGTTAGAGGATATATGGAAGGTAGAAGTGAGGATTAAAGATCAGCTGTGTAGTTATGTGTTACAAAGCCTGTAAGCATGGGAAGAATTATCTGTGAACTGTGGACAGCTAAGGTCAACTGCCCAAATTCAGGTCTTCCTAAATCTAGTACTTTTCTGAACAGATTACCCTTTTTAGCAGATCGTGGCTATTGTGGGTCATTTCCAATAACTGCTGAAGGGACTAGTTTTTCCACTCTTTGGAAGACATTGAAAAGGACAAAATAAAGCAAAAAACAGCAATATACATTGCTGTGCTAACTTGTGCTTGATTTATGAACGCTTTCCTCTGTTTGAAACAGAGGGCTAATCTACTACGTTCAACACAGAGATAAATTTGAAAGAATTTGTATACATGCAAGAGTTAAATGAAGGCTTCTTCCTTCCCCTGTATGGGCATTTGGACAGTTTGGGCTGAGGGCTGGGTCATGTGTTCAATCTGGTGAGCATCACAGGAGTATTAGAGTAGCTTAGAAGTCTTGCTTGGCTTTGCCCTATCCTGATACTATTTTTTTCTTCCACATATCTCAAGTGTCGAGATGCAGCTACTGGGAGCATGATCTAGTTGACAGCTGACCTGAGGAGCCACAAAGACACCTCAGCAACACACCTTTTCTTCTGGCCGTGCCCTCTTTCTTTCCAAAGGAGAGCAAGGAGGTGTTGCCTTTGTATCAAATCCGTGCCTTGGCAATTCATTGTTTAATTCACTTCCTTCTAACATGGTTTTTCTCTTCAGTGAACAGAGTTCAGGAATAAAGATATAAATAATGAGAAAGCAAAGCTGGTAGTGCAGCTACTTCATTCTTTCCACGTATCATTTTGGATTAAGTCTAATGTTTTGCTTGTGACTGTAGCATAGTATTTGTACTAAAGAACAGCTGTGAACTACTGGAAGTTGTCTTACTGAATTAGACTATGACACAGGTAGTTGTCTCTAAAGAACAATATACAAAAATCTCTTGATAGGTAGAGGTGGCAAAATTTACTCCCCTAATGGCTGTGTCCTGACCTATACTACTCAGAGAACAGTTTAAAGCCTCAGAAAAGAGATTTTACCTTCTGAGTTTCTTAGTGTTGGCTGCCGTAACTGTTGATATCCCTGTTAAGGAGCAAATGATCAATTAATTGGTAAGAAGACCAGGTAATTATTATAACAAGTATAGATAGATATGCATTAAGCTTGAAAGTGGTCTACCATTAGTTTGATAAATGCAGTTTTCTTAAAAGATTTTGTCCCCACTCAGGAATCGTAAAATATGGAGATTTTAAACTATTTGTGGAGAAATCTAGTAAGAAAACATCCAGAAGATAACATAAGTTATTTGAAGGACTGTTTATTTTTATTATAATTTTATTTGTGTCACACAACATTACAGTAACAATATTTGTGTCTAATCAAGTTTTTGATTAATACCTACAAATAGTAGGTATTAGGGAAATATGTTTTTTGGGCCACCAGAAACCCCGTCCTTTTAAAGACCCTTCCAGCAGTCAGTGTGATCTAGAAGGCTTGTTCTAGCCTGCACCTCCACTTCCACGGGCTGATGCGAAGGGATGGTGGATTTGGTACATATTGTAATTCTGGCCTTCTTATTCTGGAAGAAATGAGCTTCAGAGACTGCTGCCATGGAGGTAGGAATGGCAGTCTTCTGCTGGAACGTTTAGTGAGCCAGACTTGTGCCAGCTGCTCATGGGCAAGCAATCTAGTTCTAAAACAACTGTATCCAAAATGAGAGCTTTGTTAATGGCTTTGCCTAGGCATTTAAAGTCAAATTCTTACCTGAATTGAATCTGCAGCACTCAGTCTACGTTAGTGGGCTTTTTTTTTTTTTTTAATTGGGACTTTTTTCTTCAGTTAGGGAGTCAGATGAGACTCTTAACACTTGTGTCAGGATGACTGGTGCAGATGGAAATGCTGTGTTGTATGGTTTAAGTTGTAAATGTTTAATCCTGTGTGTATGGGAGGGATTTGTTTTTAATAAAAATGTTACTGACTTTTACACTTTCCCTTGCCTTAATTTTTTTCAGTATTACAGATAGTTTTAATATTGTATACTTTTTGAGTTGACAATTAATTAAATCTTTAATAGCCTACCAAAATCTATTGCTCTCTTTTAATTCTTTCAGTCTGGATATTTGCCCTGCACTACTTTTCCAACTTTCCTTCATCAAAGCGTTTTCATTTGTTTCAATTTAATTCATTGGCAAATGTCCTGGTTTTGGTTAAACCGTGACAGCAGACAATTTAATTTGGTGTTTACATCAATTTATTAAATAAAATACTGCATGGTGATTAAAAATAATTTAACTGTTTTTATCTGAGTTGGAAGAAAGTATAAAAACCTCACTATGTGTGGAAAGTTCCAGACCACTTTAGATATATTTTTCCAGAGTTGTTGCTAATTCCTCAGAATGTATTGCTGTATGTGTGTAGTTGTATTTTATGTATTGAGTACATTGCATAATCCCAGACAGTGCTTTCAGAGTGGAGATGACAATCTGCCATCGTGATAGAGATATTTTAACTGTGTAGTTTTCTGTCATAAAGGAATCAGTACTTTAAAATGCTGTAAACACATAAGACCCTACTGTGCCTTTCTCTAAACGGTATGGCAGAATTTATTTTTTAATTCATTACCTTCTTCCAAGGTGAAATGTTTCCTGTTGCGGAAAAAGCTTGTCTCAGATTAAGGAATATGTTTCAGAGCTGCTGTTAGCAGGATACTAAGGGAAATACATTCACTCATTGAAGCATCATCAGTAAGTCTGATGAGACCTCATAATGAAGTGCAGTTACACTTCTAACTATTTATGACTACTGTTCTACAACTTCAGTATCTGAATGCCCACTATTGATTGATTAAATAAATGTAAATCAAACCCTTTTGCTGCTAGATTTTTTGAAATAGAAATCAGCAGTGCAACTGAGATGCTCAACAGCTGCTCTTGCCTGAGGTGATGTATGCCAATGTCTTTGCCTGGGCACTTTGAATAACTTTCTTGCAAAATACAGTGGCATCAGCTGAAAAACATGGTTTGAATGAGTTTGAAATTCTGCGAGAGCTTCTTCAGACTTTTCTAGATGTGGCTTATGTCATGTGAGAACTTGCAGAAGTTGTGAAACCCAGACCATGAATTCCTACTGTCTTAGAACTGTACTTTTTATTTAACCTGTGTAGTTTGTGGGTCTTGGAGAGGTGTTCTCAAACTGCGTGCTTAGGAGCCTGCAAACTTAGTGCTTAGCAGCTATGCGAACCTTGGGAGAGCTGTGGTAAACAAAGGTAGGCAAGCAAGTTGTTTAAATTCTTTTCATATATATCTTTAGAAGAAGTTCATCAGAGGTTGAAATCTTAAGTGAGCAAGAAAAATAGTGGAATCACAACCCTGGGCTTCAGGAGAGCAGACTTTGACTTCTTCAAAGATCTGCTTGTCAGGATCTGATGAATGACTGCCCTGGAAGGCAAAGAGGCCCAGCAGAGCTGGTCAGCCTTTATGGACTACCTGCTGAAGACACAAGAACAGTCCATTGCAGTTGCAGAAAGTGAAGCATGCGTAGCAGAAAGCCAGCATGGATGGACAGGGAACTCCTGGTAGAGCTTGGACACAGAAAGTACGTGTTTAAAAGGTGGAAGCAGGGGTGGGTTACCTAGGAGAAATATAGACCCATTCCCTGCAGATGCAGAGGTAGAGATAGGAAATCCAGAGCAAAAAATTTCCTATTGAAGAGTAAGATTGAGCTGGGGAGGGCTTAAGTTAGCTGGATGTACTGAAATTCATGGAACCAGGTGGAAGGCATCTGAGGGTGCTGAAGGAGCAACCCAATGTCACTGTAAGACCACTATAATTTTTTAAAAGGTCGCAGTGGTTGACAGGTTCCTCATTAATTTTTTTTTCTTGATTGATAATTTTTCTCTAAACTTAACAAAGGCTGTACTGCATTTGAGTATAAAACCAAGCCAATGTTTAACTGACTGTTTTCAGATTTTTTCCCTTATTTTTCATTCACAGCTGCTCAACAGTATGTCTTGTTCTTTCTTATGAATTAATTCCTTTTACAGAAAACATGTTAATTTCTTTAAGAAGAGAAATTAAGAAAAACAGAAACAAGTTTATTTTAAAAACCCTGGACTTAGAATAAAAACTTTGAGTGTGTAGCTACTGCTTGCAGAATATATATTTATAGTAGCAAGGGCAGGTACAAATCTACAAAGAGCTTAACATCTACAGAAATTTAAGTGCAAGTCTAAATCAGAGACCGTTGAAGTTAGTAGGAGCTTCTCCATTGGCTCCAATGGGATTTGACTCAAGCTGTTGGTGTTTCTGGGATTCCATTGCGGGCCGGCGCAGGCGTTAGAGTTTGGCTGTGGTCGGACACAAAA
>Ga0181612_138918_pt1 | contig 13854 bp, 5 predicted proteins | sample HoacroProtozoa21_FD_119630 | JGI IMG/M metagenome (GOLD analysis project Ga0181612, IMG submission 119630) | Hoatzin crop microbial communities from Cojedes, Venezuel. Combined Assembly of Gp0051906, Gp0051904, Gp0051908
GGGGGGGGGGGGGGGGAAGATTGATTAATCTCAGGAAAGAAGAAATGCAGTCAGGTGTACATCAGCAATTGCTAATTTATACCTTGAACAGCAATCTTAGAGGAGCCAACGAGGAATGCGAGGGTCTTCTCACATCCATGAATTCCAAGGCAATTTTTTTTTTTTATATACTAAACTCTAAATTTACTTTGTCATAAATAATGGTTTCTTACACTTCGGTGCCAAAAAATTATTTAGTGTCAGTCTAACCGGCACCTATTTATCTGGACCCAGAAATTCAAGCTGTAAAATGTGTTAACATGATCTAGTGATTAAGCAAAGTAACTGGTTCCATCATCCGCCCCTTCCCTTTCTATTAATTATTTTTATAGTTTTGATTTCAAGAAGACTTTGGATTAAAATAAATGACCGGGTGGGGCAGGCAGATAAGTGGAGTGCAAAAGCTGATGGGTCAAAGCATGCTTTTAGCTTAATATTTTGCACATGAAGCAACTTAATACACTATTTTTGTAATACTCTTATTTCCTTAATAGTGCTAATCTAATTACCGTATGTGAATATAGACAAAAGAACTGTGCAGTTATGATTTATGGAGAAACCCCTTGACCTTTATTAGTTAAAATAACCATGCAAGGGTCAAGCTGCCATAAAATTCCACTGAAAATGAATACAATTTGTGCTGTCATTTATATCTTTGCTCAATGACAGTAGAGACTAAACAATTTCTTTGAAATCACACTTTAGAGGAAAAAAAGCTTTTGAAGAAAAAAAATTGCTAAAAAAACACTAGGCTAGAGCATCTCCTTGTAAACAGAAAGAAACCACTCTTCTGTTATTTTATGCACATTTTTGCCCAGTTACCCAGGCTCCTGCATACGAAACGAATGGTATGACTGTTTCTGAACAAACCTCTAGGTTTTTTAAGTTTGAAATATCTAATTAAATTACTGACATCTCTGATTTCAGGCAGATGCTGCAAAAGCTCCGCTTCCCTCCCCTATGGCAGCCTAGGCACACTGGATGCCATACGGAAAGGTCACAGCAGACCCAGAAGCTGTGACGTTACCACAGGGCCTGATCCTCCGATGGCACATAGTCTCACTTATATTGTGTTTTTAACCCCATAAAACTCACTTCAGGTTTTAGTACCTCCCCGATTCCTTTAAGGACCCCCCAGATACTGAAGAATTAAGGAAGAAATGTTGGACATCAAAATGCCAGCTTTTCAGGTTGACAGGAATGGGCAATACAGGCAGCCCAGGGCCCAACTACCTCCATGGGTCTAACGCTTTGGTCCAACAAATCTTCTCCCAAAAACTCAGAGACACCAACAAGGAGGAAGACATTTGGAGACTTGAAAGTGCAACCTTCAAATGCAACTACGATGGTTGCAGTGGGTGCGTGAGCTCAGCAGCATCGTGCTAATGGGTCAGCTATAATTAATGGAAAAAGCAGCTCGGTTTGTGAAGATTAAGACCTAGCTTCTTGCGCAGATTTCAAAAAGAGAAATGAGTGGAAGAACCAGATAGAAAATATACAGCGCTGAAGGCACAGGGTGTGCATTGTAAGCTTGTCAGCTATATTGCATAGCAAACACTTCAGAAGTTTCACGAAACCTATAAAACTACCTACAGCAATGAGCTCAGGCTGGTTAGGGTCTATGCTGGCCTTAAGCAAGCCAATTCCTGCTAGAAAACATATGGCCCTGTTCGTAAACTTTAGTCATTTCAGTGCAATTTCGTGTTCATATGATCATAAGATTTCCATAGCAGATTTGGCTTCCTCCTAACCAGCACAGAGCAAATGCAGAAGAGCTTGGATCTGTCACCAGGCACTCAAAAACACATACCTAAACATGAGGAGCTGCTAAAAACACCAGTTCTAAGCCCAATAAATTGAACCCTGCAGAGGATAGAAAACCCATTTCACAAAGCATTTCAAGAGTTTAGACTGGATCAAAACCTGACCATTAAAAATTTTTAACAAAGACTTGTCTGGAAAAATGGGTTGGGTTGAGTAAAACACTTCATTTCAATTTGGTGGGGTTTACTATGCTTTGAAAAAAAAAATTAAAACACATCTTTTGTGGAAAATCACTTTAAAATAAAAATGTAAAAATTTTCTTTAAAAGCTTGTGATTTCTTCCACTGATTTTCTTGACAAGAGCATGTTGGTAAAGATACACAATTCCTTGAAAGAACACTTCTACTTTGATCAAAATGTATTTTCTGACAGAAAAAGCTTGTATTCATTTTTTCCTGACTGCTTCTGCTGACAGTTCCCACCGGTGGCTCAAGCACTAACATGGGGCACCCAGCAGAGATCAGGGCTCCCCAGGGATGTTGGGGAGCCCCGAGGGGCCCCAGAGCAGGAAAAGGGCTCTGCCAGCAGCCTCGTGCTGGAGGAAGAAGAAGATTAAGCAAAGGTTGATGACTATCGGTTAAGAAAACATAAAACTGACAATCCAACGATCCTTCAGGAAGGAAACAGCAAAAACGATGCCATTATAACTGCAAGGAAGAGCCTGAAGGCAACGTTTCAACCATAACAGTACAGCTCATAGAAATTAATAACACTTTCCCATTTACAAGCTTTTCCTTTGTTTTTGCAATAGAACCATTCCCAAGGTACAACTGGTTTCAGACGATAATTACCTTGACAGGTGCTGTACCAAATCCAGCATTTCTTCTCATTTTGCCCATGTTTGTAACAGGAAGCACTGGATTAATGTTACAAAACTGGTGGTGGCGGCACTTTTTTTCCTGCTGAGTGTGTTTGTTTTCTCACCTTCAATCCCAGGTCTCCCCAAGCTGTGAGCATTGCCTGGTTTCTTATTCCATACCTCTCGGCAAGGGTTTGCAAGCTTCATATATAAATTACAATTCCCCTTTATTAATCTAATTGATTGTTTGGTTCTAAATGCATATGCAAGATCTTTTGAAACCTTTTAGACCCCTGTGGTTCAATATCAATCTCAAAATATTAAAAGCATCTTGTGGAAAATTAGAAAGCAGATAAGACACTTTGGGACTGGAGATGCTGCAGAAACTGAAACTTTTAAAGCAGCATTGACACAATTATTGAATGCTGTCATTGCTCAAAAGGGCTTTGTATTTTATTAGTTCTTCTGTAATTGTTTGGTACTTTTACTCTATCTGTGCAATGTGGCTGCCAGGAATGCAACTTAAATGGGAAATAATGTTTAGAAGAAACCAAATGAAGCCCCACACCTTGGAGGTTTTGTTTCAGTCCTCTTTTTCATGCTCATTTACCAGGCCCAGATATTGTGCTATCTGAACCTCCTGGACCCATTTTTGTCATCCAAGAACAAAATATTCTGGAAGTACAAGCTCTCATTTCCAATTGACTAATAACCCTTTGGAAAACACAAACATACAAAAATGGGATACAGCTCTCTACAACATGGATATCTTTACTGATTTCTATTTGCTTACACAACTTTTCCCCTAGATTTGAAGCATTTTGGAGAAGGGGTATTTCTCATGGTGACTCTGTAGCTCTTCAGGATGCCACCCTTGCTGGGAAAGAGAAGACTGCACTCAGCAACGTACAGCATGCAGAGTCATGACTGCAGGTGGCATGATTGTTCCAGTTGAATTAATGTAACAAACACTGGTATTAGGATTCCTTGCAAAGATAGTAGAGATTTCCTCAAGAAAAGTAAGAGAAAAACATTCCACTGCTACTGCTCCTTTTCTTAGCTCTTATCAAAGCACACACTGGAAAGGAAATGACTTGAAAGGAATCAAAACAACCACACTGCTCATCCTCACAGAAGAAAGCAAGAATAAAACCCAATCAATATCACAGGAATTTGGTTCTACCAATAAAAGGTGGTTGTTTAATTCGAAAGACCTTCATAGTGTCTTACTGAAATATTTAGTGTTATGAAGTGTCATGAAGCAAAAGTTTAAATTAATGTGGAGCAGCATGAAGTACCAGGGCATTTTGAGATTAAGTGGGTAACTGTCGAATTCGCCTAATTTAGAATTTTCAGCCAGCTTTCAGAGGCAGATTTTAAATATCTAAAATATTTCAGTGGAGTTAGGAAACTTTTACAATATATAACAATATAAAATACAATATTGCAAGTGACTTATTAGGATATACAAACAAAATAACATTAGAAGAAGTATTTTTTTCTGAAATTGTTTGCTTAAGATTTGCACAGTGAGCTAAACGGTAAAAAAACCACAAACCTCACCATAAATACATTCATGTGAATCCCAAAAAAACCTCTCAAATTTCAATTACCAAAATCAAAATTACCAGACAGCATTTGTTAAAATTAACCCATACTTTAAATAGTTTCTTCTACAGGGGCCTTCCTGACTGTATCCATAACGAACTGAATTCAAAAGAGGACAATACTGGGCAGAGGACCCCTGTGAGTCCTCTTACTTTAGCCCTGGGATCAGGAAAGATTACTAGGGTGAGTATTATGGATACTAGCAGACACAGTAATAGGAGGATAAAGCAGGATGAAATAGAGAATTTAGGAAAACTGAAAAAGATATCTTCAGAAGAGTAAACAGTTCAGAGAATAAAGTAAATTGTGAGACCTGGTATCATTTGTTTGAACTTTTTCTTCACTACTTTCTCATTCTACTTCTTGTTTTAGAGAACTTAGTCATGCAACTCAATCTATCTTATCCTTTTTAACTCCCTCAGTGTGTAAATTGCTAACACTAAGCAAATCCTGCATCTCCAGGCACCTCAAAAATTTTCCATGAAACATATCATTCTTCATTCCTCTATGGAGCTCCTCCAGTAAAAAGTAAGACACATAAAGATATATAAGAACTAGGAATACTCACCAGCAGATGAGCAGGAAGACAGAACATGCAGGAATGAGCTGAAAATTAGTTACTTGAAGGCCACAGCTGCCTGTCTTTATCTAATTTAGAGTTAACCTTAGAAAAGGAAAAGGCTACCTGGCCCACCTTCCTAATTCAGCAAGGGAAAAGCAATCACAAAGGAAAATCATCAGCCTGCCATGACTGTAAAGAAAAATGAATGATTTTATATAGGGAAAATATAACAATATAAATATACTCATCAGACTGGAAAGATGTACAAAAGACAGACTGCAAAGCTTTGAGAAATCCAGCTTTTATTATTCTGATTTTACCACTGCTCTATTTCAGTTCAATACAGAGTTAACGGATAAAAAACATTTCACATGAACTTTTTTCACCAGTCACCATACTGCTCAGCCTACATTCAAATCCTTTCTTCCCCATACCTGAGGGTTATGAACTCTCCCTATTCCTCCAGCTAGTATTGCCTGTTTTTTATATAGCAGGACTGTTTATTCCTAAACTATCCTCCCACCACAGCCACTGACCACATCAGGCTGCAGCTTACTTAACTCCACCCCATGAATAGGCAACTGCCCCACCTAGTTGACTTTCTGAGCTGGCTCAGCCATCTGTTTCCCCATCACCATACTATACCTAATACATCTCACTTTTTCCCTTTGAGACCCCCACCACAGGAAAGCTCACCAGGATTCTGTTGTCTTCCAGTTCACAGCAGTGGCAAAGGCCATTGCTTCAGTGATGATTCATGAAGCAGCGAAGACAGCTCCCCTTCGTACCTCCTTGCAAAGATGTTGGTTACGACCACAAATGGATAATAAGATAAACTTTCCCAATAAATCCTGATTCAGTGTCACTGCAGCAAGCCACAGCATCATTCACCCGTAAATCAATAATGAAGATGTTAGATGGATGTAATTTGCTCACTAAAGAGTGCAAAGAAGCCAGGAGCTGCTTCTAAATAGGCTTTTTCTCCCCTACCACTTGATAACATGAGGTCTGGGCAAGGCTCACTGTTCTCCTGCCATCTTCTAGGATCAACAGGTTATCCTCAAATTTGTATATCCACCTTGTTCTCAATATCTCCAGTCAATTACAATCAGAAAAGACTCATATTTTTCCATTTGCTCCTAGATATCAACATTATGATCTAAGCAAAGGTCATAATGCTCCAGTATCCAAAATCCAGTTAATTGATTCCTTCTGGGTATCAAATCCTTCCAGCACTGCAGTTATTGCTGCATCAATCATATTGCTATTCATACCAAAGAATTAGAAGGATGTCCAAAACGCCGAAATCTCTTACTACTGCTGTCCTCATCTTCTCCTCCAGCCATTTCTAAGCACACCAATTTTCTTGATAACACATTTAAAATTCAGTTTCCCTCAAAGGATTTGATTGTGCCAATAAATCTGAGCCTGGCCTCTGACCAGATCCTCAAAATGGTCCAGCCTCCAAGTTACTCCAAAATTCCTGCCATGCTCTCATTCATTTTTATCCGTATCTTGAAAAAATACTATCTTTACCATCTGTTTTTTGATTACCATGTCCTAGAACCACTGATAACTCATGTCAACATTTTCTAAGTCACCCAGACCTCCTTTAGTGGAATATAACATGTCTACACTTCTAATCTCACTTCCAAGTCTATCAACTTTTATGTTATTCCCTGAGGGACTATTGACAAAGGTATGACACTCTCAATCACAAGGTCGTCTTTGGTTTTGTTTCTTTTTTTTCCCAGTAATTAACAAATATATTCCAATAATAAGGTCCTTCCAAGACAACGCCTCAGAGTCAGTTACCTGTCCAAGCAATGGCTGGAAGTTTGCTGCTCACAATACATACTCTCAAGCACAAGCACAATCGGGTCCTTCAGCATTATCTTAGACCTGAAAAACCTGACTTGAAATGAGACTATACATTCAAATCTAAACAGGGATCAATAGAGTCATTTGCTGATGAATTTCAATGGTCAAATATAATACCAATAAACTCTGAGTCTGAGAAATGGAGGCCCTTAAACGGATAGCTGCATCCTCAGCAACAGTTGGAGGACCCAGCCTCTCTCTCAGCTGTTCCTTGCATTAATTTTCTTCTACTTACATATATTTGTTCTCACTCTTTAGGTGATTCTATCTTAGTATCATATTATTATTAATTACTCTCCCTCTAGAAGAGAATTACTGGAACCCTGGCCCTTACAGAGGGGCCCTGATATAAGACAGGGAGACCTGGTTATACTGAGCAAACCTGTGACAATCATGATCTCTCACAACGAGCACTGAAAAATTTAAGAAAACAGCATCTGTTCCTGGGTGATTTTCAGCAGTTAAGGTTGAAAGGGGAGCTACTACAAGATACCCATAAGCCTCTTGTGGAGTCCAGTGGAAGGATTAGTTAAATGGTAAAATGTGGTGAAAATGGAAACTAAGTCACGGCAGCTGGCCAAAGCAAAAAATCTCTTGGCCTTAGAGGCAATGCTTTTAGGCTGAGGTCAGAGGCAGCCAATCCACAGTTAGAGTGGGCACCTATTTGTGTGGAAAGCCTGCTGATTCTATTCTGTCTTTTACATTCATACGTATTTCTTCTGCTGTTTGCAAAGACGATGAAAAGCTTTTCACTGCAAAAGATGCAGTTTCTGAAGAAAAAAACCCATAACCATGGAATTTTGAATTTGAAATGTTTTCCGATCACCTGGTATAAAGTATGCCACTGAACTTTCTTTAACTAATTAGAGAAGCTCTTCAAGCTAGGGATTGTGCTTTCCTCCCCTGAGCGCAGCAATAATGTCAATAAATAATAATAATTGCAGGGTGAGTTCAACTACAGCTTTTTTATTGCTGAGGAACTCAAACAACAAATAATGTCTGTACATCTATCAAAGCGAAAGCAACACAAGTTCAACGAACCATCCTAACTCTGTGCATTTATTTAAAAGAAAAATTGTATGTAAATGTATATGCAAATTAGGTGTGGCCCTCAAGCTCCTGGAAAGTTGCCAAAAAAGCCTTCAGTGTTGCAAAGTTGAGCATCCTATCTACCATATGGTAGTACCTATCAATCTCGGAAGGGAAAAGATACCAGCTCCTCATACAGATGGCACCCATCATGGTACCTGCAAAAAGTTTCAGGATGTAACAATGAAAGAGAGGCCTTTTGAATGTTATGAAAAGCACTGAGCTTTCTAATCACAGTTTAACCATTAATACTACAGCAATTTTATGTAAAAAGTAATACTAACTATAGGTAACACACCTAAAATTGTTCTAGGAGGATTTATTAACCAATAATAGACAAAAGAAATATGTACATAGACCTTTTTCATGAGTTGGTGGACTTTAACAGGAACTTGTAGCCCTGGGACAGAATAGTTACAACTACATTCACAAATTTGCTCAGATACCCAGTGGTTCCTGCTGATTGCTCCTTGCTTTGAATTAATGGTATCAAGATTCCAAGTAAATAAACTGCTTATCTTCTCTATAAAACTAAAGCAATTTCTGAAACATTCATAGGCTTCAGCATCGCTGTTTCACTGCGTATGGGCTCCCACTGCCCCATACTATTGTTGATGTACACGTACCCAGCAAGCATACAGGACATAGAAAAACACTGAGAACTAGCTTTGCTGCGGCAAGCACAAGGATGTTGCAAAATATCCCAACTCTTCTCAGTCGTTTTGGGGTTCTCACTTCTCTAAAACTGAGTTTGAAGAGATGGTTTTCGCTTTTGATGTTGAGCAGTCATGCCAAAGAACGTTCTCGTTCTCCCATGCATACCATTAGCACAGTGTACATCTGAAAAAATGTATTTATATATCTCAGAATGTGACGTGCTGTGTAATTAGGAGTTTAGATGAGAAATTATCGCGGAGAAACAGGACTTGGGAGTTCTATCATCTGTTCGGTGCACCGTTTGCACAGCTCTGCGAGGAAGTTGCACATACACTGCACGGCGCTTTCCCTATTTATAAAGCGCTGAGAACATCGCCACTCTGCTGCGAGGCCCACTCAGTCAAGCTGTGTGAATATTTCATAATGAATAACTCATTTGCAAGATTTTGACTCTTTGTCTGTTTACATATCGCTGTTTAATGGCAAAGTATTTGTGCCCGTGGTCTCTGCTTGAGCAAATCATGTGCTGGAGCGGATGGGAGTTTCCCTTGCTGCGGGCAGGGTATGGATCTTATGATTTGGCCCAGTGGGAGCTAAGAATGCCCAGAAAGATCAGGCTCTTGGGAAGGGAAAACAGTTAACATTGCGTTGACAATGTGCCTTAGTTTGATACATTGCCAAACAAGACGTATAGATTTTGTGTAGTGTTGCCTGTAATCAACCTACTGTGGTATAATTAAGGGACTGGTTTAGTTTAGGTATAAGAAATGAACTCTCTTTCTCAAATACAAAATTGGTCAAGGGGTTCGTTGTATTATTTTTTTTTATTCCGTCTTATTATCTTGCAAGTGAAGAGAACATTTATAATTTCTGTTCTTTCTGTTGAAATTGCGCAGTGCCTAAAGTTAAAAAATATCTGGCAAGCACACTTTGCATATTGCACTCCGCATGATTAGTACAGGTCCATTGGTAACATGAAATCAGTTCAAACAATGGATAAAAATAAATCATTACTAGGTACACTAGATTTGAGATGGAAAAGGCACTAATGGTTGTTAAATGAGGTATATTGCATAGAAGGATTATATTTTGAATGGTATTAAAATTGCTTTGGGAGTGAATATTCTGACTAATACTGTTATTTGTATACTTGAACTGTGGCGTGATGGGGTTGTATTCCTGAGGAGAGTTTATGAAAAGTACAAATAGATTATCAATGCCTTTTTTTTCTTTTACATTCTGAATAATAAGAGGATAAACTACACTTACAGTGTATGAACTAAGGCTTTATCTATTTTTCACTATGATTCAATCAAGTCAGAAATTTTTTCAAACAATTTTTAATGTAAAAACATGCTGTTCCATCAATGCCAGAGGATTTGATAAAAATTTATCGATCCCCATTTGAATTCTAACAGAACAACATCTGATCGATCTGGAATTTGGGGAGATAGGAAGGGAATCCGAGAGAAAGACTTTCTCATGCTACGAGCAAATATTTCAGAAAAATTTCCCCAAAACCAGCACGAGAATTTGTATTGCAAGAATGCGATAAAACAGAGCATTCCGGGGTCCAACTGCTGTTGCTGTCCTTTGCAGCTGGAGACAGATTGAGATCTGTCTCTTTTCAGAAGCCCCCTTGACCCTAGATGATCTCCAAGCAGAATTCCAAGTCATGATGTAAATATTTGGCAAAAGTTTACAGATGGTTAAAGCCTAGTTCCAGACTCTCAAGTACATGCTGGTTGGTATTGGCTTAAAGTCTTCATAGTAGCTACATGCCTATTTTAACTATGCTTTCTAGTAAGTCTTCATGGCTGATGTGTAGGGGATGCAACCCCAGTCTCTGGTGCTTGCCACCTGCCAGCGCTGTACCCATGTTTTCCGCTCTCCAGGGGCTCTGCCAAGAAACTTGAACACACACTTTTTGCTCCATCTTGAAAAAGATGCTGCAGGGGACATCTCATTTCTTATCCTACCTCCTCTTTCTGCTGCGTTGTTCAGTTGGGTCTTTATTCCCACTCTTACCTTTGCAGTTCAGAAATTATTTCTAAAACGTGATGCTTTTCTCCACTGTATTTCTTAGTTTTGGTACTGTGCCATTGATGAAGGCAAGCTGGCAGACTGTCAGATTGTTTTCAGTAAGTTATACCGCATTCAAAGTTAAAATGGGACCATTTATCCATGTTTGTATTTCTGGGATCATGGTTTGTAGAAACAATTCATTCCAGGAATGGAACTTTTGTTATCATTTTCAGAGGAACATTTGGCAGGATAGGCCCACTAAAAAAAAAAAAAAATCTTGAAAAAAAAGAGAAGAAACACTACAGTGCTTTCTCCATTCTCCCATCTCTGAGTTATCAATAACTAGAGCTAATTCTGCCCTCATACTCTGATAAACCAGATCTTGTCCTTTCAGGTCCACCTTCTCGTTCGTTACAGCCTCTTTCACACAAAGGTACGAGTGAAAGTGAAGATTGCCCAAAATTTTCATGTGATTTAAATCTTTTTAGACTAAAAATAATGTGTTCATGATATAGAATCAGCTAAGACTGAAATAATGTTTTATGGACTGACCCTGCATGAGGGCACCCGGCAGCTCTGAAAGGTGTCAGCTGGTGTATTAGGACTAGGAAAAGGTATATTGTATCTCAGATCACAGGCTGTAAAATAAATCAGAATTCTAAATAGCTTGCAAACAGGTTCCTTTTTATCTGCCTACAAGCTAAATGATGGTTATTTTGTTGTTCCCCATCCCGCTCCCCCAGAGTAGAGTGGATGAAGTTTTTATCTAATTAGTAGTACATTTCACACACACAAAAAAAAAATTATTGGAACTAATCTAATCACAAATTCAGATCTCATCTGATAAAATGGACCACAAGAAGTAGATTTTCTCAATATTTGTTTGAAATGCAATGTGTTTCAGAAATGACGTGTTTTATTTTGACACTTGCAAAGTGGAGCTTCTGTGTTTTTATTTTTTGTAGTGAAATTAAATTTAATTTAAAAGATATGGATTCAGAGAAAATTAAAATGTTAAATATGTCAAAACTAATCAAAACATTTCACCTTGGTCAACTGTATCAGGAGAATTCAGGTTTTAATAGCCTAAAATTACAAATAATTCTTACTAATATTTTTCCTTTTGTGTCAAAAAGTCCTCATCAATTCTTGTTTAAAATGACCCTTTTCAGGTTTCTGCTAATTTTTGTGTCCTTACCTGAAACAGAACAATTTAATTATTTGCCTAGCTCTATCACAGATTAAAGCTCATAAGTAAGTAAACTGCAGTAAGTCCACAGACTGTCTCCCTTTCCTCTTTCACCCACATTTCACAAATACACCGGGATAATCATTTGTATTAAACCTGATACAGATTTTGTTTCTGTTAGACTAGAAAATTTTATTCTCACTTCAAAGTTTTCAGACTTTCAATGGTAGAGTTATCTGCTGTCCTGAAAAGATTCAGTACAAAATTCAAGGTCTGTTAACTTTCCCTTGGTGCAATATTTCCACCATAAAAATTGCCAATTTTTACTTGCACAGAAGAATCTGCCACGTAATTTTTAACATTGGTAGTAAAAGGATCAGAATTTTGTAGTGTTTTTATGTCATAGTTTCTCATCTGTTATATCTCCCTGCAATTCAATGTGATTGACTCAATTTGAAAACTTGCTTTCAGTAATATGAAGTACCCTGTAATTTTTTGCATAAATAACTGTGGACCTAGGATAATTTCTAATATATCCCACTGACAACCTTCCTGGTTGGCACAGGGTTCATTAATTGCTGGTGTGCTACACTGTGGTTTGTGATTTTTAGCCAATTTTAAATGCATTAAACCCAACTTTCCACGTATTTTGTGGCTCCACACCTTAGCATTAACTTCTTGTAGGAAACCCTGTCAAAGGATGTCTGAAAATGGAAGTATAAGATGTCTGTTCCATTGCCTTGTCTACCCTGGCAGAAATAATGATGATAAAGGATTCCAGCATATTTGTCAGACATGAGGACTTTCCCCCCCTCAAAATAAATTTGCTTTCTCTAATTAGGCAGTATGTCTTCCACTGTACCTTTCGCTTGATTCCTTAAAATATTGTCTAAGACATTCTCCACAGTTTATGCCAGATGTGTTATTTACCCACATGTCCCTAGACCATTTTTAAATAATGCCTTTATACTAGATTTTGCCAGTCTTCAAGGATCTGCAACTTCTAATAAAGAGTCTTCGATATACCTTCTTACTTCGTTTGGCTCTCTTGGATATATTTGGTCTGATTCTGATGTCCTATCAGTTTTTTAAAAGCCTCTAATATTTTACTAGTCAATTTGAGTGATATCTGCATGCTTCCTAATTCCTTATTTTCAAGCTCTTAAATCTGGTGTTGGATTTATTCAGATGAAGGAGACAGATGTACAGATTTTGTCTGTGAAAATTTTACTTTCTTTTGTTTCTCCACTTTATTATGTCTGAGAATGTTTTGAGTGTTTAATAATGCAAGAGTTAGTCATCTGTAAAATACATTTAAGATATTTTGTAGAATATTTTTAGTTGAAATTTAATTTTGTGTGCCTACATCATATTTATGGTACTACAGTGATGCCCACTAACCTTGCTAGAATTAAAATTCTGCCAGCATTTCTATCCGAAGCCAGAGCTGCAGTTGTAACTAAGCTGTGAAAATCAGCCCCAGGCTAAAATAAGGCATTGAAAGTTTTCTCCAAAGACTGTTTTTTTGGGATTTTTTTTTAATGGTTTGCATTAACAAGAATGAGAGAGTTTTTTGGTATATGCTTAATTTGAAAAAAATAATAATAAAAAAAAGACTTCATAAAGAATTTATGCAGACCATTAGTCCATAATATGGACCAGACTTTGTATGTACGTGTATCTTTTTAAACGATTAACTGCAATGTGAATTTATTAGAAACAAGAAATTGGCAGAAGCATTTTTTTTTCAAAGAACAGTTTAATGAGGATGGATTTTTAAAAAAAAAAAAAAATCAAGTAAGCCGTCGTTAGACTGAAAAGCTGTTCCCAAGTCAGTGAAATTCTTGCAAAAAATCAGAAGCACCCCACAAGGTCCCGTAAAAGGATCTCTGTTTCTACATGGTCATGTATTTGTCTCCATCTGGTAAGAGCTCAAGTTCTGTACCCATATTGTGCAAAGTGCTGAGGCCATCTCAGCTTTGATCAAGCCATCAACAGCCTCAAAACACCGGAGCCAGGAACAAACTCATCTCACGGATGGGGTTAAAAACGATGCACAGGTGACAGAGCCTTTAGCAGCTGCATCTTCAGGTGCTATGATGTAGAGTGCCAAATCTCTACAGGCTGCATCCCATGGTGGGGACACCAGAACCCAGGGTTGTACAGAAGTAGTGCATCCAA
>Ga0181612_145631_pt1 | contig 13854 bp, 5 predicted proteins | sample HoacroProtozoa21_FD_119630 | JGI IMG/M metagenome (GOLD analysis project Ga0181612, IMG submission 119630) | Hoatzin crop microbial communities from Cojedes, Venezuel. Combined Assembly of Gp0051906, Gp0051904, Gp0051908
GTTGCCCAGAGAAGCTGTGGCTTCCCCCTCCCTGGAAGTGTTCAAGGCCAGGTCTGATGCAGCTCTGAGCAACCTGGTCTAATGGAAGATGCCCCTGCTCATGGCAGGGGGGCTGGAAGCAAATGATCTTTAAGGTCCCTTCCAACCCTTAATTCTATGATTCTATGATTCTAAGAAAAAGACCAGAAGCAATTGGCTAAATCATATCACTCTTTTAAAGTAATTATCAACACACATTATTACTAAATAAGATGAAAAGCATTCGTTTTCATCTTCCGGAGTTCAAAAAACTAAGTTTCTCTGTGCTCTGCTACAGTTTGCAAGGGCAGGAAGAGCCTCTGCTTCAAGACCACAGAGCCTCAAACCAAATGTAGATTCAAAAAGTTTATTCCTCCCTGAGGCAGGGATCACTATCTCAAAGCCAGTGATCCAAAAAAGCTGAGGGGCTATGGCAATCTGAAGTATCTGACTTTTTGACATGGTAGAATCAAACTGCACCTAAGTACACATGACAAAATCGGAAAACAGTAAAAACATTACTTGGGAGGATGGAAGCATAAAAACATAGATAAAATACATCGTTACTAACAGGTATTTTTGAATGGAATTTCCAAAATATGTATTTTTCACAAAAATATTCCAGTGTAAAGTTTTAAAACTGGATAAACAAAGAAACGTAAAGCAATAACGTAAGAAATCCTTTCAAGTTTCCTAGAAAGGAGACACATGATCTCCTTGCCTTAGAGCTAATACAAAACAAAGAGGAAGCATGTTTTCTAAACACTGAAGCCTAACAACTCTAAAAACGCAGTCTACTTCTGATAAAAGACATTACTTCATATAGTATTAATATAAAGGTAAGTTTAATTGTTGTTTCCTAAAATTGTCCATTTATTTATTTTTATTTACTCGAACACTGAGAAAGATGAAGAGCTGTTTTTTATCTCCTGCCTTGCAATTGCTTAATCAAAATTAGCTTTATTGAATTGCACTGCACAGTCCAGCTCTGCATCACAAATTGATGCAGATTCACAACTTTCAATGGGAGGTGAATTTTATATCTGAAAAGTATTTATTAATAAATCTCAAAGTCCTACCAACAGAATAAAGTTATTCCAGCAAAGATTTTTTAAAAAACAGAAAAAAAAAAATCAATATTATTGTTCACAACCACCCAGCTTATTTGCAGAGTTTTGCTTGTTAGCAGCCTGGAAACAAACATTATCCTACTAACAATAATCAGTATGATGTACATGTGATAATTCTCACAGTTTCTACTGTAGTTTGACAGATTTATATGCAATGGAATATACTGATTCAGGTCATACAACAACTAGACATAAGATTATGTTAAGCTTCTTCGATTAAATGTTCTGTAAAGAATCTTCAGTATTGACTATATGTTGATCAAGTATAATATATTTTGACAGATCAGTACACTAAATTCAAAGAAAAAAGTTCTCATTCACTGCTAGGTTCTATAAATAACAAATAATACTATTTTTTAAACAGAGAATAGGGAAGTCTACAGTAACACTTTCATTAATAATTATTGCAATACCATTGTTTCACATTCAGTGGTATTTTCATGAATTCTAATGTAAGTCATGTGCATTTAAGACTACACTTCAGTTTTTAGACAAGTTTCAGTCTGCAACTCCGGTACGTCTCTTAGGTGCACAAGCCATGTCAGCTTTCAGTTGTCTTCGAAAAAGCAAGTCATCCATTGTTACTTCATGTGTTATTCACTAATTTGATATTTCATGTATGTAACAACTCTCGGCTGTGCTCTGCTATGTATCTCCAGCAATTTAAATTGTTTGGTCAACAGCACCTCAACACTTTGAATCTGTCCGGGACCAAAAAGCCTTCTCCTTTCTTTCCCAGCTAAGCCACAGTGAAGGATAGAAGAAATCTGTGCAAGGATCCATAGGTTCTGTGTAGGAAATGGATACCATGTATCTTACAGTTTCAGTCTTGGATCTAAACAGTTATCTCCCTAATTTTAAACAAACAGTTTATAAGGACTAGAGAAAGTTGTCATTTACATCAGATTGGTCTCCAACACTTGTAGTCAGTTCTTTTCCCTCAGATCCCCTTTCCTACATGTGTTTCTCTCAATGGTTGTTTAACAGCCTTTCACAACAAAAGTGATTACTTATTTTCTTGAGGTGAAACTTCAAGTATCATCTGGCAAAAGAATTTACATTTAAGATAAAAAGAATGTGCCAGTGATAGAACTAGTAATAAATTATTTAAGATTTTCAAAAGGGTAGCTGTGCAGCAGATTAAATATGTATACGAATCACTGCAGAAAATGTCAGAGGCTTAGAAAAGCAGACTGTTAAATGTAGCTGATCAAAGCCTAAAGAATCTTACCAATCCCAATGCGAAAAGACTATCATCTTCCCAAACATTTTCAGAAATAGCATCACCAATAAGAAACATGTCTTCAACAAGCAATTCAAGAACTTCCATCGTCATTCTCCTACTGCCTAGGAATACAAATGAAAGGATAAATACAGACAAAATATTATATTGTGATATTCAGAAAACACCGTTTTGAACAACGGATTATTCCAAATTTGAAATCCTGGTATTTTAATTTTCCTATACACTTCTACTAAACTAATGCTATCTGCCCTCAACCAACAATAGCTCTGAATCAGTGAAAACAACAACTAGCCAAAATCATAATAGAAGAGATAAAAGTAATCACACACTTGAAAAAAAGACTGCATTTCCTTAAATCTTATAGTACTACATACACTTTATTACTGTTGTAAATCCAATTAATGGACTTCTTCGAAGTTCAGAATAAAGAATTTCCCCCACCCAGGCAGCTAGGTTACAGATCTTCCCTATGTATTACCTATTCCTGCTAATCTGCATTTTTGGTGACTGGCGTTCTTCACAGATTGTTTGAAATCTTCTTTTGAAAGGCAAGGAGATAAAACACGCTTTATCCACTTGTACTTTTCTCCGTAATGATTTCTCCTCCTTGTTTTTTGGCTAATATTTATTCATCTTCATTGCTCCTTCTGACTCAGTATCTCTTAACAACAAGACTAATCTGGTCTGTCTATTAGTGACTCTTACACTTTGTACAGTTTCCTGCTTGAACATGGGGCCGCAAAGAAACCTGGCCTGAGGTTAAACATTTACAGCCTACATTTACTACAAATTTAAACCTCCCCTTAATGTCCCCAGATAATGAGACAATAGAGGGGAAGCAGTCAAAGGCTAGAAGATTTCAAGAATTACAAGGCAGAGTACCTGAAGCCAGGCCAAATATTTTCAACGTCATACAACAAAGGATGCCAAAACTGTCTGGCATCCTAGGGAACCATACAGTGACAGTTTCCCCCAAATACTCGATTTAGTGCAACTGTTGGCTTATTTACTTGTTGATTGTGTCTTTTTATTTAAAACCATGGATGTATTTCACACAACGCCATTGAATTTCCAATTTATTTTTGAACTACCATAAAAATTCTGCATCCTTCAAAATCTGTTTCAAAAAAAAAAGCAAGCTCTATGGCTTGTTATGACTGAACACTAATTTCTTCATCACTTCTAGATTTTATACACTGTAGAAGCCTTGTTGACATAGTTGAAAAAATACGTATCTGTGTGTGTGTGCACACTATACATGCAGTGACAATGACCACAGCTCACGCAATTTGCAGCTTAAGTGATCTGCTCTGAAAGAGCATAAGGCAGAGAACAGCACAGGGGCTTTTTGAAAGCTTGCTTCTTCCAATCTCACAAAAGTGTTGTTTTCCATTTATTTTAGATAAAAGGTTGCCAGTTTGAGGAGTACATGCCTGAAAACTCCAAAAAGCACTTCCCTTTTCACAATTATATTGCAAATTCCTCATCAAGTTTCTGTGCCTGAGACATTTGAAAGGTGATTTAATAAATTTCTCCATTATAATGCAAGCACTAAATAACAGTGGTTTTAATTTGAGTTGTAGTTTCAGAAATGTTTCTAAGGTAATAATGAAACATCTGCAACAACGCTTTGCTGTAGCTGTCGTGATCTACAGACACGCAAGTTCATTCCATCATACTCTTCAATGAATATATCAGCAAAATACTCATTCCCGAACACTTGTGGCAACTCATATGTGCTAAGAGTTTATTATTACTAAACACACAGTAAGACAGATATAATCAATGACTGGAAAACAAATATTTCCCTGTTCAGCTTTAAGTAATTGTCTTTAAGACATGCGGTATTAATGGAGCTTCAGAGAAGCTTAAAACCGATCACACACACAAAAAAAAAATCCCACCAAAACAAAAAAATCCACAAACCACACCACTATCGATTTCTGGAATGACTTCACTCACAAGACAGGTCAGCTCAAAGGAAGAAAACTTCTAATGAACATCTCCACAAGGAACAGAATTTGAGCTTAACTGAAATATATGTTATATTGTAAAATACAAGCAAGCAACTTTTACAGTAAGCTTACTGTTTTTCCTTTACCCAGTAATTCAAATAGAAGGAAAAAAAAAACATCTACACTATACCATGTCTACCATCTAAGGTGATTAATAAAGTTAGGAAAAGTGCCTGTTGATGTTATTGAAGAAAACAATTCAGGAAATACAACCACATGAGAAAAAGTGTTACTTTCTCACAGTATTACAGTGTGCCTTCAGATCATAGGATTTCAAATCAGTGGGAACAGGATAAAAATATTAGTTTGCTTAGAGTCTACAGCTCATTAAAGCACAGTGAAAGAAAGAAGAAATATGATCTAACAGAGTTTAAAAAGCGCAAAAAAACTGAGGGCAAGAGAAACAAAGACGGATCAACTTCTGAAATAGAAGTAAAAATTTCAATGATAAGATGCAAAGAAAGAATCTTGAAAGACAGAAAAAATCACTACATTTTAACTCTGCAGATTTGAAGTGATGCACGTCAGAAACGGTAAAGACAGAAAAAACATTTTCTGCAGTTTTACATTATAAGTAAAAGAGAAGATCCTAGAAGTTATAAATGCGTTTCTGAAGAATAAATATTTAAATACCACTATTCTGAAAGGGGAAAACAAAATGTTTATTCATTTTAGTTTGTTTTATTACCAAAAGAGAATTTAATACATTTCCTGTGGACACAGACTAATGCTGATGTACTATGAAAGGCACAAGTATTTTGTGACAGAACAGAAAGTCATGAAAAACTCTAAACAAGCATAAAAACAATAGTAAATGGAAGTTTCATACATATTTTGTCCATCTTTTATAAGCCAGAGCTTCTACCCAGCTCAGGAAATGTTGACAGGTATATTAAAAAAAACAACTTTCAGTATTCAAGCCATAGATACACACATATTTCCAGCTCCTGTTTTTTAAAACTTTACTACATTTACCAATACCCACTTTGAACGACATTGTTTTACAGCTAAATACTATTTTAGACAACCTAAGAAAAAAAAGATTGTCCTTCAAAAAGGCTTAGCAATTTAGAACTTTGTACGTTAAAATAAAAATAATTAATTGCAATTCGGCCATCATTATTCACGTTTCTTTAAACATTTGTTACTGCATTTGTAAGATTAAAACCTAACATTTTCCCAGAATTTTTGTTTATTTCCTGAACAGAAAAAAACTCTATGCTCAAAGAGATCAGAGCACATGTTTTGTTAAGTGTGGTTATCTTTTTCATCTTCTTGAATGACATTTTATTCAGCCACATCATTCTTCCAGCACACACTCACATCTTCCTATCACTGCTTCCCACCATCAGTAAAAAGCACTCAAAACTCCTGCAGTAATTCTGGAAACCAGTCAGAAGAAGCAAGCTTTATGACCTGAAGAAAGTCCCTAGAAAAGAACTGTTACAACTAGCTACAGTATATCAGTAAACATCTGTACCTTATTTATTTGAGGTACTCGCCTCATAATACCAACTTAAGAGGTTTGTACTAAAGATGGGAAAGATAAACAAGTGAAATACTTCATTCAAAACTTTCTCACCTGTTCTTAACAGAGGTATTGCATTTTCCAAGATGGAAACACAGAACTGCGGAAGGCTAAGTTGCTTCATCTGTAATTCCAAAGGGTCCTCATTTTCAATAACTGGTAGGTCAATATGTCCTACCTCAAGTGGAGAATGCAGAGAGATTCTGGAGTTTGCACTTGCTTGAGTACTGTTTCCACTTAAAACAATAAACAAACAAAACAAAACAAAACAAGGAAAAAAAAGAGACAGTCAACTCTTGCAAAGAGAAAACCCATATATGTACAGATGTTAAAAACAGCATTAAGTGTTTTAATGTCCTCCTTCCTTAATGCGTATCCTTCCTTCCATCCCAATCTTCCTCTGCTATCCACCAATGCTGCAGGAAGAGGGGGACTGTGTTTGGCTGGTTATTTAAATGTCAGAACTGGTAGTATCACAAGTGAATGCCTACTGTTTGGGCAGTCATCGTTAAAGGCACTTAGAAATGTGTACTGGAAGAAGCACACATGCAATAAATACGATGTTGTAAGAGAAAAATCAGTTGACTTGAAACGTTATTTCTGATGAACAAAGACTATCAGTTTCTTGAAGCAAGGCCACTTACTAAATCAAATTTTAGCCTGAACTATACCTACTACATTAAAACCATTCTATGCAGCTAGCCACAAGAATCCTTAGAAGGAAAATTAAGTAAATGTGCCCTGTGCTTAAGCCTGCAGGTGGTCTTTGTCCACTGTAAAACAGAAAATATTCCCGTGTACAAGAAAGCCCTAAGTGCAACTAGGTATGTATTATGAAATGTACTATAGTTATTGTATTGTATGTATAATTTATTTAAATTATGAGCTCTCTATATAGTTACTAATTTTATTATTTTCCAACTGCTTTCAAAAAGAATCTAATTCTGTTGGCAGCATTATAACTAACACAACTCAGAATTAATGATTTTTAATGTTTCTCCTTATCCTAAACAACATTTAGCAATCTTGAATTGCTTTAAAAACCTCTATGACTTTAGTTATTTTTTGGTTTGTTGCTTTTTATTATTAAACAAACTGAACAAACTGAAATGTGGCATGGCTGTGTTACATGATATTGTCTCACTAAATGTAACAGATGTCTAAAGAATAGCAATTAAGAATTTAAAAGCCAACTGGTTTTAAGAGTTTGACAGAAGACTTTTAGGAAAATAGAAAAGTTCACCAATGTGTTCTGACTGTACTTACCAGAGGGTAAGGAAGGAGAGGTATCAATCATAAAAACAATTCAGAAGAGGAAAGGTTAAATTTCCAGGCAGAATTTGAAACAGACAAACAGACAGATTGAAGAGTCTCAAGACTTAAGAAGAGTTACATATAGTATGGCAATAAACTAATATTTCTGTTACACTTACGTTGAAGAATACAAGATTCACTAAAAGCAGCTCTTGCACATCAAAATCAGCAAAGCCAAAGCAACATTATAGTCATTGTCCTCTATCACATTTTCTGTTCAACATCATTAACATTGACGGGGCTCCGAGCAACCTGATCTAGTTGAAGTCCCTGCTCATTGCAGGGGGGCTGGACTAGATGACATTTGCAGGTACCTTCCAATTCAAATTATTCTATGATTCTATGGTCATGATTTTCTTTATGCTGTCTCTGGCTTGATCTATACCTTTGTAAGAAGTGGAATTAACGGGCAACGAGTAACTACCGCAGCACACAGGATGCAAGAAGATAAGAGCATACCATCACGAACAGCTCATGATATGACCTTACACTTCTAATGCATCACCACTCCCTGGTTTGTAGATGTCTCATCATGGCCTTAACTGGTACTTAATGTCATGCAGATTTCTTTATTAAACTGATAGCCAGGCCATCCCTATCTCTTGCACAATATAGAGCAGCTACTACTAAACTGTCAACCATTCAACTGGGGAAAATGGTCAGGTACTAGAATGCATAAAGCCTGCAGTGCATTTTCAGCACCATATTAGTCACATGATAAAAAAATTATTATATTAGTCTTAAAGATGAGTAAAAATAACCTTTTAGTATAATGACTCTCAAGAGTCATTCTCATCAGTAATATCACAGTCTATTTGAATACCTAGGAGTTACTCAATCACTAAGCCAATATACCACAGAGATTCAAAAGAACTACCAACAAACACGTAATAAGAATTCACAGGAACTTTTAAATTTCCACATACTAAAAGACAATGGCTCTTGAACAGCAGCAGCTTTAAAGTCTGTTGTGTCAAGATGAGTAACAAAACCACAAACACCCACCTCAGCATTTTGAGGGTACACAGACAATTCATAATTTAATATTGGAGTTGAATTTTTAGGTATCATACAACTGAAACTTGCTGTCAGATGTAACAACAAAGTTTTATCAAAGACTTTAATGGAAATCTTTATACAGCACAGCATTTTTGACAACACTGTACACTGTTGCCTATGGGATGGCCACTCAACTTATAAGAACTTATGGGGTCATCTGCTGAAGAAAAAGAAAAATCCCTGACATTACATTAATAGTCTAAATAAGTGCTTTTCTGCATCAAACAACTGATACTAAGAGATTTCACTAAAAATGTAGGCTGGGTACAGAATACAGCAGGTAAAAACTGATTTTGTGTATTCTGAACACCACTTAAAGAACTAACTGTAATTCACAACCATTGTTTGAATTTTCAGAGGTTAACAAAACTCTCACATCATCCCACACACTGACAAGGAGCTGATGATATATAGTACTATATTTATATAATTTTTTAATTGAAGTGTAAGTTATTTCCTATTTTATCCACCTGGAAGATGCTGCATCCCAATCTTGACCATCTCCTCTAGGACGCTGAACTGTCCGCCCAACCACAGATGGACGAGGGCTACTACTTGCAGGTGATGGATTCTGAGAACGAGGAGGACCTCTTGCTTCTTGACAGTAAGATATAGATGAATTCTGTGAAGCTGTGCCTTTATGTAACACAAATCATATATTTTCCATTAGTGAAATCCATTATTCTGAAAGCTACTACATAGTGAAGTAATGGTAAAAGTAACTAAGGTAGGATACGGAAAATGCCATATAAGTATTGGAGAGCTAGGACAACCTATCACTGGCAAGTAGCAGAGCTTGGAAACTCAATTCCAAGGCAAAACCACTGAAAATTACAGTTGAATCATAAAACATGAGTTTTAAAAATACAAACATGGTGTCTGACTAAGACTATTGGATTTGTTGATGTTATAACTGAATTAGCAGAGAAACAGTCAGGCAATATAATTTATTAAGACACCAAATATAGTGGCAATCTTACGAAGAGAACCAGACTACCAATTCACAGAAACATAGTTAATTACATTCAGCTCTCAAAGTGGAAACAGGATCATCATTATAACTAACAAACACTATTAAATCTACAAACTTTAAGCATTAAGAACGTTGTGAAACAGCCCTAATGGCTGTGAAATCCAAAACAATGATTAAACTATTTTCAGCCACCAGAATAAAAAAGGAAAATTAACACAGCTTCTGAAATTAGTAACTAAATTGTTCAGCACTAATAGCTTGAAAACTTTTCTGAAACTCTGACTGCTTTTATTTTAAAAACATTTCATTCAATTTTAGTTAAAAATACCTCTCCTGCTGACATACAAACATTTGCATATGGGGAAAAGTTGATGAATGAAGAATCGCAGGAAATTGTAAAAATGAAGTATTTTAAAATAATGCAAGTTCCCAAAAAATATTTACTAACATGAACAGTACTTAACATCATCATTTAGCAAAACAGTTTCACAGGATTAATTTGCTATAAATCTGTGGGTTGGCTTTTTTTTTTTTTAAATAATTTTAGACAATCTTACCTGTAGTAAAAAACCAACAGTATTGACATTATATAGATATATATTTCTATATACTTAAATATATATATATTTGTATTTAAAAATACCTACCTTGCTCTGTGGAAGAAAAACTTGGATCTCTGTGAAAGTTAAGTCTGCTTCTCAACAAGATGCACAACTGTTGCAGACACGACACAGCCTGCAAAGCTAACCGATGTCTTCCATCTCCTCCAAAAGCCAGGTTTAGCAGAGACAATAGGCTCTGCAAATACAAAACCATTAACACTGGCAGCCGAACATCAATGCACCTTCAAGGACAACATGCCAGCAAAAGTCTTGTACTAAATACAGTTAAAATATGTTTCTAAGTGTTTAAAAGTCCCAAAGAATAAATAGGCTTAACTACCATTTTCTTACTGAATGAAGATGCTCAGTCCTAACCAAAAAGCTAAGTTCCACATTATATTTCCAATAAAGTCACTACTTTCATCATAGGAGCCCACTGGAAGGTGTGCATATGAGAGTGACGCAATTTTATCTTATCCAGAAGAAATAAAGTATTATTTCACAACACATTTCATTAATAATTAGCAATACAGGTTATTACAAACAAATAACTTTCTAAATACAATATATAGCTAATGTCTCCTTTTCTATGCACCTAGAGTTTACATAAAGGAATTTTTTTTTTAGCTATTTTGTTTAGAGAGAAATGGTATAATTTACATCAATCCTTACTTGGCACAACTTATACCATAGCACAATAAAAACTTTAAACTTTATGCGAATTCTTGCCTGTACAATCTTTGGCCTTTGAAGGAAGATCTCAGCAGGAAAATCTTGCATAATCACATCCTGAAGAAGCTCACACGTACTCCAAATTAAACTTTGGTTGTTACTTCTCAAAGATCTAAAAACGCAGTTCATATTTAAATATGTATTAAAACCAAAAAAACCCCAAACAGTAATCATTAGTTTGAACAAGCCTACAAGAAAGTTATTATCACCACACTGAAGAACCTAAACAAGGAAATGCTGTAATTCTATTGTCAAACCAATTTTAAACCTGAAATATTAGCTATGCTAATTCTATACACAATAAAGAACAAACTCAAGTCCAGCTGTTATCAAACCACATGTAAAATTAAGTTCCCAGAAGAGAAATAACTTTCTTGATTCTGAATTTGAAACTAAAATAAGACAGAATGGAAATTCCTTATGAAGCTAGTGATTATCTCAGTGGTAATCAGCAAGTAATCTAACGTTTAGCAACAAGAAAGTTTTTTTCATTACCAAGGTTCATGTATAACTTAAAAGCACTTGAAATTCATATGTGGCAAGTTACACAAAGGAAGAAATTTATTATTCTCTAACATGTATATTAATAAATAATAAAAACCTTTTGTGCATTCTACTTCATATTTCTGTTTTCTATTTTTTTTGTTTCAGAAACCACTGTTAAAAAAAAAAAAATCAAACATGTCCAGTTTTAAGGATCTATGTTCTTTTCCTAGACACTGGCATAAAGGAAATTAAATATTAAACAGGTTTTCCAGCTTCAGAAAACAAAACAAAAAAACCCCGCTATTACAAGAAAGCTTACAGTTAGAGTAGCCTTGTTAAATAGCCCAATTCCATGACACTGCATTGCTGACTATGATAGAAATCTACCACAGCTCTGTGTCAACTCATACGGAATACCAAATACAGAACTTATCCTTGGGCCACTTCAAACAATGTTTTTCTAAATGAAAGTTAAAAACAAACAAAATCATTGCAGACAGATGATCTGAATGACTCAATGCCTGGATAAAGCACTGTACCTAAACTTATTAGCCTAAACCTAGTTAAGCTACTACTGAAAGTATGGATTTCTGTGACAAGTGGCCATGGGGGTGAAGTAAATAATGATTTTATTCCAGCTTGTTCTCCAATCAACTGAACAAAATCTTTTATCCACTTAAGAAATTTAGAAGACAGACTGAAGTGTAACGAACAAAAAAGTGTACTCTGAATTAAACTCAAAGAATAGAGTGCAACACTGTCCTATTACAATTCATTGTTTGTCTGCTGCTCTGCCCAACTTCAGTGCAGCTTTTATAATCATTCACCAAAAATTAACTCATTAGGTTATTAACAGGAACAGTTTAATGATGCAGAAGGTCAGAAATTTAGAACCGCTCTTACCCAAGAGAAACAGAAACTACAAGCAAACTGTAATGCTTCTATTACTGTACCGTTCATTTGATGAAAGAACATGTCTATCTGTTGAAGTCAGAGTTAGCCAAGGAAATGTGGAAAATTTCAAGCATTTCACTGCAAAAAAAAAAAAGAGAGCAGATATTTTGCGTTATATTTCATAGAAATATTGCACTGTATATTTCCATGGCAAAGTAAAAAACTTTTGAACTATATACTTTGTGAAACAGAAATACCTTTTACTAAATATAGACTCACACAAACTCGAGTGCTTCTAATGAGAGTTTTCAGCAATACCAAAAAAATATTAAGGTCATCCCAAATCAAAATGAAATACACTTATTGAAGAAAAAGTTTTAGCATACAGAAAGCAAAGCATTAGTGAAAGAGTACTCGATGCCCCACATCATGCTTTCACAATCCAATTCTAATTTTGTTCTGCTACTAAAGAATATTTATTAGCCAGATCTCTAAAAATGGAAAATTGACCTGATGCTTTTACTCTTAAAGCAGCAGAAATTACAGTTGTTACTAAATTATGACACATAATAACTTTTTAACTAACATAACTTTAAAGCTATTTTTAACTCAAAGTTTGTAGTACTTATTGGGCAATTATAGAGATAGCTGATACACTGCTAAAAAAAGTAAGCTGGTGATTTCCATACAGTAACTCCCAAACCATATTTTAAAATCTAGTTCTAAGCACCGTATTGTACGTTAAATATGACACTCTTCTGTGAACTGCTATTAGTATACTGGTACAGGCAAAGACTTGCTAAAATAATACTGGTCTGTGTTGTGCTTTTATGTTTTGTCAGTGAAATGATTTGAAATGTTTCACTGACAAAACATAAAAGCACAACACTGGTTTTCATTTAGATACAAGGTAAAGATTTCTAAAGCACCTAATCTAGATTTCTGAAAAGGAGAAAGGTACTTCAGACTAAGTTTTGTTGAAATAAAAAGGTATTTTAACAGCCACTTTTGATTATGGAACACAGATCTTCTGAATAGCATTATCATTTGAAATAATTCTTAAAATGACAGCATATTTTAATATACTTTACACATTCCAAAAAGTTATACTATTTACTAAAAAAGAAAAAGATCTATTAAGATGAATATCATTTTTTCAAGCATTATAATTGTAGCTTCTGTGATACTAGATTTCACTGAATAACAACAGGAAAAAGAATAGTCAATAAAAATATTTGTAATGGAATTCAAACTAAATTACAACTCTAAGCACTTTCTGTAATTAACATATTCTTATTTTATAAATACACATACCAGCTGTTCTTTTGGGAGGTATTTCTAACCGTAGCAGGTGATTTCTACCTTGACAAAAAAACCCAGTAAATAATTCCTCTTGAGGTAGATCTAAAACAAATAAAGGATATATTTAAAAAACGCCCACTAACCAAAAAAAAAAAAAAGCAAAAACTCTGTTTATCTTCATGCTTTTCCTGAACTGCCTCCCGTTTGCCCTTGCGTACTAACCTACTAAGGAAATAGATTTAAAATTTAAAATCATCTCAAATGATCAGAAAAGTGGAGTAAAAAAGCATGTTGATGTTTATTTTTTACAATCCTATTCTGCAACTGTAGAAGTTTTCTTCCATTTTCTTACACTATCTCGCACACCACACAGGCAACAGCAAAAACAATTTCACAGAATGTACTGCCTGACAGAGAACTGGCAACCAAAAAAATGGTTTACTTTAATATACCCATATAGTAATAAAATTAACTTCTAAAATTAACCATTTAAAACCTTTTTCTACCAAAACTGCTATCTTTTCAGGTCAGCTGAAAAATGGACCCCCGTATGCA
>Ga0181612_119455_pt1 | contig 13853 bp, 9 predicted proteins | sample HoacroProtozoa21_FD_119630 | JGI IMG/M metagenome (GOLD analysis project Ga0181612, IMG submission 119630) | Hoatzin crop microbial communities from Cojedes, Venezuel. Combined Assembly of Gp0051906, Gp0051904, Gp0051908
CACTGCTACTAGGGCCTGTGACTCTGTGCGCTGGGAAAATGCATTGTGTTAGTGTACGTACCATGCTGCAGAAAAATTATGTTCCCATCCTACTCAGGATGAGTAACCTAAACTGGAATTGAAATAGCACTGAAGACAAGGGAATGTGGTTTTTAACTCAGATTAGCCATTTGAATTCAACTCGGGCATCATTTGTATCTTTGTTGCTGACTTTCTTAAATTTCCTTGTTTTCTCTGTTATTTTAACTCAAGGTAACTAATTCAGGTGAGCAATTCTGACTTAAGAACATTTTTAATCTGTGGACATAGAAAACAGATTAACCTCAATAAGTGTTTCACATATAACCAATCTTGTCTACAGATGCCATTGATTAATTGAAAAGCCTGATGAAGATGTGTCCGCTGTGGGCTTGGTCTGTTGAAGCTGATGCCAGTGCTGTGACAGATTTGCAACAACAGATTAAAGTTGGATGGATGGAGCTGTTATCATCTCCCCCTCTCATTTGCCCTGTCCTGTTAAATGATGCTGCTGTCTCTGTGGCAGGGCCTCTGATCCACAGGGAATCAGGTCCTGAACTGGCATGGATTTCGGTCCAGGATAGCAAAGCAAACTGAACTCTCAGGAGCAGTAATCGCTAGGGTTATCCTACATAAATTTGCCACCATAAGTCTGTCAGAGCCCTAAGTAACAAGATGTACTGTCCCACTGGAAAATATATAAAACCATGCTATCAAATATTTCCTTGAAGAGGAAAAAAGGCTACCATTTGCTGACAACAGAATTTCTGAAATATGAATTAACATGGCTCTGCTGTTACCTAACCTGAAATGACCTATCTATCTGAGGACTAAATGTGTTCTTGTACAAACACGCTAGAGCGTCTTTGTGGGATACGCAAGACCTTGTCATTTCCTTTTCTATAATAAAGCAAGGAGAAACGAGATGCACCAAACAACCTACAAAACGCTTTCATGTTTGTGTGTTGTCTTTGCTTGTGCAGATCCGTGGAGTGCTCTGTGATCAGAGTTAAATGGGACCTGAGTTGCTGAAATGAGGGCTAGGAAAACAAGCATGACTCTGTTTTCTGGCTTCTTTGCATATGACAGCTTGAACATTACTCCACAATAAGGCCAGGCCTGACTTGTCAGTACGGTGGCAAACAGTGTGAAGGAGAGACACGATGTTCAATATTTACAAATTATCACCCAGGCTGTAATTAGGGAGAACGAAACTTATAGGAAAAGGATTGCCATTGGGAAGCCATTAATGGTACACAAACACTCAAGACCAAGCCTGGTGGGAAGCATCAGCCATAGCACTTGAGGTTGCCAAGCACGCTAATATGACACATCATTACTAGCCACTTGCAATGGTTGACCAAAATCCATTTTCTCATCAGTTGTACAAGCTGCTGTCTGCTGAGGGATGGAAAAATGAGCACATCATGACACAGGCTTTGAAAATATCTCTTACAAAAGGAATAATCCATCCACAGCTATTGCTTGCTGGTAGTTATCGCAGGCCAAAGCGTACAAGTCTTCTGTAGACACTTGAAAGACACGCTGACACACAAGTCACGGGAAGGTCACAAAAGAATGAACAGCATCCATCATTCAAACCAAGTAGAGAAACAAAGGGATTACTTGTTTTCTTTCTGCAAGTGATAGACAGCAGCTAGTGCTTTGACCTGTACTCAGAAAGTGTATCTATCGCCTAAGTATTTTGGTTCTAATTCAGCAAAACTCTTGAGTGCTTAAGTTCAACTGAAATTACACTTGAATATGTGCTAAGGAGAACTGGGACTACTGGACCTTTGAGAGGTGGGACTGAATTTTTAATTCTCCAAAGTTTTCCTGCTTCTTCAGGATGTATTTCAGCAAAGTGTGTTTGCAGTGACCTGGTCTGAAGGTTCCAAAAAACCAGCTCTGCGTTGCAGGTTGCAGGAGTGGAGTAGGGAAAGACCCTGGGTCAAATGCAGATAAAAAGAGGCACCGAATATCACAGGCATCCCACTGAGGAACAGCAGAGTTTTTATGATGTGAGGAGTATGAAAAAACAAATACCTAAAAAAAGGAGTTGCACACTGTACTCTTCACATAACTCCTATGTCCTCCCTAAGCTGTAAATGTCTCACAGTAGAGCACGTGCCTTCTGATTTCAGGCACCTGGAGGGAAGATTCACAGTGTGCTGGTGACATGCATTGTGGGGAACCATCTTCCCTAGAGCTGCTCGTAAATCCTAGCCTAAGCTTCCCGTAGGTGGGAATTGGGAGATTTCTGTCTGGGAGGATGCTTGAAACACCTCAAAAGCATACAAAGGAAGGCACAATGATGGAGCTTAAATATGAGAGGAAAGATGACTTGTTTTTCATTTGTTGCGCGTGTTTTCCTTCCTGTAGTGGTGAAACACAGCACCTATTATTCCTGGCATTCTTTGCATTACACTGAATCCCACCCTTGCTCTTGCTGTTAAGCGTTTTGGTTCTGATCTCACTTGCTAAAGGAGTCTAAGGAGGAATGTTCTGCCTCCAGAGCGCAGACTCAAACCAGCACTGTTTCACCAGGTGCAGGCAGAGCAGCCTATCCGAGGATACTGGCTTCACATCCCAAGATGTGGTTTGAGGGGAAAAGTCAGGCAGTGCTTATGGTTCTAAATCGCTCTGCAGCGCACTCTGGTATTTACTGTTGGACAGCTAGGGACCCTGTTTTCGGACACTGGAAGAGCAGGGAGGATTGTAAACTGAAGACTGAGGGGCATACTGGGTCGGAAGTCTATTTGGGAACGTATTAAATCGAGAACATAGCACAGAATATACTCCAACAAAGTAGGTGCCTGCCAAGTAACCCTGGATTTTTTTTCCTGTGCTGGTGGTCAATCGGCCTCATCCTCATCTAACTGTTGTGCCACCTATTATTTTCTCTCGCCACTGCAGTCCCACCTCTGTTCTGTGGGTTTAAACTCGTTGCAGTAAACAATATACCTGCCTCCGTGCTGTGTCAGAATTAGAGCACTTTTGGAATTTTCTGCTTAATTTAGTATTTGTCGGAACACGTTGACTTGTCAGAAGTGAATCTGCTGGAATGTATCAGTTTTAGCAGCCTCCTGGGTGGAAGCGCTGGCTGCCAGGAGGCAGGAGGTCAGCCCAGGCTCCCGCTCCTCCCGCTGCAGGCACCCGCGCTGGGTGCGGGCGAGGCAGGGACGTGGGCACGGTGGTTCTTGGATCGGGAGTGACTTCTGGGCGTTTCACGCAAATTTTGAAAGCTCTTGGTTTCATCTCAGCACAGAGAAGGAAAAATTCTGTAATAGCAAGAATTTTTAGAGGATGAAAAAACTGTTTCATGCCCTATACAATATAGGAGTCAGCGCTTTGTATACTGGGGCTGTTTTCTAATTATGGCACTATCCCTGCTCTTTTTTTCTTTTCTTTTTCTTTTAAAATTAAATCCGTGTTTGGTTTGTTTCCAGGATACCGTTATTACTAGTTAATGTCAGAAAAGGTTGTTGATTTGAAGGAAGATCTTCACTTCTCTATACCAGAAGTGTGGCTTGTTCTTACCAGCTAAGACTTGCAAATAGCTTGTGTTTTTCTGATTTTTATCCCCAGTTCTCGATCATGGTTCTTATCAGTAACAGGGAGGAAGAACAATTCTTTGCTTTCAAAACCTATTATTTTGTGTAATTAATGAGGTAAGCCACAGAAAGAGTTCAGTGGACACTGAAATAAAATGTCACAAGGAATGCAGGAGAATTATTGATGGATTGTTTTAACCAATCTAATGGAAACACTGAATTTCTACACAGCTGAAACAGCTCTGGTCTATAGTCATCTTTTCGTTTTGCTTGAAGACTTAATGAAATAAGAAGTCAATACAGAGCTCCTGGTTCCTATTATTAGTTTGTAATTTTCAAGCTTATCTATTTTAAATCCTTTCAGTGGTCTTAGGCATTTCTATATTAGCAACAATTGCTTAACTATAGCCAAACTATATTTTCCCAAACTATGTGATCATGTTGCTATTAGAATGCATAATTGTTTTCTCCATGAAGCAGCTAAATATGGCTTAACGACTGTGTCATGGCATTAACAGAAAATGTCTGGTGTGACAGGGCATAGCGTGGACACTGCACTGAAACGCTCATAACCACAGTTCATTTAATTGATCTTCCGAGGGGGTGAAATATCACACTAGTCATCTGCCTTTGGTTTTTCAAGCCACATCAAACAATTGTGTGGAGAAGCAAAAAAAGAAAAGTGCTAGGTTGTTTGATTTCATCAGTTAATGGCCACAGGTCACTTGATACCCCTTTGTTTACAATACAGTGATACGCCTGTATCTCGTGAAGGTTCGCCAGAGTGACTTACTGCTGTGGTACAAGGCCTAAAATAAAACTTGCACATGCCAGGCACCACATGATGCATAAAATATTCTAACAATATATTACAAAACCTTGTCAACACTAGGGAAAAGGACTATTCCAAGAAGTAGAGCTGGCTGAAAAAAACATTCTTTTTTCCAAACCGGGCCCGTATGAAAGACAGTGATTTGGGGAGCTGGAGGGGGAGAGAGAAGGGTTTCTTCCTTTGGCCTGGTGGAGAAAAGTCTCTTCCTTGGTTAATCAAAAATGTCAACAGAATAAAAGAGAGGCCAGCTTCCAGCTCAAATCTTCACATTATTTCATGTCTTTCCTATTTCTCATTTTTGAGCAGCTGTGCTGAGAACCAGCTCAGCCCCTTGAGGAACTTGCTGGATATCTTATATCCACACACTGAAGTGCTACAACTGCTTTGTGTGCAGTTGTGTCCTGAGTGTCCTGAGCAGATTTGCTTTCAGCTACCTGTGCGCTATCTTCTTCTAAACCGTACCAGTCGGCTGGTGTACTGCCAGTGGGGAAGTTCTCTCTCTTCTGCTGCTGTACAACACACCGAGGGGTCTCGCAAAATTCATTATAAGAAAATCCTTCTGTGAATTGTTCTGAAAGCAGTGAAATGGGTACTCGTGAAGAACAGTAACCGTAGCAGTTTCTAGCACAACACTATTAATGACACTAAACAAAATTACGCTGCTTCTTAAACTGAAATAGTTCAGCTAATACACACAGCCTAGAAAGAGATTTCTGTTGACTGATTAGCTGATGTTTTGTATATGAAATATAACCACTCTTTCCTTTAAATATATTTTGACAGATTAAATCTCTCACAATGAAGCCTTTTACTGCATATCCTTCTGGGTTTATCGTATTCCTGTTTGCCTTGCTGCAGCGAAGCCATGGACAATGCAAAGAAGCAGCTAAAAAATCAGAGATGGATCTGAGTGTAAAATATGATCTTCCTAACTTCATCGCAGAAACACCAATTCAGAATGTAGTTTTATACAAGCACCATGTTTATATTGGAGCAGTCAACAAGATTTATGTCCTAAATGAAACTCTCCAGAACATTTCTGTGTACAAGACTGGGCCTGTTTTGGAGAACCCTGACTGCGCGCCATGTGAAGACTGCAAAGATAAAGCCAATTTATCTAATAGCGTGTGGAAGGATAACGTCAACATGGCGCTGCTCTTAGAAACTTATTATGATGATCAGCTCATCAGCTGTGGTAGTGTTTCTGGAGGCGTCTGCCACCGTCACATCATTCACCCTGACAACCCTGCTGACATCGAAAGCGAGGTGCACTGCATGTATTCACCCCGGGTGGACGGAGAAGCCGATAATTGTCCCGACTGTGTTGTAAGCACTTTAGGAACCAAAGTTCTGGTGACCGAAAAGGACAGGTTTGTCAACTTCTTTGTTGGAAATACTGTGACATCTACACTTCAGCCTCCTTATGTGCTGCATTCAATATCAGTTAGAAGGTTAAAAGAAACGCAGGATGGTTTTGAATTTCTCACAGATCAGTCTTATATAGATATCCTCCCTCAGTTCCGTGACTCATATCCCATTAGCTACGTCCATGCCTTTGAAAATGATCACTTTGTCTATTTTCTGACTGTCCAGAGAGAATCTCTTGACTCCCAGACTTTTCACACTAGAATTATCCGCTTCTGCACTTTAGACTCAGAGATGCGTTCTTACATGGAAATGCCTCTTGAGTGTATTTTCACTGAAAAGCGGAGGAAGAGATCCATCCGAAAGGAGGTATTCAACATTTTGCAAGCTGCCTACGTAAGCAAGCCAGGTGCAGCTCTAGCCCACGAAATGGGCCTTGGGTTGAACGATGATATTCTCTACGGCGTTTTTGCACAAAGCAAACCAGACTCTTCCGAACCAACCAACAGATCTGCTGTCTGCGCTGTCTCTGTGCGAACCATCAATGAGTTCTTCAACAAGATTGTGGACAAGCAGAACATGAAATGTCTCCAGCACTTTTACGGGAAAGAGAGCAAATACTGCTTGAACAGGGTAAGCGACAATTAATTTGTTACATTTTGAGCCTCTCGTTCCCTCTTTACCTACTCCATTGCCAGGTAGAGCCATCTGCTCAGCTGCAGTTACAAAATGTAAGTCCCCGATCATTTCAGATTATTTAGAATTGCTGATGATTCATCTCTGTAAGGATTAGTTCCTGTAAATTGACTATGACAATCACTGAGGTCCATGTGGTGCTAAGAAAGTATTAGTGGAACTGGGGAAAAAAAAATCCTTTTTTTTTTATTTGTAGGTAATTCTTTTTCTGTGTTCTTGAGAGACTGTGATGCAGATAAATGGAACATTTAGGCAGTTATTTATTTCAATATCTCAAAAAAGTATTCATTAACATTCGTATCCATGTGCACCAAGGAGTCCCTGAAAATACCACTCATCTTTTAAACTGTGTTAATGCTGAATCACTGCCCTCTTTAGAAAAAAAAAATGAAAAAGCTGGTTTGGCACATGCCATGAAGAGCCAGATTGTAATACAATTACTCATGCTCAATACATAAACGGTCCCACTGAAATCAGTTTTCTTAATGAAAGAAGTGTCTACGAAAATTGTATCTGAATGAGCACACCGGTAGTCTTGGATGGGAGGGTTGCCCCTCTGTACACAGTGTGTTCAGGTGGTTGCTGCTCTCCAGCCATCTGAAATCCTGTGACTGAAAGAAGCACAGAAGTTTCTTCCCTTCTGGCCAGTGTCAGCTCTTGTGAAAGAAGTGCAGAACCTGGGAACTGGGTACTTTTAGCGTTTATTTTGAAACATAAAATGTTAGAGCTTTGAATTGTACCTGTTTATGCAGCAGGGCCTTAAATGTCCTCTCTGGGGAGCTTTCTTTTCTCAAATCTAAGAAAACTGGAGCTCAGAGGTGGCACACTGTCCTCTACCAGAGGGCAGGGCCCGGGCCCTTGTGATGGGGCTCTGCTTTGCCTCGCAAGTCAGGATGAGTCCTGTGTCAGGACAGAGAAACAGCTCAACCTGCATTTGGGGCTGGATGCGATCTATCATTCCCCGTTGTTGGGATGGCTCCTGGGGAGAGTAACAACCACAGGCCTTCATCACCCCTACACCACCAGAGTCCTCCTCAGCCCAGCTGCCCAGCACAGGCCATCAGGACAGGGTGCCCTGGTTGGAGGTGGGAGCCTCTTGCATGAAAGAGAAGGGCTGCTCTTCGCTGCTGGAGGTGGGACAGTATGGTCTGGGGAGAAGCATCCATTGCGGAGCTGCTGTGGCTTCTTTCCGGTAGCAGGAATGTGCTCGGAGTGGGGTCCGACCCTGTCTGAGCATCATCACAACAGCCTCAGCATTTGGGGGATGGCTGCTTATCACAGGCTCCAGGTGTTCAATGCAGATGTAGGCATCGCCAGCGGATGCGGATACGGCAACCACAACAAACACAGCATTTTATTCCCTTTCTCGGGGGGAAGGCAATTTTCAGGAACTAAAAGGAAGTTAGCAAACATTCAGCACAGTAACTTCTTATCTTTCTTCACTGTGTTATTGCTGTCCTAATTTTTCATTTTAGGTCTTAATATCCTTTTTTTTCTCATTTTTCAGTTCGTTTTTAACAGTGAACAATGTTCTCCTCTGAAAGTAATTTTTTTCCTTATTCCTGGGGCATTTTATTTGCGAGTGACTGTCTTTAAAGCTTGTGGCCTTTAACTTATCTCATTCTGTTCTTGCCTATACACCTGTTTCATAAGGTGATCTATTCATAGAAAAGTGTACCATTAAAATATTGACAGAATAATTTGCCACTTTTCACATGCTGGGAAGTACGTTTCTGTTTCAAAAGCTTTTCCAGAGTCTGCTGCTGCTTTGCATATCAGAACTGAATGTCTTATACCGCAGACGGTTTATTATAGTTGCCCATTTTCAAGAAATGTCATCAGAACTCTGATTTCTGCTACATTAAATTGATAAAGGGAAAATGTTTCTGTGATTTCTTGTGGCTTCTTTAAATGGCATGAAGGCAGTCAGAAATTTCTGTCCTGATTGTTTGCTTAACACCGAAATATCAAGACTGTCAAGATTTGCCATTCCATTTCCTTTGCTTTATTCCAGATGACTCATTAAGGCTCCAATGAAAAGTGTCCCATGAAGTTTTTCAGGCTTCAGTTGGCCAGAAAGATTGGCAAGAATTTGCCAGGCATCCTTTATACACTTGTTTTTCTCAGGTGTGTAAAATAGACCTGCAAGGTTGGAAGATGAAAGAAGGGAAGGAGCAGGCAAAAGAAGGAAAGCCGATTATATCTTATGCTTATGTTTGTGTCAGGAATGCCAACTCTGGTCTTCCTTGATTTTGCTGGAGATAAAGTAACAAAAAAAAAACAAACCAAAACCCAGAATCCCAAACTGTTCTCTTCCCCAAACTCTTCTTAGGCCCTTTTTTGTACATTATAAAAACGTACATGAGGGCATAACCCATTTTTTTCCCTTTGTAAGTCACCTTCAACTTAAAAGAAAGCTATTATAAACTGTGAGAGTTTGTCACAGTTTATTTTGGCAAAATTCAAAACTTGCTTTTTGTGATGTAGCCAAGATAATCCTTCTCTTTGATGTTGAAAGAATGAAACCACAGACCACTGATGCAAGTGAAAGGCACTGACCACTGTGAGATTAAGTCATAGGACAGTGAAAACAGCACAGCAGTGAATATGGTATACCACTAACTTCAACATTAAAAAGAAAAATGAGCCTTTAGCAATGTTTGTAAAGGAGTGCTATCTGATAATTTACAGTTAGAGTCTGATTGATGAAGGCCATTTCATGTTATCAAAAAAAGTCCCACAAGACAATTGTACATAATTTTGTTGGACTTCGGGTAGTCCATCTTTTTAAGTGGCTGTCCCTCAGGACTGTTTAGTCTGAGGCTGCTAAGGTAGAATTAGACCAAAATAAACCAGAATAAAACATCCAAAACACTTCCTCAACCTGTTCTTCTCAGACTTTTAGCATTAAAAAATATACTTCAGCTCATCTTGATGTGGTTGACAAAATGTGTTTGTTTTTAGCCTTGTTTCCTGAAGGAATGAAGTTTATGTGGTTATGCTATTGTATGCCTGTCTTTCTGTTAGTTGTCCTGACAACCTCAACAATAAGAAATCTTAAAGATGTGAATCCAGAGACAGATTCAATATACGCAAAGGCTGTGGAAAATAGTAAAGTGTAAGGAGCCCCTCTATAAACATCAGAAGGAGTCACAGTGACCAAAGCAGGTATTGCTCACCCATGGGAAAAGTCTCCGTCAGAGCTTAGTTGGACAGCAAAGCCAACCAACCACAAGACATGAATCCAGACACAACTGTGCTTCACTTATTCCAGTGCTCATGGAAAACTTTATAAAATCAAAATAAAACATTTCCAGTTGTGTTTAAATGAAATATGTAATAAACCAAAGCCTGGACTCACTGAAGTCAGGGTTAGGAAAAGTGAATCCAGTGGCGCATCTGATTGATTTCAGATGTACCTCAGCAGAGCTGTGACCAGTTAGCACTTCCCAATAATTTCCTTCAGTGAAGAGATGGCTGTCACTTCCATGACAGCAAGGAGGAAAGAGAGCTGGCTTTGAATGAAAAGAAAAATTTGGAGTCATAGTAAAGAGGTTTTATTGCCCAAATCAAGACAAGGATATCGGAGAGGTAGCTGCTGTGGAGGGTTTTGAATCACTGTTCAGGAATCTTCCCACCCACAATGAAGAGAAGACTGGATATAGGCTTTTGGCAGAGTTTATTTGGTCACAGTTAGTCACTATCAGCCCTGGTGTGGTACTTCTCAAAGCAGAGAAGTACTTAGATGAGGGGATGGATGCTGCTAACTTCATTTGCAGACATGGTCCAGCAGTGTGCACCTCTATCATGGATGAAATGTGATTCTCCAAGTGAGGAAGGTGGGTTTAGTTGAGCCTTGACAATCTCAACCATACGTTTCAACTGTCATTAGTTAGATCATGATCATGGGCTTTGTTTAGCCCCTCTACATCTCTTAAGTGCTAAACAATTGTGAGCTCAATTCTCCTCTGATACCCAAATTCGATCACTATTGACTATCATGGAAAACCACCTCTAAAAATGAAATCCAAATTTAGCTCTGTAAAGTTCCTGCGGTTTTGTTTCTTTGACAGGTAAGTTCAGGTGAAAACCTAAAGTGCTCCATTCACCTCATAGGAAAATAGAAACCACAGACAGGCTTTTGCCGCCATGTTCCCAACAAGTGTCCTAAAGGAAGGCAAACTGGTTACCACTCCCATCAAATTAAAGGCACAAACAGTTGGAAGAATGTGAAATGAAAACAGGAGATCACCAAAACAAAGGATTAAGTGACAGTAAAATAAACACATGGTGATGCTTCTTTATTACCATTACGCACATGATAGATGAGTAAAATTGGGTTATGCTTATATTGTAATGGAACAAAATAATTGCTGCTTTCTATCAGGAAACCACAAAGCACTTATTGATCTGTCATCCTAAGGGTATGTCTAGGAATATTTAATAAAATAAATAGAGACAAATAACTCTTTTAAGGCCCTGTAATTGTAATGTCCCACACCATTTGGCTTAAAAAATTTTGGCAGGATTAAAAATAACACCACATCTCTCTGATTAGGAAGGGTTGATGTGGCTTATTTAGATAATCTCACAGCATGGAGGAAATAATTGTTATATTGCAAGTAGAATGTGCCTGAATATTTTCCCTAAAAGTCAGGCACCAGAATCTGTTGGATTGGTTCAGTCATTTTTTCCTCTGGAAATGCTATGTGAAATGGCATACAGCGTTCTGCCTGGCACAAAGCCTGCTCCCATCCATGCAGATTTTGTGCAAGCTTCTCTATAGGTTCTAACACCTCGGAAGAATAAACAGAGGGTCTGGGTGATGAGCACTGACCCCCTTTAAAACAGTCTTAAACCATAGTAGTAAGGTGACAGGCTGCATCCCCAATCCGGTTCTGCACTCAGTGCCTGTCTGCTGAAAGCCCAGGTGGTGGCCCGAGGGTCCCCGGTGTGCCCTGTACTATACAGCACAAGGCAGGGTGTGCTCACCACCCATGTCCTCTCCACCCATAGGTATGTGGCCATCTGTGTGTACCACTGTGCAAGACCTAACTGCAGCAAATAGCCGGCCTAGGGGCTGCAGGAAGTCTGAACTCTGGTTAAGCTGCAAATGAGGGACGCGTGGGTACGGGCACACATTCGGGTGTGAGTGCATGGGGGGTATGGTGTGAGCAGAGGTGTGGGTACAGTTCTCTCAGGCTGGGCCGGATTCAGCAGAGGTGTAACTAGAGAGGTAAGGGCTGGTCTGTCCCTGGGACTGGCCATGTGGACACCGTCACAAGGGAGTTCCCAAGAAAAAGGCAAGGCAAGGAGAAAGGCAGGTCAGGGAGTTTCTCTGGAAAGTACTGCTCTGCCCTGAGTGGTAGATATCTTTGCAGACTCTTCTGAGCCCCAGGAGCTGTGGGGTCTGGGGGCTGAACTGTTAGTACCCAAGTGCTGCAAGAACTGCAGAGAGTTTTCTTCTCCTGGTCTCCTGGTCTCTGCCTCCCAGTGCTGCTGCTTTGTGTTTTATCATCTTCTCGATGAAAGCTGGATTTCTCTGTGAAAAAGTGGTACGCTTTGAACTATCATTTTCTGCAAAGGGCACTGCTTTATCAGCCACAGTTGCTAATAATGTTCCATTTCCAGACTTCTTAATCAAATTCTTGCACTGAAGGCAGGGTTCCCTATTGGTTATTAGTGTGGAAGAGTGACTCTGCTACTTTGCTCCGGAATTACACAGAAATAATTTCAAGCAGAAAGTAATTTTTTTTTTAGCATGGATATATAGATTCTCTATGTGTTTTGTATGTCTCAGAGTTTCAGAAGGCCCTTAAATAACACTAGACACTAGAACTGAATGCAGAATAATTTTCTTATCCCACAGAACTTTGCAAATTTGAAAACCTTTACCATCCCACAAGAAGAAATGTCTAAAATGTAGTCTAGCAGGTATGCAGCATGAAGGACACACAAGAGATGTGTAATATTCAGATCTAAGCCTTTTTTCCTGTGTACAGACCAAATTCTGAGGCTTCTTTGCCCCAGATTAAGTTCCTGTCTAGTCTGCTGATGGCTATTCTGCAATGGGACTGTGTCAGCTCCTCCTGAAAGAGCTACTTGGATTTCTTTATTAACGATTCCATGTTCCAGAGAAAGAGAAGCTGATTCTGCAGTGCACTGCATGCAAATCTAAGTCCTGGATTCATCCCACCTGGCTTTGGTAGGTAGTTGAGACATCTAAGCAAGCAATGAATTTTCCTCAGGTTCTGCTGCCAAAAGATGGAGAGAAACATAAATCCTGACAAAGCAGACATCTGCCTTTCAGCTCACTCAGCACCAACCTTACCTCAGCAATTTCTCTACTTACTCTGCTTGGCCTGACTCAGGACCACATATTGCCATCATTATTGCTCACTAAAGCAACAGTAGGTAATTACTATCGAGGAGAGTGCTGTGTTATTCAAACTTTCTAGGTGGCATGTGGGTTTCTGATCTCAGACGGCTTTTGCATCAGAGTGGAATTACTCCTCGTTTCCAAACATACAAGTAAAAGCAGAATCAAATCCCACAGTAAACTGAAAAAATACTGCCAAGTAAGAAGATCCATGGCATAAATGGTTCAGAAAGTAAGCGTAGGTCACAAAGAACTATTACTTGCACTGTCTATGGAATGGAAAACAATGAAATGTTAGAGAAGGAATGATCTTGGGGGAAGTGATAATGAGAGCTTCATTTTCTTAAGGCAGATGTTACCCTGCTCTTATACACAGCCTGTGGAAATTAACACCAATTGCATGATTTTTGCTACTTTCTGGACTCCTTTCTATGCCACACATCTCTTGCACCACTGTTTTGGCTAGACATGCAGTTGTTGTGCAATGTTATCTTGGAATAAGAGCCTCCACACTCAGCATTATCTTAGGATAACTGATCTACTTGGAATTCACAGCTTTTCTATTTCATCACAGCTTCCATGTAAATAAGGACTTCTGTGAAAAATGCACCTGATGTACACTGCAAATGTACAGCAAAACTGCTTTTATCAACACAACATCTCCGATGCATTATTTTATTTCTTCTAAATGTGTAATTAGTCAACACCTCTCCTTCGATAATCTGTATACTGAGTTAAATGTTAAATTAATGTAAGGGAAATCAGCAAAATACAAAGATTAGTTAGGTCCATTTTGTCTGCTGAATCAATAGGATTTACTTAGTGCTAATGCACTAACTAGATTATAGGAACTAATGCAGCCCTGCTCAATGACAAAAACAAATAACTCTTTGAATGATCTTCAAAATAGAACATGTAGTCATCTTAATTTGTATTAACTAATTACATTTAACATGGATGTCTTTTTACCTATTACCGTAAGTGGAGCATCAGTACAGTGACTTCCTTC
>Ga0181612_139270_pt1 | contig 13852 bp, 9 predicted proteins | sample HoacroProtozoa21_FD_119630 | JGI IMG/M metagenome (GOLD analysis project Ga0181612, IMG submission 119630) | Hoatzin crop microbial communities from Cojedes, Venezuel. Combined Assembly of Gp0051906, Gp0051904, Gp0051908
CCCCTTCCCCCCACCCCCCGCTCCGAATTGTGAAACAGCATTCTATTCCTTTTGCTTGAGCAACTGCAAGCTGATGAAAGTCAACACCTGCTATTGACAGACAAGTTGGTATTATCTACATGACAAAATCTCTTTGGGGAGTGGAAGATGTCATAGCTGAACCCGTCAGCTGACAACTAAGCACCAAACAGCCACGCTCTCACCCCTCCTCTTCCCCCTCTGTAGGAGGAGGAGGAGAAATGGACAAAAGAGGAAACTCCTGGGTTGAGATAAAGACAGTTTATTATGGCAACAAAGGAAATACTAATACTACTACTAACATTAACAAGCCTAATGATAACAATAATAATACTTACAATGAATATGCAAAATAAACTATATGCAGTACATTTTTTCTCATCACCCAATGACTGATCTGCAGCCAGTCCCCAAGTAGTGATCACGGAGCGTCAAACTCATGAATTTTTGAGAATTTTGCAAACTCCCCCCCAAAAATGAACTCCCAGAAAAGTTTGAACTCCCACACAAGAGAAGATTCAAACTCATAGAAAAAAAGAAAGAAAGACAGCTTTCTGCCCCCCTGCCAGCCCCATTCATAAACTGAGCATGATGTCCATGTTATGGAATATTTCCATTGGTCAGCTCGGCTATCTGCCTGGCTGTGCTCCCTCCCAGCTCCTGCACACCTGCTCATCAGCTGAATAATGGAAACTGGAAAAAGTCCTTGATTTCATAACAACAACTGAAAACATGAATTTTATCAACATTCTTCTCGTACGAGATCCAAAACACAGCAGCTACTAGGAGGATAATTAACTCTCTCCCAGCCAAAACCAGGACAGAAGGAAGTAATTATTGAGAGAAGATAAAAGAGAGGAAGGAAAGGAAAGTAAAAGAAAGAAGAAGAAATAGTGCAAGAGGAAAAAAAAGAAATAGTCCAACAATTTTCTCTCCTTCCTGTCCTCCTCCCTATTGAAAGAAACATGTATTTGTCTTAAAATTTCAGAGACAAAGTCTTTTTCACTTTTCTCATTAGGGTACAGGCACCAAAAAATTCAAACTAAACAAAATCGTGTATAGCTGTAGATTGAGAATATATTGCAAATTCTAAACAGGGACAGCTAACTTTTTTAGCAGTACTTTTTCAGTTAGAATACGTGTTTTTACTACAGACTTTACATTTGTCATAAAGTGATATATCCACTACAACTTAAATACACTACAAGGTATATAACATTACATGAACATACAGTAATTTTTACATACGTATAGTATTAAGGCATGTCAATATGTTACACATTAGGACTTTATTAACGCAAAACTACTGTAGTGTTTCTATTCAAGGAAAATTTTGACAGTTTTACCTTCCCTGAAGATTGGTATACTTTTTTGCATTTGCATTCTCAGCAGAAGCCAAACTGCTTTTCCGTCCAGTGAAAAGCACTTCCTTTTTTGACCAAAGATTTTCTCCTCTTTCATAGAACAGGGGTGGCCAACCTGTGGCCCTCAAGCCACATCTGGTTTGCAAGCAATTCAGTTGTAACATTTGTCCTGAGACAAGAACATGTCATCAGCAAAGAGCGGCACTAGAACAGACAATTTGTCCCTGGTAGGAGGAAGTGAGCCAGCAGACACTACTATCACTGGGTCAGGCTGGGGCTCAGCCAAACTCCCATGCGTGGCACATGTGATATGGGCTGTGGGACACCCACCCCCATTTGCCACACTCCTAGAGTGTGTACTCTGTCAAATACAGCTCAGCCACATGAAGATTTGGTATGCGGCTTGTAAGGTCAGACCAGCTAAACATCTTTGCTTTGCAGGGTTAATGCAGTAACTGTAAAGCTAGCAAGGTTTGTCAGGAAAGCTCACTTCCCTGTTAGTAGTCGCATAACTGAAGTCTGATTTAGATTACAGATAATAACCAGCAGCATGTACCCCATCATGCCCAGCCCTGTGAGAGGGCAAACATTTCAAATCACACGTTGAACTTGATATTCAAATCATGCTTTAGTCAATGAACAGCACATACACCTTCCAAGAACAAGTGACTCTTGAAATTAGCATCTTTGAGTGGGGTTCCCTCTGAAATTTCAAATCAAGTGCACTCTGTTCCCAAACCAGAGGTTATAATTCTCTTGCCATGTGCTCCCCTGAATGCAGTAAATTAGGAAGGAGAATAAAGATACCAGGGATTTACACCAGCACAAGGCTCACTTCAGTGGCATAGTGTTAGCAAGACCGCTCTATACTTTAAAAGTCAGCTCAGAGAAATGCCAGTGAATGGATGTGTTTAAAGAAATGTTTAGCTAATGCTTGGCCACAAAGCTAGCTCCAAGTGAGAAACAAAACCAAAAGGCAGAACAGTAATTAATCTGCATTAGTTTATGTCAGATATTAGAAAAATTTCGTCATCATTTTGGAATTGGGGAACAGGGGCTGTAAAGGTGGAATGCAGTCCTGTGTATCTGCTCAGCTCTGATATAGCATGTACAGATTAATGGCAGCAGATACCCTTTTCCCCTCCAAGTGAGATTTCTGTTGTCAATCCCATCTCATTTCGTTCATGAAATGGGCACCAGACTGGAATCGAGCTCGGTCTTTGGATTTGCACCAACTCCAGCAGATGCTGTAAATTTGCAGAGAAACTGGATTGTGTTCAGATTCTTTGGTATCCTTACAAATCTATCCAGATTCACCAATTCATGTTTGCAGAACTTGACTCATTTTCCTCTCCTGTCTGAGCAGCATCTACATCATAAGCCTCACAACAGCATGATGTCCTACTGATGAACAATTCAGGAACACCTTTTTCCCACCTTAAGTGTCTTGGATTGAGAAACCTTTTTTCCCATACAGCCCCAGGACCAGGTGGTCTGCTTCACTTTGTTCCCTGACCTTTGGGATTTTATCTGACTATTCATTTATTTTGGAATGAGACTTTGACAAATTATTATTCACTATTGTAATTGAACATGTTTCAGTAGTGCTACAGGCTAGCTTTGTAGCAAAGTAAATACAGAGGATAGAAAAATCCATTTGGAAGGAACTAAAAGTACAGGTACCTCACTCATAATCACCAAAACTTTTAGTAAGAACAAAGAAGTAAATAAGTTGTTGTTAAGCTGTGGTCATCCACTTCTGATGTGGCTTTTTAGAGTAAGAAAAATGTTAGTACTTTATGACCACTGGTAATTCCCAGATACATGAATGCAGTCTGTGTGTGTACATGTACCACCACAGGATTTTGAAGCCAAATATGGGACAGATGAGACATATGGTCACAACATTCTTCTTTTATTAATGGGTTGAGACTATCTAACTTTCAAAGGCCCGAATTAATAAGACTGTCTATCATCCTCTGATTCCCATCAGTTCCTTTTAACAGTAGAGAGGAAAGGCAGTACACTTTGATGTGGTAGGCTGCGAAATAGTAGTCTGCCTCACCTGCCTCATATAGTACCAAACACAGCCCAATATCCAAACAGTGTGTTAAGTCACCCAGTTTTATTCTACCTGCAGCTCCCCCTGGTTATAAACACAGGTTTTTCTTTTTTAGTGCTACAAATAAACTGTAAACATAGCTCAACTAAGGAATTAAGCTCAGGTTTTTACTTTCTGTTATCAGAGGAGAAAATAATTAATATCTGCCATAAAAAAGCTAACAGACGCTGTGAATTTAAAATGGAAAGAAAAAGAATGGCAAAAGGAAAGAAAAAGAGAAGGCATTTGCTTTAGTCATTAAACGTTAGGTAAGGCTCTGTGTAAGTAGACCAAATAATTTGTCCTTTGCTATCATACAGCCAAACTCATAAAGCAGTAATTCTAAACATAAATCTACTTCCAGACATGGCATTAATATCCATCCCTAAGATAGATTCCTATACAAAGAACAACTATGGTGCTTCTGATTGGTCATAGAAGGTCTGTTAAACAAATATAAAAAAAAAAAGTAAATAATTTATTAACTATTATGGAAAATAGGATCACAGGGAAACAAGAAAAAGGAAACAAGCAGATGGCTGTAAAATCGTACAGTGAAATTCCTGGAAAGCAGTTCCAGCTGAGTACTAAGTAGAAACATTCTAAAGTCCCAAGAAGCTAAACAGTAAGTAATATTGCAGAATAGTTCGATAGACTTCCGAGATTCTTTTGCCAAAAATAATCAGGATGTTTGATCTCAGCTTGACTGGAACATGCGGCTAGGAAAAAAATACCCCGCTCACTGCAGGAATTGTAGTACTATGTCTCATCAATAAGGATAATAACAACTTCCACTCACATAATCCCCTTTAACTGAGTTTTTAAACAATGTTGTAACAATTAGGGAGATACCTAGCTTTTAAACGTGGGTAAACAAATTCTCTCTCTCAAAATTAGTTGTCTATACTTTAGCACTAACTTACATAGTAACATTAAGGGTAAATAGTACAAGTCTAGCAGAGTTGCATGTTTTAGTTTCATGGTTGCATACCAATGGACAAACAATCTTTCCCACGTGTATTTCACTTGTAAAATGTCTTAAATACTGAAAAGAGAGACAACGCCACAAGAAGGATATTAATTTCTGAATGCTTGCTGTAGAACTTTGTGTAGAGATGTTTTTGGCAATTATAAAATTTTTGTATGTAGAGAGAGAAGGGGGCAGTGACTTACAGAGATACACTTTAATGACAGATTGACCTAAAAAGGAGCATATTTTTATTGTATTTAAATTTTACTTTGTGAAAAAAGGTTATTTTGCTTTTTCATATCAGATCAGGGGCAAAAAAACCCAATCAGAGCAGCATTATCTAAGGAATGAAATTTCAGCTTTCAGCCAGCCCTAGTAGCAAGTTTAGTTACACACTTCTTGTTCCTAAATCCCAGTCCTGATGGCTTGCCTCAAGCTTACTTTGAACTTGCACTACGTTTTTGTCCCTCCTTCTTCTTCCACTTCATTTCCTTCTTTGCCTCCATCATAGATCTAACTTTGGGGAAGTGTTTCTGCATCCTTCATTTCTTTTTTAAGGATAATTAAAATAAAGCATGGTACTTTGAGCAACTGTTATTTCACAATATGAACTTATAAATGGGCTACCATAAAATAAGAGGAGATGTGAACTTGCAGAGAATTTTTATTTTGCTGTAACAACATTTGTACACAAACTTCTGCAATAAACAGCAGGTAATTTTTTGAACTTTACTAGCAACTTTCTAACTCAAACCCCGCTTTTTTTTTTTTGCCTGAGTGCTCAGGAGGGCATATTTTACCACGATTAATGTCATCTGTATAGGTGACTGACAGATATGGAAATAATCTTTGAGATACTATTTTTTCCACCCTCAGAAGTTGAAGACCTGGACTAAACCATGACACTGTGACTGAGATGTTCACTCATGATTTATATACAGTTTAACTCACTTGGTATATATGAATGTTAATACCCGAGGGAAATATTCTGATAACTATGACTGTATTTCTCTTTGGTTTAGGGACTTACACATACGTAAAGGGATATGGATGTGTTTCTATGTCCTACAATTTTCTATTCACTTTGAGCAGAGATTATAAAAAAATTAGAACTTTGGCATTTTGACAAAACTGGGCTATAAGGCCATTGACTGGCTTTGTATTTACAAAGAGAAAAAGTTATCAGTAAATATATAAGCTTCTCTTTTTGATTACATTTTTTGCAGAACTAATAGAAAGGGAACCTCATTACTTTTTTTCTTACATTTTCCCTGTTACATATTTTGGCTTCTTAGCAAAAGAGTTTGATTTCCCATGTTAACATTTAGATTTGTAATGCTTTCCATTCTCATTTGCAATTTCTCTATTTCTGTTATTTCAGGAATAGTGCTAAAGTCATGAGGCTACAAGCACAGCACTTTTTGCAGAGGTCTGTGTTCAAGGATGTAGTATACGAGCTTAGCATGAATGAGTCTCACATTTGGAAAAATTTCTTCATTGCAAGGATTGTCAAGCATTGGAAAAGGCTGCCCAGGGAAGTGGCTGAGTCACCATCGCTGGAGGTATTCAAAGGACGTGTAGATGTGGTGCTTTGGGACGTGGTTTAGTGGTGGATTTGGCAGTGCTAGCTTAACAGTTGGGCTTGATGATCTTAAGTGTCTTTTCCAACCTAAATAATTCTATGATTCTACAAATAATCTAGGTTATTTGCTTCAGGCAGTGAATCGGGTGCTGTCATGCTTGAACATCTGCCCTTGCAATGGAAGTCTCCAAGAACTCTCTGAAGACCTAAATGTAATTTTTCTGAGTCATGTAGGTAACTGATTAACTGGCAGCACGGGCTGGGGCTTTTGGATTGTTCACATCCTTTGCTTTGCAAGCAATCACTGAAATGTAATCTTTCCGTTACAGGTGCAAAGGCTCTTCAAAACAAAAAAACTTTCAAAAGTTCAAAATTACTATACTGGTCGTATAGTAATTGCTCCTTTCAAAGGGAATTAGTTCTATTTGTACTTGCATAGCAGAATCCTTGTGCTTCTGGGTTTTCTGCAGAGCTGTTGGTAAAGCATTTGTTAAAGATGTGGGAACCTGAATTTGGTTTTCCTTCTTACCAAAGGGGTTTGAATCCCTATTGTCAGGACACTGATGTAATGGGCATGCAACAATTCATTATAGAGAACTTTTATTCCCCTTCCATGATGGATAGAATCCCTTGTATCAAAGGCTGAAAATCACTCCAGTTTGATGATAATGACACAAGTCAAAAATTGTTTGGTGGAGTGGGAAGTTCATCAGGATGTAGTATTAACTGCAGACCATTAGACATACTTGCTGCTATTATCACTTACTACTTATTCCACAATAACTAAGCAACAGCCCAAGAAGTGGATTCAGACTGGAATAACTTCCATCTCCACACCCAGAAATGCTGGCAATCTAGCTCTCAAGAAGAGTTGCAAAATAAAATGAAATCCAAGCAACGCAAACCTGATAACCCTAGAATCTAGAAACTTAATGCACTAGTATGTTACTTATCTTTTACTTGCTACTCTCTGAAGAAAATTCTGTTCTACTCCTGATAGAAAGGGCAGGAAGAATAAAAGTAATGAAAAAACTACTTTACGTTTAAATAAAGTAGGAGAGAAGAAGTAATGGCACGATCTCTCTATTGTTAGCTTCCACTGTTGCAGAATGAGAATCAGATTTAAAACAGGATGCATTTCTCTGGGGTCATGGGAGAGAGCTGAAGGAGTCTGACAAATAAAGGATTACAGATGAAGGTAGAGATCAGTGAAGGAGTCAAGGATTTCTAAGAAATTCGGTTTCTTTCTGTTTTAAGATCTTTTTCTGCTGTCCTTTGAGATCCATCTGTTCTTTTCCCCCCAGCCTTTCTTTCGACATTTTCCTTTCATTCTTCTCCTTTCTACCTCATAAACCTCAAGAGACCCCATTCCCTCCCACTGCCCAACCTGACCTAGTGAGTTACCTGACCTGATACATGCCCTGATCTTAAAGTGCAATGTGACTGATGAGGTGTACGTCTCCAACCCGTCACCTTCTCTGGTAGCCTACTTCTTTCACATCCTAACACTTGGGCTGTCCCTGTGGTTCCTGAGAACTAACAAGATCTGAAGACAGTAGCCTGCACAGAGGAGATTGCCAGCCTCTCTGATATGTGGAGAAGAATTTCAGCAAGACAGAGGGTTAAAGAGGACTACTGAAAGTCACAGAGAGGCAGGAAAGTATTTATCTGAGCTTTAATGCATACAGAAATGGTTTGCATTCTGTTCAGTACAATGAAGATTGGAGTAGCTTTTAAAAAAAATATTTCATCCATATAAAACAAAAAGAACCATCAAAAAAAATAGCATGAGAGTAGAGAGTATAGCCTGAGTGAGTTGGAAAGAAAATAATGGCACATGGAAAAAGATAAGCTTGCAAAGGTTTCGATAAATTTGTATGTTTAAGATAAGTATCCTGTTTGGGAAACCCTTTCTGAATCGGACCTTTCAACCTTTTGAGTTTTGGCTGTCGCAAATGTTTACCTCACCATGAAGCGTGCAGCAGAAGAGAGAAAGAGAGGGAGAAAGAGGCTGATTTATGAATCTGAATTCTTCGAAGGACAAATCAATTGCACTGTGGCACTTCTCTATAAACTAATATTGACTTAAAGGACAGCAGGAAGAGATGAAGACAATGAGTCCCCGTAGCTCTTCCATGTCACAGAAGCCCATTAACCAAATGCGTAACGAAGCAATAAATTTGTTTGGAAAAAAAAAAAGTACATTCTAAAGTTGAGTGCAGTAATAAGCATTTGACAAGGTTCCATCCTTTACAAACACCCACAGGAAAAAGGTTTTTGAGATTATCCTTTTTTTTCGTTTTTATATTTTTTTTTCTCTCCTTATCTTCCTAAATACTTGTTTTGGACTCCTTTTAACTTCAGAGAGCTTTAGAAAAATCCTGTTCATGAAATTGTATACATTCCTTTTACACAGAGTGCTGTGTACCAGGCTATTTGTGCTAGAGTATAATCAAGTGCAATCTTCCTAGGACTCTCATAGCAACAAAATAGATGTTCTGCTTAAGGCCATCTCCAGGAATAAAACTTTATATACAATGTTTATTTCTCACCAGAAACGTATGAAAATAATGACTTACAAATTGATCAAAATCTCTGCTCTCTGGTGACAATACTGAAATATTTTAGGAGGAAATACAAATAACATAAACCTGCATGTCTTCAAACAACTCTCGGATTTACTATCTCAAGCAATGACTTCTCAGCATCGCAATTTAGAAATCACCTCCTCACCTCAGGCTCTCAGTGTTTTCACTGCATGGTCTTTTGCACGTGAAAAAAAAAGATCACATATCGCATTAAACTGCAAAAAGCTCTTACATCGCCAAAGGAGCTCATCAGTTTTTTCAAAAAACGCTGTGGAAAGTGAAACCTGGTGTGATTATGTGAACTGACCTTGCACAGTCTTGATTTGAGAGTATCTGCAAAAACTTCTATGATTAGAATTGTCAGTAACACTTCCTGGAGTCATTAAACACGAACATATCTGCCAATGTATTTATTTGACAGCTTTCAGTGAGCTCAGTAGAAATATTCTGCAGACTTTTTCACCAGTTTAAAACAAACTGCAATAATAGGACATTGCAAAGATTTTATAAAGGAGGCTGAATTCTTAGAGAAATAAATACTATGGGGGGTTCAGCTTGTCGTGGAACTAAGTATCATCTATTTCCAACCATTTAATCAAAAGGATAAAAATTTAGAAGATACTTACAAAAAAATTATATGGTTATATAACATAAACTTTTGTGTGTCAGCCTCCATAACACACCACGAAGTAAAATGCTGTTTGTGGTTTATACCCTTTGTGAATGCAAAAGAGTGAGAGCTGATTCCAGCAGCTCTCCTTCCTGCCCACCACAAACCCTTTTCCCACAGATGTGCTTTACCATGCGACCAGAACTAATCACAGATCTTTTGCTCTGGAGACTAAGGAGGACATAAGGTCTGTTCTCACTAAAGCACTTTAGGGAAGATGCAAATAGAATGCAGGCAGTGCCAAAATGGCTTGAAACACTGTGCATGCCAGTGCAGAGTCATCTGCTGCAGAATAGTGTTGCCTGTGCACTTGTAGCTCTGCAAACAAATGCTACAAGGTAGAGCATGAGACAAATATGCCTCTTACAATCCATTCTCAGAAAAAAAAAAAGGCAGAGGAGATGAACCTTGGTCTTGAAAAGGTGATAATAACAGGAAAAATAAAGGTGAGGATAGGGAAGGGGGATGGGGGGAGGAGGTGGAAATAGCAACAGCCTCCTGATGATCATGACATATCTACTAGTTATGGCGAACATTCCTGAAATTCAAGGACAGGTGATTTCTGTGCTGTGTGCCATTTTTTTTTTTTTGCTATCCCACTAGCTGTTTGTCAGTTCCAAGTCTTCTGCTTCATCATTTGTGCCTATTTATCTCCTCACTATTTCCACCATCACTAATACATCTAGCAGATTTTTGCCAGCCAGAATCCACAATCACAGCCAACATTTTGCAAGTAATGGATGGGTTGTACTCTATTTCTTTTTAAAAGAAATGAGTCATGTACCTACCTCCAAGAGAGGCTTTCAGTGACAACAGCAATGTGATCTCTGGGACTAGTTCCCTCTCTACCTGGAGGGTTATAAAATGTATTGTTTTTCGTAGCTTTTTGAGATGAGTGGAGCAGGCTGCTCACCATTCAGAAGCTGGCTACTTTACAGCTTTCTGTGGTACCCAGACTCCATGTATTGTACAAGGAAAGTCTATGAATTGCACTCTGGTAAAGCTAACTTGTAGCATTGCTTGCGTCTGTTTCTGCAGTTAGCCCTGAGTAAGCAACTTTACTCTGTAATCACAAGCTTTTTTCTTCGAGAATCAAACAAAAATTCAACTGGCAGTGAAGATAAACAGGAGTCTGATTTGCCTCCCTCATCATTATACACCCTTCCGTCCCCCCTGATTTTGGCAGAGACTACTGAATAGGTCTGGCATAGTAAAAAACAAGGGCTGTCTAACTCTTGCCCAAGAAAAATGCTTTATAGTGAATCAACCAGGTAGCTCATTAAAACAATTGGGTTAGAAGACATTGAACTAATGTATAATCCATGAATTTTTAAGCTGCCTTGAACCTTTCTCCTCTGTGTAATTGCAAAACAGCACACTATTGCTGGCGGTAAACGCAGGGGAGATTGTATCTTAACATTTCAATACGTTGATTAATGTTGCTGTAAAGATACACTAACAAACTGCAGAATCACTTTACCTCCAGTTTTTTGCTAACTTAGCACATCAACAAACCAATACTTGTAGACAAAGGCATGCTATTTTGTGATGAAATGTTCTTAGACATTGTCTGCTAAATCCCTATAATTAGCACGGCCCCTGGTGAATGTCATTGGGTATTTGATGAAACAGGGCATGAACTCTGCAGCAACACCCAGGGGGGTAGGTAATGCTATCCAGAATGACTCTTGGAATTTTTAACTACTAGATAGGTTCTCCTTATCTAGGAAACTCAGGGGAGAAAGGCATTTGTCCGGTCTAATGACCCCTGTTAGCAGATTTATGCCACCTCCCTCTATACAAACTGACTTCTCTCTCCTACTTTTGGACATTTCATTTGAGAGTAACTATACTGAAGAGTACTTTTTTAGCAGGGATATGGCATGAAAATCATAGAGAAAGAAACCTGTCAAGTTCTTTTTTTCATTCTGCTTATGCCACTGTCGTTACTCTTCAAAGCACCACAAGAGCAACAAGTTTTGCAGGTTACAAAAAGAAAAATACAAGACAGCATAATTGCAGTAGGTAATTTCAAGGGTCCCCTAGTAGAACTAAAATTTCTTATTGAAAGACATCCTGCCCTGGGGAAAAAATCTATTTTCTTTTGTTACTATCAAGAACAGTTTTCCTTGGTTGTAGAAACATATCCACAAAACTGAAAGGTGCTTTCCTCTGTGCTGGGAAACAGTTTTCAGAATGGTAAATACTCTAAAAAGTGTACAAAGTTCCTTTTCCTTACAGTTCCAAGTCTTTTGCTAAAATTTACCTGAGACTGAGGGACTGAGTCAAAAACCTGCTGCAAAAACAGGCCCAGTAACTGCAGTCCAGACCAGGGTTCCTATGTCTCAGGTGAGTGCTCAAGCAAGCATAGTGTTAGCTGTTGAGACACTCTGATTTTCAGAGACACTCCAGTGCAGACCCGAGAAACTCTCTTGATAAAATTTCCATTTTGCCTGGCACATTTCTTTCAATATTTTTTTTCTGCCATTCTGCATTTTGTAGCCTTAGGATTTAAACGTATTATCAACCTTGCTTTACAACACCATCATGCATCATCTGCATTCAAATGAAGAATTATCTTGGAACACTATGGAATTATTTCAAAATAAGTTTCAGAGCAGTTTAATTTTAATGACATTTTTCTCATTAAAAAAAATTTTGATAAAATCTATACAATTTTTGAAAATCCATCTCTCTCATACTACAAGGAATTGGTTTTGTTTCAGCTGGGCTTGTGCATGGATTGAGTAAGAAATTCAGTTTGGCCTTTTCCTAATTTTATGTCCTGAACAGTGCCCAGTACCAAAACGATGGAATGAGCTGTAGCTAGGGTTAGGGGGCAGGGGGGAGGCTGTCTATTGTATTAAGGACTAACTCCTTGATTAAATGTAGACTCAAAACAAATAACCTCTGTGCGCCTGTTAACTAGCCTAATTTATCTTCATGTTAGATTAACTTGATAAAATGTTGACCTAATTTGGGATTAAAAGATTACAAGTAACATTTTCAGCTGAAAGCTGTAACATGCCTCATGTCAACACAGTAATGACAGAATTAACCCCGAAAGCCCTCTCAAACCTGCGCACTGGATGTCACTGCTTAAGTAGCGTTTGGATGATCTGTAAATTCAGGAAGGATGCTATATGTAAAAAAAGCTAATATTGAAACACTAGTCTCTCACAGGCCTGCATATACTGAGAAATAACACAAAGCTAAGGGATGAAGTAGAGACGCATCATCCACACACTCTTACAACATGTAAACTGCTACAGACTAAATATACATTGTGTGTTTATGTTTAGATGTAGAAATTGGAAGAGTGGAAGGAAGCATGTTATGAATTGGTATCATTCAGAGAATAATGAAGATGAAAATGGCTTTGAGAAATATAGGAGATGCAAGACTTAGATGCAGGAAAGTTCAAAACCACGAAACCACTGCCAGTTGTAGCCCAGAGGAGCCTGGTGACATTGATCTGTGTGTGTGGTGACATTGATCTGTGTGTGAACAGTGAAGGTCTCTTTCCCGTAAGATGTTTGGATGCTGTTTCTCAAGCTTGCATTCCAAAGGGTTTTTTTCTGAGTTGAGTCACAAAAATTTTTGAACCTGTAAAAAGTGTTTTGGTGATCACTATTTTCTTTTGAAAATATGTGGGAAAGAAGAGAGCGGAAGGAGAGGGACAGAAACTTTCTCACTTCGGTAAAAAGTGATTCTTTTAGCTCATGCTATTTTTGTCTCTTAAAAATTTCATATCTGCACTTTTCATAGATAAAACTGTGCTATCTCTCACCATCTTGCACACCACTGGAGTCTCAAAGATGAGCTAGGCTCTTTTCAGCTCATGGCATCATTAAGGCTGTGGTGCTTCCCACAAACGGGACCCAGAACTTGTGCCACCATCACATACACACAAAATACTCTTCCACTTCTGCTATGGCCCTCAGACTTAATTATGAGACTACAAAATTCTGAGGTGGCTATTAAGAGAACATTTCTGGCTTTTGCTTAGAGTGGTCAGATTACAAATAAAATTCTAAAAAAATGGAACACAAGGTTTTGGTGTTACATATTGAAAATTCTTTTCTCATGTTAGGCTATGGAACCTAACAGAGAGAGTACAAGAGTGGACACTTTCCTCTGTGCTGCTTCGTGTGAGAGTGCACAGCTCTTGTCTGCTCACGTAGGCTCTTCTTTCACAAGCATCTACCAAAGCCCCGGGAATGCATCAACTCTTGCTGCAGTAGTGTAAGTGTAACCACCTAGTAAAAGTCAATATCCCTAATAATAATCTAGGACAAAACAGCATCCAGAAATCAGCCCTTGAAGTATCAGGACAGAGTCTGCATTGCTAGACAAACCAGAATATTCAAGGCTAGGTTGGACGGGGCTCTGAGCAACATGATCTAGTTGAAGATGTCCCTGCTCACTGCAAAAGGGTTGGACTAGATGACCTCTAAATGTCCCTTCCAACCCAAACTATTTTATGATATTATCACTCTATTTATTATATGCACCTAGAGATAAAAAGAACCTTTGCAAACAACCTGCAACAGAGCAGA
>Ga0181612_166111_pt1 | contig 13852 bp, 3 predicted proteins | sample HoacroProtozoa21_FD_119630 | JGI IMG/M metagenome (GOLD analysis project Ga0181612, IMG submission 119630) | Hoatzin crop microbial communities from Cojedes, Venezuel. Combined Assembly of Gp0051906, Gp0051904, Gp0051908
GTGGTTCAAAGTGTTCACTGAAATGAAAATCCAGTGGTTTTATTTTGGTTTAAAATGTATGCCTTATTTCCATTGTGTGTCATGATTGTCTTGTTATCCAGGCTGGGGTTGTCCTTACGTCTTTTTCTATTACACAGAAAAGTAAATTTTCCTCTTCCTGTTAAGAGTTCAGTGCTGTGACATCTTTTTGGAACAGAGGATGAGGGAAATGACAAAATAATACCCCTCAAAATACTACAATGTGTGAACGTTAGCTCTGGCTGTTTTCCTCCTTGTTAACAAAGATTTTAGAAATAGGTTAGATACAAAATGTGTGGATATTTAAGAAATTGTGGGTTGTTTTTGTGTCTCAATTCCAGTCATGCTGTTTGCGTGTGGTCCGTACAGCTGTGCCCAAATATAGCCACGTGGATCTTAATGCTTGTGGAGAGCTGGTTTGTAAGATTGGCGTGCTGATTTGCATGTGAAAACCCAGTGATTACTGTCAGAATTCTGCAATCAGAGATGCAAGTTGGGATTTCCACCATGTCTGTCCTATATAATTTCAACTTAGAAAATTAAGGTGCTATGCATATGCACTTTTCATGCAAAAATTATAAATAGATACTGAAATTATTTGTTAAAATTGTCAGACAAAAAATGATTCAACAGGCCTACAGGCAGGTTCTGAGAAAGAAATCTGTGTTCAACTTTAATGAACTCAGCTCAGGATTAGTTCATAATTTTAATGATAGATAATTTTTATTAAGTGTGTGATGTGATGTTAAATGGCAGTGTAGATTGGAGAAGTAGATGAGGGGGTAGGTTCCGACAGAGTAGAGAAGAATCTGAGTTTTATTTTGACAGGTGAGTCAGAGCAGCACTATTCTGGTAAGATTATACATAGCCTATTTTGAGTCAATTATTTTACTCATCTGTAAAATTCCATTTGATAAATGCTGCCTGCAATATAGCTATTTCTCCAGAACAAGATTTGTCTTGTAGAAGACTTCATTTGCCTATAAATTCATACTAGTGTTTCCCAATCTCAATGGTTCTTCCTCCCACCTGCACCCACATTGAATCAAGCTTTAATCTGCTTTCCTTTCTGCTGCTTCAGAAAGAGAAAATAGTTTCATTCATGTCCTGTGTTAATGTATTAGAAGTATTTCTGTAATTTCAGATCTATTTCCATAAACTAAATCCTTGCCCTGCAGAGACTTTAGAAGTCAACTTGGTTGTTTGTGCTGGTGTGTCTGTGCATAGGCTTTCTCAAATCTGAGATAAAATATATATATTTTTAAATCTGATTTTGCTTCTAGGAAAAGTAAGCTTTCAGAAGTCAGAAACTCTTTGCATCTGTAGCTTCTTCATTACAAACATCAAATTCTTAACCTACTGTTAACACTTGCTATTATTACTGCTGTTAACAATTAAGATAGGACTCTAGTACTTTCACTGCAGCGTTTTCAATTATCATTACTTCTGTTTTCAGTTACAGAGTATGCACCTGGGTTGTGTTTAATTGCTTTCAGCTCAGATTTTCGATAAACTTGAAAAGAAGTCATCTAAAAAGAACTGAATAGAAATGTTCGGACTGAAAGACTACTGAATGCTTGCTTCTGAAATGTTTGAGGGGTTTTTTATCTATTATTTTTTAATGCATTCCCACAGCATAATTTTTTACTTCAGGGCATGTTACAGTATGTATTTATAATGAGACTGACTATGTTCTTTCTTGCTTTAGTGCACATGACTCTAGTGAAGTCAGTGGGCTTATGTGAGACTTGCTAAGATAATATTCAGGCAATTAATCTTTACTTTAGCGTCACATGGAAGACTAGCTAATATTTAAGGCTGAACTTACCTTACTGCAGGTTATTGCTGCAGGTTCCAAAGTTACTTTATCTCTGGTATTTTATATTTTTCTTATTTTTCCATTTTGCTGATTTTATTCTTTTGGGAAAAGATTTTGTCTGAATATCGAAGACATTCGGGAGTAGATTTTTTTTTCTGGATATATTCATATACAACATGAATTGGTGTTCATGCAATATGGTAAGTCAAAACTGGAGAATTTTTCAAAGGGATTAGGTGGAGTTAGGTCAAAAAGGTAAGGAGAATATTTCTAGATGGTCTTTTGCAGGGTAACAGGCTCAGTGAAAGATTACATATACATCATTTGTGTTGTTGCTTGCTCTGGAAGGAAAGTAAAAGAATCTTAACACAGAGTTCAAAACAAGATCGTAAACCAGAAATTGAAGAAATACAAATATTTTTGAAAAGGTATCCCTCTTAGATATCTATTTTTGCAGAATATCAATTTGACTGGAACTAAGAGAGTTTTAACACCAGCTCTACTTAGGGATTAATTAAGTAATCTCTTAATTAATGATGCCTGTCTCTTATGCAGTGAATTTTAAGGGATCATTTCTGGTGGCGAACTCTAGGTAATAATTTATGGTGAGTTTCTTTTAGTGATGTGATAAAGCTACAGAGATGGCTGAGTTATTCAGAGAAACGCTCAGGAACACTGGACTTTTTGACGAGGAGAGACTAAAGAGGGAAAGTTGTTGAATATAAAGTCATGTTTGCTGTTGACTTTTGTTGCAGGGAAGAAGGGGCAAGGAGGAGATGAAGGCAATCTTATGTGCATTGCTCAAAAAAAAAAAAACACAAAAGAAACCAACCAAACAAACAGCTGACTGTATTCTTTAAAAGTGAATTAAAGATGTAAGCTGATAGTACGTGGCTTGCCCAAACAAGAAAGTTGGCTATGTTTAAAAAAAGTGCATTAAAAAATGTAAGGAAGATTCAAGGATAACTAAAGATGATTTTTTAATGAGAAACCTGAATAAAGAACCACGTGTAAAGCAACATCTGACATGTATCACTTCTGGAAGGTACATAATTTCTATCCTGCTCGTCTCATCCTTTGGGAATAATTTGCTGTTGGTTTGTACTAGCAATTTTAAGGCTTTTTGAATCAAGTCAGCTTTCTCTCTGGCTCTCCCTGCCAGATCTGTGCCTGCCTGCTCTGTTGCTTGGAATGAATAGCCAGCAAACAGCATCAGCTTAGTGTTTAGCTCAACTGCGCTGAGTTTTGGTGTGGTGTGTATCGTACTGTCCACGTTCCAGTTCTGAATGGCAGGTGCAAAATAAATTTTACTCTTCACTTCTGTTAGATCAAGGTGACACAGCAGCTCTGGCTCTACTTTGAACTTTCATTTTGTGAGTTCGTTCAATAATCCAGTCTCCTGTAGTCAAGTAAAGATACGGGACAGGGAACAAGAGAAGAAGAGGTTGTTTTGAGGAGGGCAGGAGAGAAGGAAACCGCTAGCAATAATAAAAGATTAAATACTCACTTTGTTACTGTCATAGGTTGATAGAGCTCTATATTTAAAAATGATTAAAGACCTTACCTGGTGTTGTTATAGTGGCAGGGATAACTTGTTATGCACAATTGCTGTTTGCAACATATATTCTAATTTTGAGCTGCTGGTATGGATGACTGTGGTGTGAATACTGAGTTTTGAACACTACTTCTTCCCTTCTCTAATTAAATCTTGTCATTTCTCCTCTTTGAATCTTGGAATACTTGTCAGACCTTTTCCAGCAAACACAGTGCTATGCCTTAGCTTTCAATGAAATGCTTTCCATGCATGTAAATCCCTATGGGAAGCTTAACTTGGCTCTGCTTGCACACTGTTGAAATGCTCAGAGCCACTATTGAATGAAGTGTTTTCCAGCATCTCTGGAAAACTTTCAATTTTTTATCGTTTTGATATCAAACCAAATTATGCTTGCAAGCTGAGAAGGAGTAACAGCTAAATTTTGTGGTGTATTTTAGAGTAGCCCAGGCTCCAGATGAATGGAGCAGTCTCGCTTATCTCTACAGATTTTATTTTTTTTCTTCAATATAAAACATTTTATTCTTATTTATATTATGTCTTTTCCATTATATTTTCATGAAAATAAAGCAGTTTGAAAGTGGACTTTTCATCAGTTATCCTTTATCTGTTTTACTTTATAGAGATGATCATAAATCCCAGTTAATTCCAATGGAGTGCCTCTTCTAGTTAATCTCCTCTTTTCTATGTTTATATATAATTAGGAGAGGTTTGTTTTATTATTTTGATAAAACAGTAAAATACATCATTTCATTTCTCCAAAGAAGTAGGTGTATGCCATTTTGTCTTATGTTCTCATCAGCAGTCTGTTGCCTTTGGAGACCAGTTTTGTTTAAAACTGCTCACCTTCTCTAAATATTCTAGTACTTTGCAAAAGTCTTATTTTTGCTATTTTTTTAGTGTTTTTTCTGTTGAAAAAAATGGACTGATGGCATGCATCAATTACATAGGCTTCTGAGATGGGAAGAGGGAAAGAAAAACAGGACGTTTTTGAGACCTTTAAATAACCTACTCAAAATAACTTTTTCCCTGAATAATGTTTCAGTATTTTTGTCTGACCTATATAGGTTAGAACTGAGAGCCATGTCCTAATGGAAGAAGAAACATTCATATGTTTCTAATGATGTGAAAGTATTGGTTTTTACGGGATACCTGTTTAAAACTGCTGGAAAGGTTTGGGTGAGCGAATGAAGGTGTGCTGGGCATAGGAACTTTCATTATGACACTTGGGCATGAGCCACATATTGGCGATGCATTAGAATATTATATTACATTGCCTTAGGACATGTATTACTTGTTAATGCTGCACCATAGCTATTAGTAAGTTTGGAAAGATTGGAGACGCTGAATAATAAATACTGTGTTACTGGGTAGTATATTTTTTTTGACGGTTAGTTGAGGAGCCAAGCACTAATAAGCTTTATTTCACCAGTTAATACAGGAATTAAACAGGCAGATAAACTTTTATTTTAATATGGTTTCAGAATAGCTTTTTATGGAGTTCAGTGTTGAAATGAAGGAAGAAATCCTGTAACATCCTGTATGCTCTTACTGTTAAGCAGAGAGAAATTCATAGAAAGAGGCTTCATGAATCCTACAGGATTTTGTGATTCTCTGAAGCACTTTCTGTCTTGTGGGATCTTTTCTGAGTCCATCACTGAAAGAATAATAAAGCTTTTACATACAGATGTACTGCAGTCATAATCTTCACTAGGGTTATATTTTTTCCCCTCATTTTGCAACCTGATAAGGGATAACAGCTTTATCACCCACTCTACAGCAGTTCTTGATGTTTTCTGTTTTCAGCTGTGAAGCAACTTGAGGACTGCTGAGAAAATGGGCTTTATAAATTCAGAGTACCTTTTTCAATAATCTGTTGGGGGAAAGTATGTGCATCTCTGCCCAGAAGTTTAGCTTTTTTACAAAATGAGTTCAAAAGATTCCTGTGAGATCACTGCCTATAAGTATTTATCATTTTTTCATTTTTTTCCATTAATTTAGGTCATCCTACTATCATTTTCCATACAATCTTTTCCAAAACTTTGGGAGTCTTGCTGTACAATTACCTTTGAATCCTGACTTCTGAATATTTTTCTGAAATACTGCATCTTCTGAAATACTTGCATCTTTGCCCACTTCTCTTGGAGAGTTCAGTTTTCTGAGGTTTTTCAGACCAATAGGACTTCAATACCTTGTAGCTTTTATGCTTCTGTATTACATGGATTCAGGTCTTGAGAGTCTGATGTCTGGTCTGTCATTGTAACACCTTCTTGTGCACAGAATTTTTGAATGGTTTTGTAATGTAATTTTCTGCTGTTTCTTTCTGAATTCTGGATCTTGTGGTATGTTTGTTACTGAAAATAGCTATTTTTTTTTCTTTAAGACTACAAGTGAAATGGTGTGGAAATAACTGAAACTAACGATTAATCTGAAAGTGTTTATTGTAGAATATCAGTCTCTGGGAGAAATAAACCACCTACTTATTCTTCACATATTTTTTTATTTTATATGTGTTTTATAAAGTTTCCCCATTTTATATATTGTATTACTGATCAAATTATGGAGAAACTGAACACAGAACACACAAAAGATATAGAACATACAAAACACCCTTTAAAAAAATGCAAGATAAGTTAGTGAAATAAAATGATAGTACTGATTTTTTTTTACTATGGTACACTGTCACTCAAGTAATATCTGATTTTTTTGCTAACTGGCATTTGAATCTTTGTAGAGATTAAGCTTTTGCAGTCCAGCCGTTGGGGCTAGGGAAAACAATTATCAGAGGCACAGTTGTTTTCTTCTGAGTTAAAGCGTGAAACAGTTCCTCTGTGTGAAAGGAATGAAGAACAGAAGACCATAGCTTTATTGCTGGCGAGGGAAGGAGGCAGCATATTTTCACTCTGCAGACTGTGACCCGTATTACTTGTGTCTAGTAAGGGAACAAGGTTCTCTGCAAGCTTGGCAGCTTAAAACATTAAGTTTATTTACAATGTTGCTCTGTTATTGGCTAAATAGCGTTCCATTCTGGTCACAGAAGATGAGGCAGTGTGATAGGACAACAGTGGCATAGAAAATTAGCACTTCTTCCCATGGTCCCTGTTGAAAGCTGGGCAAGCGTGACATAAGTCCATCAAAGCAGCAGTGTTATGCACTGCTAAGTATTAAAAAACCCCAACCCCTCTTTATGATGGAAGTTTAAAACAAAAGGGATTCATCATGCAGAATTTCTCTATTGTTTCTGGCTCTTCTTAAAAACTAAGAAAATATTAGTGAGTAAAAGATTTAATTTGTATTCTCAGTTCTTTAAACATGCCCTAAATTTTTATTCACACAAAGCTTCCATTCCCTGCAAGATACTGAATGTTGATTTTTCATTTCAGCTTTGTATTTGAGAATGATTACTCAATCTTTTCTTTTCTTTTGGTTTTCTGTTTTTTGTCTCGTTTGAGAGGTTTAATAACTCAATGTTCAGGCTACTTTGTCTTGCTCCAGTCTGAACCATTGTACAATGGAAATCAGATTTAATTACTTCATTTTGAAAATGAATTAATTTCTGGAACATCACTGGAAAAATTCCGTCGCTAAAATGTATTTCTTAATGGTTCAAAGCAGTGGCCTTGTTGAAAGTGAAATAGATGAAACAGGTAATCTCTTCAGAAATAATGAGTTCTTAGTAAATTTGAATATTGTTGAGTTGTTGAATTGACAGGTTCTGCCCCAGAGTTCTCTCTTCAATCCCTTTATGCAAAAGGAGTGCTCAGAAATGTTCCAATAAGTTACAATAGAAAAATCTTATATAATAGAATAAATAAAACTAGCATTGCTATATTGGATTTATATGCATAACTCATTTACTTTTGATGAATAAAGTAGTAAAATTGCAGTAAACAGCAGTGACAGTTGGTGTTGCTACAGCAACACCAATTTATGTTGGAATTTATATTTCTTATAAAAATAACTCTAAAAAGCTGAAAAAGTCAAAAGCAGATTTATGGGGTAATTGTTACAAAATAGGTATATAGTAATGCAATATAATTAATCCTAAAGGTTCAGAATGGCAAGATTGGCATGAAAATCTTTATCTGTTATACAAGTGCTGATGCTGACATTTTGTGTTCCTTGCCCTGAGGATGCTGCTGCCTCGTTGGAAAATTCTTGGAGGGTGTTCGAGTGAACTGGACCAGCCCACTTCTCACTGCATGTGTGTGGGTGGGTACAGGTGTGCCGGTAATGGGTAATACTCTCGTTCAGAAACAGTGGATGAAAATAATTGCTGATTACTTCTAGCTGCTTTCTTTCCATGTATATTTGATGCAGGCTTTGTGCGTCTGTCTCTGATTTTAACACTTTTTACTATCAAGGTTAACGTTTATTACTCTGTGTGAATTAAGCTTGATTTGCATTCTATATATTTTAAAGTATGTTTGTATGTACACCCTTTATACACACATTTATACACCTGTTTGTGTGTGTATATACATACACAGAAATATATGTATACATGCATACAGACACATACAGAATTTTTAGAATGCAACAGGAAAGATGAAACCTGCTGAATGTATGCAAAGAGATAGATGCTTCCACTTTTTCCTCTTGCAAAACGTCTGGAACTTGTGAAAACTGGAATATAAATCTCCACTTTATTCAAATGTTACAGCTTACTTGAGTAAGTAGAATTGAGCCTGGGAATAAAGTGTCTGGAAAAAAAAGCAAGGCTTTTAATCTTCCTCACAGTTGTTAATCAAAATAGAGAAATTAACAGTACTTGTTATAACAGTTCTTGAAATAAGTATGGCATGTATTTATAAATTTTAAAGGTGCATAGAGCTTGCTAAATCATTTAGGATTATGTGTTATAATTGACTATTTAGAAAACACAAGCTCTTTTCAGTTCAGAATTTTGGTGAAACTTGAGGGCATTATTTTATTCAGGGAATGAATTTTTCTCTGTTCAGCAGAGAAAGATTTTGTTTGTTTTCAAGTAACAAAAACTTGCTATATATCAAATGAGCAGCTATCTGTAAAAATGTGAAATTGAAAATCTTTCACATGCAAATACTGTCTCTTAAATAGATAATTTGAGATTTTCACAGCTTTTTACACATGAAATCATAATTTGGTTCTTTTAAAGCAACCTAAGTGCTGCAAACAGAATCAAGGAAGCACAAGAAAAAGTTGCCGAAAACAGAAGTGCAAGTGGTTTGGGGTTTGCTGGAGAAAGAAAGTAAATGTCAGCCAAGACAGTCTTGTTTATTGGCATAAATCTCAGGTTTTTTGCTTTGAGATGTTGCTAGTTCACCTGCAGTGACCTATTGGCTAGCTGTCAGTGCGTAAGGCCTCTATTTTCATATGTTATTAGCCATGTTTATTCAGCTTGTGCTCTCAAAAGGCATTCATATGTGGAAATTCAGTAGAATTTAACTTTATCCTTCACTAATATTTGGGATTATAGAAGACCTACTACTGCTTTGTTAACAGACAAACATATTATGTCTTCCTATATAAAATTAAAAGCAAATATTTTTTTAAAAAAGCTGTCCCCAAATAAAGCTTTCTAGAAACTTTCTGTTTACTTGCATAATGAATCGTTTGTATATAATCTGTGTTGTCCTGCAGAATGGTTCTTTTTAATTGGCACAAGACTGGTGAGAATACTGAAAATTATTGAATGTTTTATTCTACTTGTACCTGCCATACTGCTCTGATTGAAATGTTACTCCTGTGTAATCACTTGCCTGATCAAGTACCAGCACGTACAGCTGACATTAATCCTTCCTTATAGACACAGCTGATACGGACTGTAGTGAATGTGCCGCTCTGTGTCCCTTCCCCAGGTTAGAGCCAGCTTGAGCTTTTTTTGGTTAGTAGATCTATATGTGTCAAACTAACTGATTTTTCAGACTCGCTGACAGTGGCCCGAGCATTCCTAGATCAGCTTTTTTGTTCAGCAGAGGAAAGCATTTTCTTTCGCCTCGGGGGAGAGAGGTGTTCTTCACCAAAACAGTAATTCTTCCCTCTTCTTCTGAAGTGAAAAGTAACTCTTAGTAGAGAAGTACCTCTCTTAACTCCAGAGTAGAAAATACCTCTTGTAAGTCCAAAGAGGAGTCTTCATTGCATGTTCTTGGATAACAAAGTGATGGGATAAAGAGCTTAACAGAGACAGGGAGCATATACTGGGAAGGGACGTGCTGGGACAGTGTTTTGAATTTCTCTTGACGCTACTGACTGTGTTGGCTGTAGCAAGGGATGACTAATACTTGCTATCTGTTTACAATGTAGTGTACGTAGGACTTTATTCTTAATTATTAAACACTAGAAATCATTGTTTTCACTATTAAGGTTAGTACTGTTTGGCTAAGGATGCATTTCGTCTCTCAAGTTCTTGCTGAAAATGTTAGTCATTGATCACAGGTGAGCTGTTAGTCCTTCTGGAGCTACTAAAATGCACAGAGGAGCCGTTGGTTTCAGAGACTACTTCTGAGGCAAAGTGTGTGACAGCAAAAAAAGTTGGATGATCTGGTCTGAACCCCAAATTTCATCTCGGAGCTGCGTGTGTCATTCACCTGAGAGAAGACAGAAATTCTGTGCAACGAGCTGTGCTCCAAATGCTGCTAGTGGATCGAAATGATTTGACTGCTACAGGACTGACAGACAATTCTGTATTATCTTCGTCATCGTTGCAAGGCATGTTGTTCGTTTGCTGCTCTTATATGCTCTATTTCTATATGCAGTTATGAGGACCCTTATATGCAATTTGCTTTTGATTCATGCAGTAGAGAAAAAATAGAAGATTTTTTTTAATTGCTGATTCAAACTTTTATAAAATTCTGAATTTAATAAGTGCAAAGCAGCACAGGGATTTGCTCTTAGGCAGGCAATGCAAAGTTTTTATAAAAATTATTTTCCTTATGGTTATGGCACAAAACAATCTTTAATATCATATGCAAATCCCAATGGTCTCCAGTCATTGAGGATATTATCTGAATTTGCAATGATACATGGAAAAATATGGTTCTTTCTAAATGCTGTTGGCAGGTTTTGACAGACTTAATCCTGATCTCATCCAGTATGTTTCATGCTGTTGACAAGGAAACTATTCATTTTCTTTCTATTCATATACCTGTAGCATAAATTTGATACATTCAGATATATTTGTCTTATTATGAAATCCCATTTTAAATGTATACAAAGATTAGCTTGGTGTCACCATTTGAAATTATTCAAAGAAAAGCGAATAGTTTCTTTTAATTACCACACTATATGCTTAAGAGAATGCAGCAAAAAGAAGGCTGTGTCCCTGCTTTTCGTCTCTGACCCCTTTCCCTGCCCTAGTTGGTGTGAGGTCATATCCAGTTGTTATTTCTGTGATGTAAAAAACCTCCTATGTTGAGGGCAACTGGAGAGGAGACGGCTTTCTGTGTGCCGTGCCCTCTTTCCCTACCCCAGAGTTAGAAGAGATTGGGGTACTAGGAGGACTCAACCCCATCCTTTCTCAAATTCTAGTTGGGACCTACAAGTCGAGGTCGTGAATTTGGAGCAATGATTTTACAGAATCAGGGAGACATCTCTCAATTTTCTTCACAAATATTACATAGAGACTGATTTAAGACGAATGATAGCGCCTGTGGGACTCGTTGTGGAAATGCTTTTACTTTTCGTGTTACCGGATATATTAGCAGGAGAACCACGTTACACTGCAAATACCCCCGTGCTGTTGTGTGGCCCTTATCTGTGAAGTTACAGGGCTTGTTAAATAGTACATTTTGCCATATAAATGTACTCCTAATCTGCTATTTTTATCTGTAGAATTCTGTAGAAAAATGGTGCTTCCTTGTGAAGAAGTTTTCAGGATTTTTGGTAGGCTGCCCATCACTCATGGAAATGGAAGAAGTGTTGTGTGCAGGCTTTTTCTAGCCACAAGGTACTTTTCATTTACCTGGCATATGCTTAGGAGTGCAGGAAATCAAGTGGTTTACTTTGGAACAAATACTCTTGGTGAGGGTAAATATGGCTTGATGGAGATAACTGGATAGAGGAGTTGCATCTGGTTGATTTATGAAATTTTGCAGAATTATATTCCAGCGTAATTTACTGTGAAATACTTCATAGTTTATCGACTACTGAGAGTCTGATTTTTCTTCAGCACAAACCATAAATTCTTCCTACCCAGGAAGACAAAGGATAGAGCTGATCTGTTGACTGGAGCAATTCTTCCCCAGAACAAGGGGGGAAGAAGCTGGATCTCTGAGCTTTCAGGCTGTAAAAGCCTGGGGCTGGGCAAGTGGGGAACAGTTTCGACTTTAAGTTCAGATGTTTCTTGTTCCTTTGACTAACCCATAGCTGGACTTTAGTACTTGCAAATACATTTCTTAGAAATTCTTTTCAGGCTGTTCGCTGTAGAACTGCTGTATTTTTCAGGCTGGATTCGACTGTGTCGAGCAGGAGGATACAGATTCTGCAGCCATAAGGGCCAGGTGCTCATTTTGTCGTAGACTATACAAAACTGTTTGGGAAAAGATGTGAGCTGAGATCCATTTCCTTTTCTAGTATGAAATTATGTGACTCTTACACATCTTTAAATGCCTGACTATATGCATACGTGCAAAAGGTGATTTTTTGATTGTTTAGTATGAGAATCCCTTGACCCCCATAACATATTTTGTGATGTGTCAGATGACCTGTGGATGGGTACATTGGGTCCCACAACTGGCCAAAGGCTGTTGCACTGGCTCTGCTCTGCAGACTGTGCCCTTGAGCAGGGTTTCCCAGGGGGAGAGACAATGCCAGGTGCTGTACCTTGTATCTTGCATCACGACTTCTTGCACTGGGTCCAGTTAAGGCAGGACAGAAAATGGCTTACTGCCCCACAAATTTATATGTGGCTTTGAGGGTGGGAAGCAGAAAATGGAGGCCTTGTACCAGCAGTACAAGTCTCGGCAGATTTGCTATTTTCTATCCCTTGGGGGTAAATGGAAGTAAGGTAGATGGTCATCTTTCAAGTCAGAGGCGGCCATTCTGTCATTGACTGTTGTCTCTGTTGTGTTTGGATAACCACAGATCGATGAGAAGTATGTAGACTGATTTGCAATTCTGTTAGTAGTCTAGAAAATACAACTTCGATCAAGAACAAGGGGAAGATGAGAGTGAATGAGAATTTTTATTCTCCTCATGAGTGTTCAGAATCTGTTATTTCAATATAAAGCTGCCCCAGTCTGTTAAATGGCTGCACAAAGTTTGTGATGTCTTGTACATGACATTCTGTACACTAAGCAATAAATATGTTGAGGAGGCGCAGACTAACGCAAGATGAGCAACTAATGATGGAAACTGTATAACAGTGCGAACCTTTTGCCCTCCCATGCAGATGAACTGTAAATCCAGTATACTTTTCACTCTGTGTTTAATATTTCAGTTCTCGGTTAACTACAGGTTAACTCCTTTAGCTAAATTGATGCGGTGGGAGTAAAAATTTAGCTGAGGCTTTATCCATCACAGATATTGATCCCTCAAAGTGTGAAAATGTATCTGAGGAACCTGTGATTATGCTTAATTCAAGTCAGTGTAGCAGTTTGTGTTCCAATCTGTTCCCATGGAGAATGTAGAAGAAAGATAGCTAGAGACTGTTGATCACAGCTTGAACTGAATAATAGCCTTACCAAATATTCCAGTAACATTTTAAAATCCACCTCAGCATATCATCCTTTTTACTTTCTTGTTGTCTAATGAAGGAACTGTGGAGTCACAAAAAGAGGACTTCTGAGGTTTTATCCCTCCTTGCTCATCTTCGTGGTTGTTTTTACACTGTGTGACATGATCACAGCTATGTGGCCATCCAGAGCTGGATTTGATTGTCTGCCTGTGGTATGTGAACTAATTCATGGCAGAAGGACATTAGTAGTGTTTATTACAGTTAGTATATTTTGTTAGAAGCAAAAAGTAAAAAAACCTGGCATATAAAGGCATGCAAGGGTTATTCTTTTAAAAGAATGAATTTGAACTGGGGTCTCTGTTGAAGTGGGAAGTATATTTTAATGGCATAATGAAGCATCCCAAATGTCATTTATTTCCATTTTTACATTAATACACCATTGTATTCCTCCCTGGCACGCAAAGCAGTGGGTCATCTTTGTCCATGTTTTGACTGATAAAAATACAATGTTAAGCCAAAATAAATGAAGTATAAACTTCAGCTGACAAAGAAGGCTGCCCAGTTTATAGTTGGAAATGTAGATAATACTCTTCTGTTCTTAAAATGCCTGCAAAATACAGGTAATGAGCAATATTTTTGTCATATGGATTTAGGTCAGTGAATAGAAGCGTTATCTGATTTATGTTACATATAAACAGAGTTGCTTTCCGTGTTAAAAATGACCCTAACTCGTGTACATGTAATGAATGCTGAAAACTGGTTTGCTTGTAGAGGACTTGCACTGGGTTTGTGTGGCAAGGTTTTGGTA
>Ga0181612_102208_pt1 | contig 13851 bp, 10 predicted proteins | sample HoacroProtozoa21_FD_119630 | JGI IMG/M metagenome (GOLD analysis project Ga0181612, IMG submission 119630) | Hoatzin crop microbial communities from Cojedes, Venezuel. Combined Assembly of Gp0051906, Gp0051904, Gp0051908
ATAATTCTGTGATTCTATGATCCCAATTTCTGGGGCGCTAAGCTCTCACCTCACTGAAGGGCTGGCTCCTGAGTCCACCCTGAAGGCCACGGCTGGGAATGAAATCCCTCCCAGCCCTGTCTGAGCAGCAAGGTGGTGGGAGGTGAAGATCTGGCAGCTCTGAGCTCCAAGGATCCCCTTCCTCTCACCCTGGCTGCACCGACTCGGCCCGTGCACCAGCTCAGGGCAATGACATCTCTGCTGACTCCCTCTTCTGCTCTGTGGAAAGCTCTCAAGGCTGAGCAGAGACGTGTCCACGGGCTGTGGCAGGAGCTGTGCACATCAGGTGAAGGCTGAGCAGCGTGTAGCAGCCTGGAAACGCTATGAAAAAAACCCTGAATTTCAACCATTCCTTTGGGCAAACTCGGCCAGACTTTTCTGCAAGTTAAACTAACCCAAGTATTGAATTAGCACGAGATTCACTACATTGGAGAGCAAGCAGAAAAAGAAGATGTCTGTCAAGCTGTCACAGTACTTGTACATTGCTTTCAACTTTTGAAAATAAAACGATGTCAGCCTAAACGAGGCAAGTGCCTGGACTCGGGGAGAGTACGGCTGGTGGGGCTGGGAGGTCGTGTCCTCTCTTCCAGGAGTGCTGAAGTAAGTTTTTCATGGCAAAGGTGGGCCCCTGATTGTCGTTAATCACCATGAAACAAATCATCTTTCCAAGAAGAAGCAGCAGAGGGTGGAACGAACCACGCGGGGCTCACGTACACATGGATGTGAGAAAGCGAGGGCTCAGATTTTTGGGGTCTAACTGCTAAGCAGGAGGGCACATCCCTCCATCAGCACATCTCACGTCAAGCTTTGAATCAGATCCTCCAACTCGAGACCGAGCTTCGCTCCCGGGGCCGTTCTTCCCTGCGCATCCACACCTGAGCCGCCGAGCCCAGCAAGCAGGTGAGCCAGGACCTGTAGGCTCAAAGAGCTGATGCTCGCCTCTCCGCACACGGAAATCCTCTTACAGACACATGCTTTCCCCAGTTTAGCCTCTTTTTCTCCTGATTTATTACCAGGAATTAAACCAGGACCCAGGTTAAAATTCTGCGTATGAACGGAGAATCAACGTCTGGATCTGGGCGACCTCTGCAGCTGATCACGCCGTGATCTGTGCAGCCGCTGGGCTCTGCGGACTCAGTTTCGGATTGAAATTTCATAAAGGCAGACCAAACTCTCACTAAAGTAATGATCAGTAGTTTTATTCGTACACATTTGCTTTGAAACTACAATTAATATTCAACAAAAGCATTTCATGCAAACAAAAATTGAAGATATTGCGAATTAAGAAAAAAAAAGATGTAATTTACACATCAGTCTTGCCCACTATACTTCCAATGATTTTTTTTTTTCATTTTTTTGAAAAATGAATGGCCTCTCCAAATTTTCTGGTAGCATCTTGCAGATAAATGATAAGAAAATAAATAATGTTCTCCTCTTCATAAATACAAAATTTGGGTCTTAAATAATATTAAAAAATATGAAGGAGTTCAAGGTGGGATTACTCCTTGTTTAAAAAAGGTAATGTTAAAGTAACATGCAATCACTTAAAAAGATGCAGGTGTGCTCCGTATTGCTGCACAAAACCAGACATGTGTTGGGAAACGCAAGAGGCAACGAGCTTCATTTCATTGAAATTATTTTTCTTACATTCATTTTGATAGCACACAAGAGAATAAATGCAAGGCTTTGTGGGGAACGAGCCACAGATTAAACTTGTGTTATCACTGCAGGAACATTTGCTTCTGCCCCGAGTCAGCACGGCGTCCGTGTGCACGCTCCGGTGACTTCCGCGGGAGGCGAAGCCGCGCTGCTCAGAGGTGGGCCCCACTCCGTGGCTTTGCTGAGCTGGGGTCTGTGGGCTTAGTGCTGCCCGAGGCCCGACACCGCGGTCTTGGCTCCAGCGAAGCCGCCGAGCACAGGGCGAGCTCTCAGCACGTTGCGGCTCCCCTGGGCGCCTTGGAAGGCGCAGGCAGGAGCACAGGCACCTCCGACGGGTGTATGGCCTCTTGGGGTTCAGACAGAAGGAAACCAAATACCGTTCAAATAGTTCTCAGGAAAAGGCTTATGAAGATCAGAAACACCATTTTGCTTTCTATTAAAATGTGCCTGTCACCAACTTACGATCATAAAACGGATGTAACATCAGCTGCAGACTTCCCTGTGTGTCCCACAGTGAGAAACGAGCATCAACAGCAGCAGGCTGGGGCCAGCTATCAGCGCCGCTGCTCCTCTTCCTGCAGTCACTGTTAAAACTATCGACAGACTGCTGATTTTTTTTTTTTTTTGGTCAACTGTAATCAAAGGAAGAAAAATCATAGCTTCTAGGGCAGTTTTAAGTTTTAACTATGGTGTCACACACAAGGAAAAGCAAAGCATGGAGATACACAGCACAGGACTACATTAACATATCCATGGAATAAACCTGTCGCGGATGGACCAGCTGCAGAAAGAACATCGCTTCTCCTTCAAACGGAGTCAGTACAAACAGTACTAGAAAACAGCTGTGCTCACTTTATTTACCCATAGGGAATCCCCACCTACAATAATCAGTTCTGCTAAGACTTCCATTTCCATGGAATTTTTAAATTGCACATAGAAATCTCAGTAACTGGAGAAGGGGTCAGTGCAGCTGACCTACACAACTGGCCAGCAGCACTCCCCACCGCACCCTGACTCCAGGTAACAAAGGCTGGGCTCCAGATTCTGTAAGAAACGTATCAGACCTGATTTTATTTCTCTTTAAACGGTTTCACCAGAATTACTAAAGTTCTATAAAAAAGTAGAAATAGCATGGTATATCCAGCAATACCATGTGAATCGAAGAAGCTGATTAAATATTAAAAATTATAATAATACTTACACAAGTCTTTTCAGGTTAAAAGTGTATTAGAAACATTAGCTAAGAAGTCCTCACACCTCCCCGTGAGGTAAGTATTATTGTCCCCATTTTACAGATGAGGTAACTGAGGCAGAGAGGTTAATAACTTGCTCCCTCTCTCTCGGTTTTCCTAGGAACAGGAGGGCTGTAGTGCATGATGATTACGCGTTATAAGGCTATTTAATTACCGACTGTTACTGGCACAGTTACTGGTAGATATGAAATCATCCATGTTTATGGAGTCAATTCTTGTTCAATTCTTCAACCGAACTATTTCAGATCCCATCTAAGAGTGTGGAGCTGAGGAAAAAAGTGCTTTAGCTTGTCTACTTTTCTACTGCTCTGCAGCTCAGTGCACGCAGAGAACACATCGCCTAGAGCCAACACTCGCGCTAGCAAAGAGACAAAACTTCTGTACAGTAACTTGTGCTGAGGACTAAAAGAACTGAAAATCACACAAAATGTTTCCAGAAGTTTCGTGGCAGGTCAGAAAGCCCACTGTAAACTCAATACTGTATGTGTGCTTTCTACTCATATCGAAGCTTTATTATTGGATTATTATTATTTCCAATGATGTGTTGTACTTAACAAGGAAGATCTTCCCCCTCTGCAAACCACATGCGTCTCCTGCGGCATTTAACTGGGATTGCATCCCGATGCACCGGCAGAGAAAACAGACTTTGCAAGTGGTACCACTCCATGCTGGCCCGTGGACACGTCATCCTTCCAGCTAGAAGACAAGTTCTTCTCTCAGTTGACCTTATTAATTTTACAGGAGCTCAGCATTATTCAGCTGAAGTCACCCCAAAAGACAGGATGGATTTCAAAGGCCAACAGCATTTAGATATGATGAGTTTCTTTTAAACTAACAGCTGATTTCCAGAAGAACTTTTTTCGGTTTGTAAAAGGAAATTCATTTGTATTTCTGAAAAGAACAAAGGATCAGAAAACTAAACAGCATTTCTCTTCTGAATTGGATTAAGGGGGAGTATTTCATTATGGAAAGGTTCTCTCTCCTTCTCACGTACGCGCAATCCTTGCTAGGAGCACTGAGACTGGCCAGCGGGCGAAGCGGCTCTCCTGGAAATCCACCACCCTGCTGCGGTGACTCGAAGGCAGATGAACACACCCGGGTGCCCAAATAATGAAGAAATTTGCCTAGGAGCTAGGTAAGTCCCATTTAATCCCTGGAAACATCTCAGAAGTTTTACATGGCAGACCTGTGCCTCCCACAGCGGGAACAAGGCTGCTCTGGAGGCCCTCGGGACTCGAGCGCACGTGGGATGGAAACATGGCTCTTAAAACTTCACTCTGTTATAATCTTAAATTTTACTTTTAGAAATCTTTACGATAACTTGGGTGTTTGTGTTATGGTTGCCATTGAATACAAGTGAAAGAAAAGCAGCTCTAATTCCTCTGTTGAGACATGTTCTCTAGAAAGCCAGATCTTGTGAAAAATTCTATATATATAAATAATGTCTGTATTGAGAAAGATATGAATGTGTTTGCTGGGTACTTCAGGTTTCACTTGCCGTTATAAATTTCTGGATGACAAACAGCCCCCTGGAGTTCTCATTAAAGGGCTGGTCCACGCATCAGCATTCACACGAGAGTGCGTTAGGCAGGGCAGCGAGGAGCAAGACAAATACTCAACCCCTGCTTTACACAACCCCGCCTTGTTCCTGCAGGATCCGAGTTCGCAGCACCTTTGCGTAAGCGTTACAGGCACCTACAGACGCCGACGTGAGATGTCGCAAGCCCAGGGACTTGAGGTAACAACGTTAGAGAGGAATTTTTGCTTCTACATCAGAAAAACTGGGGAACAAATCCAAGTGCCTAAGAAACGGGTTATGAGAAGCAGCCAGAAAATGAGCAGCTCTGGCCAGATGTTGGACCAGGTCTTTAATGCCGTGTTCTGGTGTGACCAGCACCGACCGTCACAGCTGTGCCAGCAACAGCCCCTCCCAACGCGACCGCCCCGTGCAATTCGTATTTTTGCGGGATAACCAGAACTGCTTGGGAACGTCTGCCCCCGGGGATCTCCTGCCTGTTTCTGGCTTGGTTTAGTTCTGCCCCTGCTCTGCTTTCTCACTGCAAAAACCTGCGCGCCTCTATTCCTCTCTGTATTTTCCTTTTTCAAAAGTCTCTCTTTCACTTCACGTTCTTAAAACACCTGTAATGCTGCCTCTCAGCAGACTGACTTATGTGAGAGCCCCTTCTTTATTTAAAATCTGAGCCTCAGCCATGCATTGAATGTGTTATGTTCTACAGCATGATACCCAGAATTTCCTGACAATATTCAGAAAAACATAAATAGTCATGAATGCTGCACTAGTCCACATACTTTATGGTGAATACCATAATTTTTAGAGTATATAACATAAAAACAAGAAAATGAACTCCCAAACTTGGCTGATAACTTATTTGACACAGAATGGTTTGGAAATTTCACTCCTAAAACATTTTAAATATTGTGAGTTCTGTTTATTTAGGCAACAATCTGCGTTCTTGTTAGTCGGTCGATGCCCCTCGTTAGCAGTGCGTTCTCCCGTGCTCAGAAGGGTTGGGTCTGCTCTTCAAAGCCTGCCCGCCCTTACCCGGGGAGATGCTCCTTGCTCAGAGCTGGGCCTGCGGGAGGACCAGGACCAGGCGCACGCCAAAGCTCCGGGGTGATGACAACGGCGCATCCCAGGCCCCAGAAACAGAGGTGCTGAGGGTCCACGGGTGCAGGCGCACAGCACAGCTGCTGTTTGAATCCAGCTGTGTTTCACTCAGAAACCCCACTCCGCCACGGGTCACCCCAGTAAGCCCAGCCCGTTCGCCTGGCTACCGGTCTGCAGCACTGCGTCTTTCTAACAGAATCTTTGGCACGGTTTCCATGTTTTATCGTCATAAAAGATGATTAGAAAGTAGATTCCCCTCCCTCCCACCCCCCAGTTACATATTCTAGTATAAATTTAAGTCTTTTATGGCAAGTATCTTACTTTTTGAATTTGTTTACATGCTGGAAAAATTGTAATCAGTCTGCATGCAGCAACAGAGACATCATGCTTCTGGCATCGTCATGCACATCTGACAGACAAAAAGTGCCTACGGCTGCTAACATTAACAAGGCAGAAGGGAAAAAAAAAGGAAAATGCACAGACTACTATTTTACATGCTGTAACAAAACCAAAATATGCACAAAAATATTTACTGATATTTGGATAAATATCTTCTGGTAAGTTGTAAGAGGAAATATCAAAATTTTTTATCTAAGTGGTAGGAGAGGAGAAGATTGCATTAATTACAGTGTTCATCATTGCAAACAAAGTCTATTTCCTTCTTTGTAAGTAATAAGCAGATGTGAAATGAAAGCCTAATTGAACCTCGTATAAAACCTGCAGGTAGCAATTATTGTTTAAAAGTAGATCTACTTTTTAAAAAAGAGATTATACCCTAAGCCATTAACAGTATCCAAAACCTAAAGTAAAAACCAAAACAATAGCAATAAAACATTTAGCTAAATCTAAATGATGTAATTCAGAACAAGAACTTTCACAAATAAAGCACAATTTGTTTTATAAAATTTTTATAATACTCTTTATGCTTGATACGATTATGTCAATAATATAGATCTGCATATTATTAACCCTTATTATTAAGAGTTATTACTAAACATGCAAAATTCATTGCATGAAGCATATGTAAAATGCATTAAATTCCATTCTATCAATAAAACAAGTTTTAGGTGCTGCTTCTTTCAGGCTTGATTATTCTACAGCCCCAAGTTTTCTGAATTAAAACTGATTATTTTAAGACTAAATCTCACTTGATTTTTGTGAGTTATTCCGGAGAAATCAGGAAGTCACTTGGGGCTTCATATTTTGTTAATTTAGTATACATAATGCTTTCTTCGATTTACTGCCCTATACTGCAGACTATAAACAAACACACGTAAATAAGACTTAAGGGATTACAGTTTTGTTTTACATTCCAGGTTAACAAATTTCATAGTAAAATATTGGTATTAGAACCGGTTAACAGTAAACTTGAGGAGTGGTGTAAATTAAATTAACTGAACAAACAATGGCACCCTGGATCACAGAATAATCTCATGGAGATTAAAATTCACAAAAATATTATTAAAATTATTACTATTATTATTATTATTAAAGAAAAAATTTCACCCTTGAGTTTATCACATGCTACTTAGCAAAGATCCTAGAGAACTGGCCACGGCTGAAGTACGTTTAAACTTGGTGTTGCTTACAGGATCGGTTCACGAAGGCTCAGGGTCTAATTTGATTTTATCCCCCCTCCCACCCACTCCCAACTTCTTTCTGTCATATTTTTGAAACAATTACTTTCGACAATTTTTTTCAATGCCTCTCCTCCCCGGTGCCGCCGCCGTTCCGGTCTCTTGTGCTGCTGATTTCCCTGAAGCCACCGGGAAGAGTGGGGAGGAGCGGTCCCTCGGGGCCGAGGGCTCTGTCTCCCAGCACCCGCACCCAAGGGCTGAATATTCGAGGTTGCTTTTCTTTTTTTCAGATTGTGTGTTAGATTATTTCTAACACAGCAGAGCAGAAAAGGGAGCAAAAGGACAGTGGGAAGTTACAAAAATATACAACGTACCAAAAAATGGGTAGGTTTAGACAAGTCAGTGGTGACTTCTTGAAGAATAAGTGGGCACCGTACACTAATTCATCTCCCATTAAGACAACATTGCTGTTGCAAAGCCAAAATCCTGAATAAGTGGCCTTTCCCCCATCTTAGACTTTCTAACCCTACAGTTTCCAGGCCCAAATGGAATCAGCAAGGCAAAAGCCTAAAAACTGTAGGGTTAAGGACTGTTCCCCACTGCGGGGTTTGTTCCTGCTCCGCTGCTTCATGCTACATTTTGTAAAAGGGGGTGTACGAACTGGGGGTTAACGTAAGAGAACCCTTCAAAATCTGTTTGGTCTATGTTAGCAATGACCAGCTGATCCGGAGGTGTTAGTACTGGCTGTCCTCGTGTAAAGAATTTATCGAAGTTTTCAGCACCTTTGCCACACTGCAAGAAAAAAAGAAGAACAGAAAACAGGCTGAAAAAAACAGCAATACATTGGCAGTTCCAGATTTTGCAGATTTTTCAGGATACATACAAGACTTTCCCTCATTTCTTGTGAGTTGTTAAGAGAAAATTTTCTTTTTAGATATTTTAACAAAAAATTCCAGGAAACAGATAAGTTTTAACAGACGAAAAACAGAGTCAGAAGAGTTTCCATCCATCAGCATGAGGTGATAAGGTAAAGAGGCTTAAATATTCAGAATTACTGGCATACAAAAGGAAAAAAAAAAATTTATGGACATGTATCGTCAAGAAATACTTTATCTGTTGAGCCATTTCATTCTTCTCAAAACCTTTACGAAGCAAAATTAAATTTTGGTGTTAGTCTCTGTTTCCTTCATGATCTGCAGAAAGCTTAATGTAATTCATTTATACGCTTTAATTCTCCATTGTACAGCCTATAAACCCTTGTAAATCCATAAATGACAGCAGAGCTTCAGTCCTGGGGACCGCGGGAGGGAGCCGGGGCGGGGAGCGCAGCCTGGGAACAGGTCCCCATTACAAAGCCTGCCATCGCAGGTTTCCTCCTTTCGTCATCTCAGAGACGAGACGCGTCGCCTCGCGAACCCAGCCGAGCAGGGGTCACATATAGCTACGCGCAGAACGCAACTCATTCAGAACAGAAAACAAAAGAAATCAGGTTTGCAAAAAGGATAGTTTTGAGTAATGCAGAAAACACTTGAGAGGCAGGGAAGTATGATTAAAGGCAAGTTAAAAAGGATGAAGGTGGGCCCAGAACAAAATTAGTTTGGGTGCAAGAAAAACTGTGTGTTTGAGGAAAACTAGGCATTAAATATTGCGGAGAGGTCTAAAGGAAACGGGTAAATCTGCTTATCTCAAAACTACCTGCTGTAACAGGTCTTCGAACAAAGCGTGGTTGTGCAATAAAGGCCCTGCACGTTCCGTCCCGTTGTCCCTGACCCTTTCCTCTCTATCTATTCCTACCAGATAGCTGCACTACCAAATACTTCCGTCAGTGAATATATCTCCATGTGGATTTAGAGGATACATTACGCTGTTATCTTCAGGCTTAGAGGAGAACTTGGAAAGGATAGCAGATGGCTTGTACAATAGAGCAATATTAAACATTGCTTCTTCTGACTAATGTAACATCAATAAAGCTGTGCACTTATACAGGAAACCAGCTGAAGGAGGGCCCATTAAGGGAATTTGAGGGTGAGATATTTGGCGGTCTCAAAAACAGCACAGTTAGAGTTTCCAACCTTCTCGCAAAGCACCTGGCATGTCCTGCACTGGGACACACCATCCGATCGGAGCTGCAAAGAACTTTGCTGCCCCGGGCACAAGTTGGTTTACATTTCAGATGAAAAACGCATGCTCAGGTACTGGACCGCAGCGCTCACAGAAGGAGACTTGCTCAGGCTTGGAAGAACACAAGCAGAGGAACACTTCAACGGGTTAAAGGCTAGTGGTAGTCTGCTTTTTTCACCCGGGGTTCTGCACTCACCGAATACCCTGGTGCCCACTGAAGCCAATGCATTTTGGTACAGAATCTCTGGAGAACAAGAATGGACACAGCGGAACTTTGACAAGGGGGAAACTCTCCATCATTGGAATGAAAGATGAGGTCTTCCCAAACCGTCAGTCAAATTTATGTAGAGGTAGTTTACAGTCAACTCAGAGCAGCAAAAAAAGGGATTTTTATACAGGAAAGACTTTTTGCTATAAAGATGTTCTACAGATACGCATCCTTCTTCCACAAAATTATGCTCTGTCTTTTTTCTTTTTGGCTTTCCTTTTCGCCCCCCAGGAAGTGGAAGGTATTAAAAAAAGCTGTATACTGAAACCAGTCCCTGACTCCATTAAGCCGCTCACTACTGCTTATACTAGTAGAAGCTGAGAAATAACTTATGTGAAATTCGGATATTTGTTGGGTATGAATGCAATCATTTATCAATAAATTTGCATCTTCAATTAAGTATTTGTCTTCACATCAAAGAGTAGCATTGCTATTGTGAGAGTTAATGCAGTATTAAAGCAGAACTGAAAATACAGGACTTCTGGAACTCTCAAACTTACAAATAGGAGTGAAATGTCCTTCTTGCCAGATAATCAGTCCATGCCTACAGCCTGTGAAATGTCAGTCTGGAAGGGAACACATTATTTAAACCGACCAGCTGCTGACCCAAAACCTGCGGCTCCGTGTTGGAGTGAGAACCATGCCTGTCTGCAAAAGCAGCAGGATTATTCCTGCAGCAACACGATTCCTAGAGAAGATGCACCTACAAAGGTTTTCTGAAAAAATCCCACCCTAAACAAAGCCTATAAATACTCCACATCTTCAAACAGATTAATGGTCCTGTGTTTGTAGCTTTCTAGAATCCACATAAATAGAGTAAGCAATCACAATAAATGGTTTATGCATAGGGTATGTGAACATCAGACTTGGATTTTAAATTATTTTCATCTGGGAAAGTTGGGCTCCATGTGAGTACACCTCGGTGTACTTTAATAGTAGCCTGTATAAACACAATAGGTCATGATAACCATGGAGATGGAGGACAGCTGCCCTAAACAGGAGCCCGGATCTGCCATGAAATGTGCTATGATGGAACCAGACTGTACTTCAAGCTTTTAGTACCTTCCTGCTGGTGTTACTTCTAACTTTAAGGAGTGTCTAAGCACTCAGTTCCTGAGCTAATAAAGCTTACAGACGTGAAGGTAGATTTGCTTTACGATCAGCTTTAAGTTTGACTCAAGAAGCATGTCATGAAAATCTTCCATAAAACATGCTTTAAAGAGGTGCAACTCCCCTTCGGGCAGGCAGCCCTGGGGACTGGCCGGGCAGGGTCGGCAGCACCACGCATGTTCCTTACTTATTTACACCCTTCCTTACGTGCAGAATCCGCACCATATGAAAAGGGTATTTCGCCTAGCACAAAACACTCTTCCCAGCGTGCAACTCTCCTCCTGGTGATGTGAAAAAGTCATTTGCACACAAAAAGAGAGCAATATGTTCTGCTGCTGGGTAGCGGCCTCCCTCTGCTCATCAGCCTGTGATATACACTAGCATGTCTGTGTTGGTAAATAAATCAGTGTACAGACCGATGGCCCTACACCTGCAGTGCTGCACCCAGCTACGCATCTCACTTGAAACAAATGAAGTGTTAGAGAAGACAGATTCAATGTTAGGACATAACAATTTACAGCTGTTCCTGAAAGCTGGTATTCTTGTGTGCAAATACTTGTCTTTGCCTGTCAAGAAAGCACAGTGCATGCTGAGAGAAATTCGGCAAACAGTTCTCACGCTAAGGACATCTTTCACTTGTTTGGATTTCTAAAATATTCCTATCGATACATGTGTGCAAACCAGTAATAAACATTAAAAATAAATCAGGGATTATTCTTGCAAAGTCAGCAGACGTCGCTCTAGGACGGGGAATGCAAACCCCCTGTGCTGTGTAGCCCACCGTGGAGGAAATTCAGATAACTTTAATCACTGACTTCAGCTGTTGTTCAGAGAAGACAGTCGGGAACCGCATTTATTACAGGTCTCAAGCGGCTGATGTGAACACACCAGTTTTCTCTGTTTTCCACTTCTCATGCAGTGCGTGACTGTCCAGTCAAGACTCAAACAACCGAGAGACTTTTTCAGAAGGAATAAACTACACTGGGTTATGCTACAGGGTGCCAAAACATTAGCAGATTTATAGACTGGTCTGCCATAATCAAATTGCCCTATTTTAGAAGTGTCCCCGCTTTGCAGCACCACCAAGCCAGCATTAATCTCGCCCCTGGGAAAGCACGACTGCAGACACATTTAGCGCGGGAAGTACTTGACATCTCACTCACCACTTTAGGTTTGAAAGGCGGCTGAATCTCTCTGTTTTCCAGTTTTTCCCAGTCAATTCTCCTGAAGAAAGAGTGCTCCCTGATGTCTCTTTCACCCTCAAGGCCACAGCCAAGGCGTTTTGCAGGATGTTTAGTCATTAGCTATTCGGAAGAAAACACCAAATGATTAAATTTAACGCTGGAATGAAAGTGAGACAGACTGTCCCCAGATTGTGATGCTCTTGCTCTTCTCCTGAAGATGGAAGATGCTAATAAAATTGTTTTGAAAAGCTAAAACTCATTTTTTTTGATATTAGTTTTCTTGTTTGATTCCTAGAGACAGCACATCAGCAGCAAAATTCAGGCTTGCACTTGAGAGACTTTTCCCATTTGGCAGAGGTTGTCGCTGGAGGTGTGGGTGGGCAGGCGGTGCCCGGGGCACACTGCTGTTGTATTAGTTCACAGCTCACTCCGGCATTTCACCTTTGGTCTTTCAGTTCAGTCTTGTAAATCTCCAGAACAGCTTCTGCCCTACCTCAACAATCATTTAATAAATTCTGATGTACTAAAGCTGTATGAAGTACAACTTCCCCCTTTCATTTTTCTGGGCTTGTTCAAGACATCTCATTACAGAGCCTACAATTGCTTGGCACCCAGCTGACAATACCTGATCTGCGTTTCCTCCCTTGCATCCCTAATGACAGCTCGGTCAATACTATACCCAGCTGAACAGATTAAGCAGACTTGGGAAAAAAACAGCCCCAAAGCCACTAGCGCTGCATGCTTGGAAACAGTACTATGCTCTCTAATGAACCAGCTCCTCAAAATCTTTTCAATTGATATGTACACTAGGAATTGAGCAACGTAGCCTTCAACTCTCAGTTCCAGTATTGTCGGGACTTTTTAAAGCTCTTTTACAAATTATATATGATTAATATACTGCTGGGAGTGATATCTCGACACATCTTTTTAAAACCTCAGCTGTACCGCTTTAGTCTCCTTCCAAATGTTGAGTTGATCACATTCCAATTTTGAACCTAAAATAAAAGCGATTCTAAGCAGACTTTGGGAAGTCGGCTGCGCACTGGGCTAGGAATCACATCCTGCTTCAAGCTTAACAGCAACTTTCCCATTTTTGTTACCTTTCCTAAACCCCTTAACAGTAGGTGACATAAGAAATCGCAAATAATGATTCTAGTAATTTTAATTCTGTTCCAAAAGTACAGCATTTACCAAACCCAACAAACTCTGAATCAGCAGAAGAGATGTCAAGTAGACAATTCAATTTCCAGAGCACAGCAGGCACATTCGCCTTGCCCAATGGTGCACAGTCCCAGGATTGCTGAACCACTGCTGATTACAAGGTTCAGAAGCCTTCTCCTATTGACTTCTTAGCTCAGGCATAATGGTCACTGAAATCTGGTATTAATTTGTGAGTTTAATACAGATGACCAACCTGTTGTTATCACAGAGACTTGACCTTAAACCTAGTGGTGCGGGGCAGTTTTAGCTTTCCAGCCTGCCTCTGCGTAAGCCCCTAGCAGAACAGCAGCAAGCGGGAGAGCTGAAAACAGGGTAATGAAATCAAGTTCAAACTGTGCTGTTTGAATATATGATTTTCATGACAAGGCATCAATCTGCATGTACTTTATAAAAATATATCATGTTTTGTTTTTGTTGGCCAGCATATCTACACCGGGATAGGCTCCAAATTTAGAGTAGTCTTTCCTTCTACCTTGTTGTTCTAAACAGCTTTTCTTTTTCTTGATGATTTTTCCTTAAGGGATTAATATCCAGCTCATGTACAATACTTCATAAACAGTTGCAAAGGACAGGAAGAAAGTAAATACCAAATTAACTGAAAGTAAGTGCAGTGATCTTTTAGCAGTGTAAGTAAAACTTCAAATAGTGCTTTATAGATGGTGGTATGGAAAAGCCGCAGACTGACAGTACTCTAGGGAATCACATGGCATCAAAGGAAAGTCAAATGAATTCTTTTTTCCTGAGCTAATCCCCTGAAGTAAAATCTATTCTTTTCCTCAAAAAAAAAAAA
>Ga0181612_110317_pt1 | contig 13851 bp, 10 predicted proteins | sample HoacroProtozoa21_FD_119630 | JGI IMG/M metagenome (GOLD analysis project Ga0181612, IMG submission 119630) | Hoatzin crop microbial communities from Cojedes, Venezuel. Combined Assembly of Gp0051906, Gp0051904, Gp0051908
CGGCTGCTCGGCGTTTCTTTCCGCCGGGCGAGGTGGGGGGAGCTGCTGTGGGGTTTCGCTTGCCGGAGGCGCTTTCGCCAGCCGGGAGCCGGTGGTTTGCCAGAGCCGTGCACCTGCCTGTTGCGCCCGGGGAGCCCTAGCGTGGCTGTACAGAGCCCGCCGACGCTCCGAGTACGAGCACAGCGTTGTCCGGTTTTAGAAGAGTATCGTTCCGACGTTTCCTGAAATTCTTTTCTTTTTTTTTTATAAAGAAGAACGGCGAATTCAAATAGGGATCATGTGAGGCACTCTGGGTTCTCGTTGATGTGCTGCGTGATTAATGTTGTTGTCTGTGTGACCCTTTTGTGAAATAGCAGTATTAAGAGAGGAAGAACTGGGATGAAGTAATTTTCCTACTGTGTTTTAGTAAGTGGACAGAAGGATGATGAACTCTGTCTGATTGGTTACCTTTCCACGGTATCTGGAAAATGGTATACAGGTCGCAGTGAGCAGCCTGATGCAATTGGTGGGAGCTATTTAATCCTGAAAGATCCTGTTCTGCTGCTCTGAATTGACTTTTATTGCCGAGGTAGAATATTCAGCAGCGTGTTGTGTAGCGTGAATGCGTCCATGTTCACCATTATGCAGGAGGGCATTCATGAAGAGCCTGTGTCCGTCATCATCATCACCACTTGTACCTTTCCCAACAGCGACAAAATTGTCCTGTGACTTTGTTTAATTGACTTGGGTGCTGTTTAGAACGAGCAATGTCAAGTACATCACTGTCAGAATCGGAGATGCTCTTTCATTGTTTTGACATTCCTATTGAATTCAACAACAAAAAAATGTCTTCTCCTTCTGTTGTGCTTAAGGCCAACTGGTGCATATTTATTTGGTTTTTTAAAAGTAATGCTTACAACTAATTGTGTAGCACAGTCAATGGTGGAAATAGTTACTGGTTTTCTTGATGTGCTGATTTGGGGGTATGGGGGGTGTGCTTATAAGGCTGCAGAGCGTTTCTTTTGAGGTTTCTTCTTATCCATGTTTAAAGGGAGATGCCACTCTGACATGTTTCAGTGTTTGCTTTTTATAACATACTTCAAAAATACAGACTGACAACTTGAAGACTCTTAGGTGGGCTGCTTTCATTCTAAACCACTTCTTCATTTTTTGCATGAATAGCGGGGGTGGGAGAGGGAGGGAGACTAATAATTCAAGGGTATGCAAAATGTACACAATCATTTGGAATCATAGGTGTAACTAGTTCCAGAATTTTTTGGTTGATAGGCAAAACTGCTTTTGAACTGATACTAGGAGCTCAGGCTTTAAATTTGTCTGGTTTACTTCTGCCTTGCGGTTTTTGCTTGTGACTTAGTTCTTTAGCTCATTCCTTTCAGTCTTTTCCTCCTGTCCATGCTTCTGCTGTCTTGCCCTCTGCTTGCTCTCTGTGTTTCTTTTTGTTTTGTCTTTGCTTCTTTGTGCTATCCACCCCCCAAACAAATACCTTTGAAGACATTTCAGCTTTGGCCTGTAGAGTGTGTATGTTCAAGTTACCTTAGGCTGACAACATCAGAAATAAACTATTACAGTAATACATTTTGTACGCAAACTGAGAATGACTTGGGTAAAAATTGCTTTGTCCTCAAGTGTATTAAACAGTAGTATCTGACGACAGTATACTACAGCAGGGCCAGATGACAGATCTCTCTTGGTCTGTACCGTTTTTTTTTCTTTGCTACATGGCAGCAAGAGATATTAAATGTAGCTGACCCCATTCTTCCACTTCCTTTCTTCAGAAGTGTTTATGAAATGTCACATGTATAAGGGCTTGTTGCTGCCTTAACCTGTAATCTCTATTTTGCCCAGTAGCCTTTGCCAATCATAGGAAAGCTAAGCTCTTACTCTTTTCATTTTTAATCCTTCGTCTCTCAGAAACAAACCTTTAAAGGTGAGGAGTGGATTTGAGCTGATAACTAGTTGCCAGATTCAGTCATTTAAAAGTATTCAGCGTCGCTGAAAAGAAGGGTCACCCTATTGAATGATTTGAAAAGTACCAAATGTCTAAAGTATGTCCTCATGATTTTTTCTCCTTCAGAAGTCGATGAAAGGATTCCTCTTTGCTAAGCTGTATTTTGAAGTAAAAGAATATGAACTTGCTAAAAGGTAATATGTTGCTGTCTGTTTGTTTTTCTGTTCTCTGAAGTGCAAGAGAAAAGCTAAACAAATAGGAAGTAGACCAGAGAAACCAAAATCGGTATCATGCAGTGGGTATTAAGTGCCATTTAAATCTTTCTAAAACAGCAACTTAGCAGAAGATTAGTTATGTGGTACTGAAAAACTTATCTGGTTGAAAAGGCTTTTTTTCCCTCATGGAATTATGTAGTTCTTACCATTTCTGCAAACTACTGGGTTGTTTTTTTTCAATAACAGAAGTACTTGCTGCAAGTAAGTAGCATCTGTGCATGTAAAAAAATGTTGCTTTTATCTTGAAGGTTGAGGCAAAGTATCTAGAACAAAATGCCTCTGTACTTCCTGTATGGCAGATTCAGTTCTTACACGTTGGAGGAGGGAGTATTATTGAAAAATATTGGTCAAAAAGCTGACTTTTTTTTTTCTCCTCCATAGGTATGTATCTACATACCTCAGTGTGCAAGAGAGAGATCCCAAAGCACACAGATTTCTTGGACAAATTTACGAAGCTGAGGATAACGTAGAAAAAGCTTTTGGGTGTTACAAGGCAAGTACTGCACTGACCCCTAATGTCCTGCTTTACTGCTTTGAGAATGGGCTTTTAAAATCCACGTGTGCTGGACATTCTCAATACAGTTTCTCCATGAGCACATTATTTTCTGTGGGTTTATTTATGCACATTTGATCACGGAAGGTATATGAAGCACTGTGGAGATGGTTGGTGATTCTTTGCTAGGTGTCACTTGCTTCAGTAGTATATTTTTAAGCTGATTCTTTGTTTTTTGTTCTGGACTTGATCTTTGTGCTACCTGCTGTTAAATGCTTCCCATGTCATACGATGTGTTTTGGATTAAAGACGTGTGACTGGTGTAGAATTCCTTAATGTGGCCTTTGATGACAACAGGAATCTAGTTGCTACTAGAAGACTGTAGGCCTAGTGGGTGTTTTGGCTGGTTTTGGAGGGGGCAGGAGTGGAAGGGAGGGGCAAATCTAATTTTGATTCGGCAAACATAGAAATGTCAAATTCCCAACCAGAATGTCTTTGTTCTGGTTTTGGGAGGGGAGATGTGCTCCGAAGTCTGGCTGCCAACACAACTCCATGAAGTGCTGCTTAAACTGTGTGTCTTAGCTATTTTTTTGGTTTTTTGAAGTGTTCACATCTGGCTACTCTAGAGGTCCTTATACTCCTCCTGCCTGTGTATAGCAGTAGGCAGTGGTAGATGCAGAGGGGCTGGCTTTTGCATTATTTCTTAGGCTCTTCTGAATTCCAGGAGTCATATCTGGGTGCTCTAAATTAGTGGTGGCATTTAGAAGGGCTTTTCATAATATATTCTGTATTGGTAGATGTAATTAATGTGAACTGCTGGGTCTGATTGTGGGGGGACAACTCTTTCCTGTTGTATGTGGATTGTAAGATGAAGTTACTTTTTTTTTTTTCCTCCCGTCTGTGCGTGGGGAAAACTAGCGTTCTGTGGAGTTGAACCCAACACAGAAAGATCTTGTACTGAAGATTGCAGAGTTACTATGCAAGAACAACATCACTGATGGAAGAGCAAAATACTGGGTTGAGAGAGCTGCTAAGCTTTTCCCTGGGAGTCCTGCTGTTTTTCGGCTGAAGGTACATTCCAAATTACCTCTGTTCTGTGGCTTAAAGAAACTTTCAGCATCTGACTGGAGTGCTTTTTACATCACCTCATGCGAAACTCTTCCTAGCTAAATTATTTTAGAATCTTTAATATTAAATCTATAAGAAGTTACTTTCTTTGCAGTCTGACAATTTTTGTCTGGCTTTCAAGAAAGCTGCAGCTACAGACTTTCATACCCTTTTTAGTGTTTCAGGGTTAATCCTCTTCAAAAAATGCTGAGAAACCGTGTTAGTTATCATATCCGAGAAGTTAGGACTAGATAGGCACTACCTGATCTTTCTGTTGTGTGACTGGCAGGAAGGTAGCAGGCCTGTGAACTCGAGCTTGCTTGCTCTATGCTGCTTTTCTGGTTTTAAATCTGTATTATGATCAGCTCTGCAGAAAGTGAGAAGTACTGTAATTCTCAAATACTGTGTAAATGCTTTCAGTCATGCAATCCCACTCTTGCAGAGGTATATTAATTTTGTGTAGCTAGGCAGCAAGCACCTTAAAGTCTTAAGATGTCTGTTCCTTTTAAGCAAGGTAGTCTATGGCAGGGTATGCTGTCATTGAACCAAATGGTTTGACAAGCGTTACTTAACATTGAGAAGAGGCAAATTCTTCTGAGGATGTTTTCTATGATAGTGATCTCAATTTTTAAATATTTGAGTATTTAATCAAATTGTATGTAATATCTGAAAGCTAGTAAGTAGTGTAGTTTGAGAAATGTCGTCTATGTAGTGGAGGAAAGAAGCTGCCTGGTACTGTAGCTGCTGAAAACACCCATGGGAAATTAAATATTAACATGTTGCCTTCATGTTTACCAGGAGCAGTTATTGGATTGTAAAGGTGAAGATGGATGGAATCAGCTTTTTGACTTGATTCAAGCCGAACTTTATGCAAGACCAGATGATGTCTACATAAACATCAGACTAGTTGCGCTCTACCGTTCAAACAATAGATTAAGAGATGCTGTGCTCCATTGTCAGGAGGCAGAGAAGAAAATACCTTTGCAGTCAAGCTTGGAATGGTGTTCCTGTGTTGTAGAGACATTTGAGGTGTTTAATCGTATTTTGATCCTGTGCTAGTCTTCCGTATCTTTTGAACTGATCTGTTTCTCTTAGTGTCGTTACTCTGACGGCTGTTTGTCAAGTGATTTAACTCCTTCAAATGCAAGTCTACTGAAACCGGTGGAATTGCAAAATACTTCTTGGGGGTTTTTTAATTGGAATTTTCTGGCTAAACTTAAGCGTTCTAGAGCTATTGAGTTTCTAACTTCCACAGCTGAGTTAGATACAGCAGTGCCGTTAGGGATAAAATTGCGCAGGCAGAGAGTTCCCTGGAACTTTGCAGCTGCAGAATATGTTAAAGTCTCACCTGTGAAACTGGATTATGCAGTAAATGCCACTAATATGTTTTGGAGAAGTACTGCCCTTGCCCTCATGGAAGGATGACTGTTCTTTATCCTGTGATGAACTTTCTTCTTTAGGAATATCTGGAATCTTTACAAGACGTGGAGTCTGATAAAAATAACTGGAGAGCTATCAAGAAAGATCATCTGCTGGCCTATTCCAGCTTTGTCAAAATGACACTTTCTTCTAGAGATGTTCAGGAATGCAGAGAGGCACTTGAAAGGTACTGTTTTAACTTTCCTGTATTTAAAAAAAACGAAACCAAGCAAAACCACTACTATATAATTCTCCAAGAATTGTACTTTTTTTTTTTTTTTTTTTCTGGGTCACGGGACATCTCCTGAGCTTCTATTTCACTGCTTAACTTGTTTGTGGATGGGAGAGGAGATTCTCTGTACTAGCCACCAAGAATGATTTTTACGCGGTTTGAACCCCAAGCTGTCTTTTGACAGAAATGCAAGCCTTGTTTGAATGGTCAGCACGCAGCCATGGGCAAGACTCATTGATATCCTGGGTCAGTTAGCTTTGTACCTTCTTTCCCTTCAGTAAGAGGGTGTTGTTCCGTACTTCAGTAATTGACTACTTTGGATTTCAGAGACAATTAAAAAAACCAAAACAACAAACAAAAACAAACAAACAAACAAACCCAACAAAAAACATAAACCCAAAACAGTCTCTTGTGTTTCAGCTTTGTCCTGGTCATTTTGTTCTAAACTAACACAAGTAGTACTGGAATAATGAGGAACTTTAGGTGTATGGTATAATGTGTAGGGAGGAAGCCACCTGCAGTAAGAACAGTCCTTCAGGGAAAACTGATGGTGTTACAGGACCAGCTAAGCCAGCTGACTTCAAGGCATCGTATCTGTGGCACACCGAGAGTAGTACAAAACAATGTTTACAGTCAATATATTCATTGTGATCTATGTTCCTTTCTGCTGTCTTCCCTTTCTTACTGGCTTTTATTGACTTAGCTTGGTTCCTCACTTACACAATGGCTGTTTTATTGTCTTTTGTACAACAATATTCTTCAGTCTGTTAATCTTGAATGAGTATTTGAGGCAATACAAACAATGGATGAGGAATACTTAATGCCCAAGTACGTGTTATTTTCTTTTTCTCCTCCACAACATTGACCAAAACAATCTTGGGTTTTCTGCTGCTGTTTTATTGGAGCCTTTCAAGGTGATTACATCTGAAGCGCTTCCATACCATGGCAATGCTAACAGCCATTATAGTTTTGTCAGGTAGTTGAAAGAGTGTTGGAACTGTTTGCTGGAAAGCCTCTCCTGAGTGGGGTTGTGTACTGGCCTACAGCTACTCAGGTTGCTACAGCACCCCTCTGTTTTTGAAGAGCCCGTCTAGCTGTAGTTTGGGCCTTTCTGATAAATGAAGGAAAGGGAAGAGCAGAGTGACTACTGCCTCCTGCACATGTCTCAGTCTGCAGTAGTGAACAAGTTTATCCACTTGGTTTGGGAGAATAGTTCTGAAAGCAGCTGTGCAAAGATGTGCTGCAAAAGACTGAATATCTAGGTAATATTTAACATGTTTTACTTTAAGAAATTGAGAGTTTTGGGAGTTTGAGACCATTATTGAACTTTGTAGTGCAGCTCAAGTTTAAGCAACAGACAGTACTAACCATTGACTCCTGAAGTTACTTGATTCACAGTTAAATGGCATCAATCAAAACCATCTGCTATAGCGTTTGCCAGGACTGTGTTTAGAACGAGTTTTCTCTACACCTTAGGTTTGATTGTGTGCTTCAGTCAGTGAAACCATACGTGAATGGGGCTGACGAGTTGTCTCGTACGTTTGTGGAAATGAAAGGACAGCTATACATGCATGCTGGAACTTTGCTGCTGAAAATGGCCCAACAGAGTGAGGCACAGTGGAGAGTTGTGTGTGAACTAGCAGCACTGTGTTATCTGATAAGTTTCCAGGTAAGTAATTTTTCAGTTTATGACGTTAGTGGATGCAGTTCTTGAAATGTTCTTGCTGTACGTATGTTGAAGTCCTGTATTCCTGAGATGAACTGGCGTTTGTCTGCCTAAGGAAAGACTCCCTCCTAACTCACCAAACCCTACTCTCTCACAATTCTTGAAAAGGTTTCAGACGACATGAATAGGGTAAAAGTGTGTCTTCACCTGTTTCGCTTATCAGAGTAACCTGATTCTTGAAGGCTAGTGAGTTTATTTCCCACAGCGTATTCCTTTTTCTGTAATACAGCTGAACACTTGTGTTAAGGATTAGGCTTATTGCTATAGGGAGGGAAGTGTATGAACTGTATTGTTCCCAGATACTTGTTGGGTAGAGAGCAGAACTGAAAAATCAAGTTTAATTCTTCGCCTTATGAAGTAAAATTGATTGTCCTTTTTATGGCACTACTTAAATTCCGTGTATTGCTTGCCCTGATGCACAGTTATTGTTGCTTGCAATAGCTATACTTGTCCACCTCAGTTCTGTGTGTTTTGGGGGAGTTCCTCCGCTCCCTGGGATATGTGACATAGTACCTTCAGAATGAATATTTAAATAGTTTTCTAATGCTAAAAAGAAGCTTGTTTCCTAATTCGTAAGACTAAATTATCTGCTCTTACTGTGAAAGAGCTGTAACAATTCTCTCCTTTATTCGCTAGGTTCCTAAACCAAAGACAAAACTAATAAAGGGGGATCAAGCTGGACAAGATGTGCTAGAAACGTTGGCCTGTGATCGAAAAAGCCAGTCTGGTAATAAAAACAGCTACGCTGTTCCATTTCAGTGTTATGGGTAGTTCCTTTAAGAGCCAAGTGGTTTGTTAAAGAACATATTTGTTATCTTGAAATGTAATGTTAACAATTGAATATGCAATAAAACTTTCTAGGTTCTGACTACACATCTAAAACAGAAGAGTGGTTTGATGCTGAGACCGAGAGTGTTTTTTTTCTCCGCTTTAGCATGCTAGTAGAGTATGTTCTTTTCACGTGTGTCTTTTTTTATCCTTTTTGCCTCTCCTGCACACTAAGATAGAATTTAATTTTTGTGGTCTCTTAATGTCCTGGAAATGGCTTCTGCTTGCTCTTGCTATTTTGCAAGTATTGTTAGCCCCAGGAGGAAAAGAAAATACTGTTGTTTCCCTCTCCTTCTGTCCTTTTACTTGTTCATCAGCTTTGCTCTTTTTGCTGCTCTAAGTATAGACAGTTCTTCAGTCTACAAATTCTTGCAGAGCCCAGATGAAAACAAACCAACCCACTAGACATCAGGTTCAGTTGTTTCAGAATGGACTTTGATAAGACAGACTTCCACTTGTATTACAGCTCCTTATTTGAAGGACAGTACCAATGCCCTTAGAATAGTAATAACAAGAAAGAAGATGGCTTTGTTTTCCTGAAGAACTGGATTTCTGAATGCCTAGGGATGGTTGTCACTGGAAGGTTGGAAAGCCTGTGTGCTGAAACGCTGCCCTAATTACAGGGAGAACATAACTTAAGAATCTGTAGGTTTCATAAGGGGAAATCCCATTTCCCACCCAGCCTTGGGTAGCAAGAACAGTCCAGTGTATCAACTGTTACTTGCTTTATGTTCACCGCTTTCTTTATGCGAAGTGGTATTTTTGTTTTCTAGGTCATATGCTGTTGAACTTAAGCCACGGCAAGCAAGACTTCTTTAAAGAGACTGTGGAATGTTTTGCAAACCAGAGCGGTTCATTTACATTGTTTGATAGCCTGTTTGAGAGTGGAGCTTCTAGAGAGAGATCTTTTATTGGCATGGATGATATTGGAAATGTCAGCACACAAGCACCAGTGCAAGTGGAACTTCATAAATACGATATGGGTAAGACATGTTACCTTCTGAAACACAGCACAACTTTCAGTACCGGAAGCTCTTGGACAAATACTTCACACTGCAACAAAAGACAAATCCCTGAAATAGCTGCCCAGAGTTGCTCTAATGTCCTAGGCAAGACTTAGACTTTATTGCAAAGTAGAGAAACGCTTTGTGAGTAATTCCTTAAAGATTTTGGAGAAGTTCAATAGGTTTGCTAAAAGTAGTCACCTGTAGGATTGAACATGGCGAGGATGGAAGTGGAAGGAAATCTGAGAGTCACAGTCTCAGAAGTTTAAGGGGTTGCTGGCTTGAGCACTCGGATGAACTGTATGCTTGATATGTATGTTTGGCTAATTTGAAGTTTGCAGTCTTCCGTAAGTGGAAGTTGGAATCTTATTGCTTATTGTTCTGCAAAGTATCTTTGGCTGCTCTGAGAGAATGAAATGTGAAACCCAGCTTTGATCAGATACAATTTTTGCTGCCTTGTAGGAAGCTGACATCTACATCCAACTTTGTTTTTGCATAGGTGCTGTTCGAATGCACAATGGCAGTCTCCAGCACCTTGTGTGGCTTGGCTTGCAGTGGAACTCTCTGTCGGTCTTACCCCCAATGCGCAAATGGTTAAAACAGATTTTTCACTTGCCCCAAGAAACGTCGAGACTTGAGACAGATGCCCCTGAATCCATTTGCCTGTTGGACCTGGAAGTAAGTAAGCTTTCCAAGTCCTTAAATGTACGATACAACTCAAGTTTATTGATGTTGATTATGTTGGGTTTTTTTGTTGTTTTTTTTTTTTTTTCCAAAACTAGGTATTTCTACTTGGAGTGATATTCACTAGCAACTTACAATTGCAAGAGAAGTTTAATTCTCACTACGGTGCACATCAGCCCCAATTCTTACCATTGCCAGTGTGCAAACAGCTCTATACTGAAAAGCAAAGATCTTGGTGGGATGCTGTTCGTACTCTTCTTCAGAGGAAAACAACGTAAGGCTTTTTCAGTTTGGAAATGTTTGACCGAGCCTTTAGGCAGCTTCTGCTACAACAGCTTGGATTGGTCTCAGTAGATTCTTGTAAAATTAAATTTCTTCTTTGACATATTTTGGACGTTGAAGCTTTGTTGTAGTAGGGACTTGGTACACTTGAAAGATGTCTGAAAATGGACTTTTCGTTTCTAACAATGCATTTCTAAACTAGAGGCAGGTTAGGGCTAAAACTGTGGGCTTTATTCATCAAGCAAATAACATGTGTAACAGATGAATAACAGAGAATACTAATCAAGGAATGTTTCTTCTGATATTCAGGCCAGGAACAGCAGCAAAACTGAGGCTTACCGTACAGCATGGAATAAGTACTCTGCGAATGCTGGAGAAGCATGGCCTCCAACCTGCCTTAATTATACACTGGGCAAAAAGCCTGCAAAAAACTGTAAGCTGAGATTATTTTCAAATATGTAGAATCCGAGTTTTTTTGCTATCCTATTTTCCAAACTATAAACAGGCAGAGGGGAAAAAACCCTAAAATTCAGATGAGAATGTGTTGTTGAGAACTGTTGTCTATTTTGTCGGGCAGATTAGTTGCTCTAGTCACCCTATAAAGTATGGTCTTAAACTGTAGTGTTATTTTCTACATGTGTGTTGCTTTACATACCTCTTGAGATAAATCCCTTGCGGGGTTGAATCTCAAGTGTCAGAGAAGCACTCTTGGAACTTTCCAAGAAAGCACGAGAAGGATATGTACGAATAGCATTTTGACTTACATTTGTTGAAATAACGTGCTTTGGTTCCCTTTTCTTCCCCAGGGCATTAGCCTTAACTCCTTCTACGACCAGAAGGAATACATTGGACGAAGTGTCTACTACTGGAAGAAAGTTTTGCCTATGCTGGAAACTATCAAAAAGAAGAGGAGTATTCCTGAACCTACGGATCCTCTCTTCAAACACTTCCATAGGGCAGACATTCAGGTATAGATTGTTTAAGCCAGGACTGAAGTGAGAGAAGGGTCTGTGTCAGAAACTTACACAGTTGTGGGATTTTTCTCTGCGCTGTACAACTTGCGTTGTTATTACTGTAAAACTGTTAATGATGGGATTTGGTAGTATCAGTGTCCTATGAAGGGGGGAAAGTCTCTCCTTTTAGCTTTATTCTTACCTTTAAAACTGTGTATACGATTGGAAGGCACCAAACACCCTTAGTACCAACTTTCTTCCAAAAGTATTTTCCCTGTATTATAGGAAGAAAAATAATAATGGATGTGTCATTCTGTTGTTAGGTATGCATTGTCTTTCACTTTCTTTGTAGGTCTTTCAGGTTGCAGCGTATGAAGAGGCGGCACATATAGCATTTGCAACGTTGGATGCAGTTGATGGCAAAACTGATGATGCTTTACTAGCATTTGAAGCGATTAAGAATGTGGTTTCATACTGGAATCTTGCTGTGGTAAGTTTATAAATTGCATTACCCTGAAATACTTTGCTTTATTCAGTCGCCTGCTGACTGATCGTGACTGATCTGCGTCCTGTTCTTTAGATCTTCCAAAGAAAGGCAGAAGAGATTGAAAATGATGCCATGCTGCCAGAAGAACAAGAAGAACGCAAAAGTTACCTTCTTAAAAGCAAGCAGTATCTAATGAAGATCATTGAGGAAAGCTCCTCGGATATGACAGTAACTGAGAAAGTGAGTAATTCTTGCTTGAAAAACTTGTTTCAAGGCTTTGATTACTGTTTCAAAATGAAAGTGTTTGCATTCATGTTAGCTTTTTTAGACCAGGCGTTGCATTTAGGCAAGTTCAGCTTATTTCTTTGATGAAGACAAATAGCCTGGTTAACGCCAGTGGGTTGATAAACTCTGGGTAACTTCTGTAACCTGCCAGATCATCAATATTCTGACTACTCTGTGGAAGAAAGCTTTAATGTAAACAGATAGCTTTTGCCACTGTCTTTTTATAGAGGTTGATAGTTTGAAAAAATAGAATTAATGTTTGTGTCAATAGTTGTCTTACGTTAATCTTAACAGATGTAGAGCTTTGTTGAAAAAACAGAATTCATGTAATGGAAGCCTTGTGAATTGTTCAGCCAGAATTGTGAGTGTGGTCTGTCTTGCTCTGAGGGAGAATTGCAGTCATGACTCATGTTGCAAATAACTTTCTAGCTGCCGGTGTCTATTGAAACTGTGAGGGAAATGCTAGATACGGTGATCCAGGAACTTGGCGAGAATGGTGAAGAGGGAAGTCCTGCCTTCAGAAATGGTCTGTCACGAGCTGTAGATTCAGAGATGAAACATTCCACTCCATCACCACCTAAGTTCTCTTTTTCACCAACTAAGAGCTACAAGGTATATTAGCCAGCTATTATTATTTCAGGGAATTGTTCTGTTTGAATAAAAATTCACAAGATTCAATTTACTTTTTTTCCTAGTTTTCTCCTAAAACTCCTCCTCAGTGGGCAGAAGATCACAGATCTATACTTCAAATGATCTGTCACCAATTGGAAGCTTTAAAGGTAAATAATTTTGTCACCATATTCAGTGAAGAACAGTTAGCCTTTTAGTTATGGACTTAATGATAACAGCAAGGGCTAAGTTACAGTTCTTAGACTACTACTAAAATCAGTGGCATTATCTTCTGTAAACATCTGCCTAAAATGAGTTCAAGAGTAAATCTTTTTGCTTAATAACTCTTGGCTGGGACTTGGGCAGGGGTGTAGAGGCAACCCTGCCAACGACTGTATGCAGAAAGAGTTCTGCTTTCATCAGTTTGTTTCTCATCCCCTTGGCTTTTTTTTTTTTACCTGGCTTTAGAACATAATCTTATTACTTTGTAATGCATGGGCAGATCTTGGATGATTCTGACAGGTACCTCGTGACTTTATTTGTGTTTTCTGAGCTTGAACGTGCTTTTAAATAGCAAGAGGGTAAGGACCATTCCTTATGTTTTGTCCTACAGATACCTGTGTAATGTATACTTATGCTCATGATTGGCATACTTGTCTTGACAGAATGAAATACGAGAAATGAAACTTCAGAATTCCAGGTCAAATACATCATCTCATCGGTGGCCTGCTGAAAGCTATGGAACAGATACAATGTCAGAGGGTTACCAGAGAGCACAAAATCTTCATGAAGCACCATTAACAGGCAAGTTGCTGCTGAATCTAAACACTTAACGAAACCAAGTAAGACTTTTGAAGAAATTTCAGCAATGTTTTAATGATTCACTATTATAAACTGATTGCTGGGGAGAGTCCATTCAAAACAACAACAAGAAATCAAGTATAAGTTGTTTTCCTGCTGTTCCTTTTTAGCTGCCACCACTGGCCCGTCTGTTTACTACAGCCAGTCACCTGCCTATAACTCTCAGTATCTTCTCAGAACTGCCGCAACCAATGTAACACCAACGAAGGTGAGGACAAATCTATCAGCTTAAGCTACTTCCAGTGATCTACTGAAAATGGCTGCTTTTCTGATTCTGTGTGTGGTTGGATGTAATTGCAGGTCCTTATATAGTATTTGGTAAACTGGGACTGCTAGGGATAAACTGATAATTTATCTTTCTGCCTAATTTTTGGGATATGGTGTTTGGGAGGAAAAGCCAGCAAAATATGTCTGTAATACGTTAGCAGAAGTCCCCTACAGGGTACGTGTGACTTCACCTTTTCTTCTCTTCAGGTTGCAACACAGGCTATTCCAGCATCTCAGAACAGAGTGCAGAAAGAACCGGAAGCCTCTGAACCGCCGAAAAGCTCTAGTGCTGCTCGGAAGCCTCTAGACAGCAAGGTGGACAACTTGCCTACTTCAACACAAGATGGACCCTCTAACTTCTCATTTAGAATTCTAGACAAAGGTAAGTGTC
>Ga0181612_148826_pt1 | contig 13851 bp, 5 predicted proteins | sample HoacroProtozoa21_FD_119630 | JGI IMG/M metagenome (GOLD analysis project Ga0181612, IMG submission 119630) | Hoatzin crop microbial communities from Cojedes, Venezuel. Combined Assembly of Gp0051906, Gp0051904, Gp0051908
CCAGGATCCTCCTTCTGGTCCTTCTTGTAGATGGGTGTCACACTGGCGATCCTCCAGTCATCTGGGACCTCCCCTGTTAGCCAGGACTGCTGACAGATGATGGAGGGTGGCTTGACCAGCTCCTCTGCCAGCTTCCTCAGTGCTCTTGGGTGAATCCCATCTGGCCCCATGGACTTGAGTGTCCAGGTGGTGTATCAGGTCATTAACTGCTTCCTCCTGGATTATGGGGGTTTATTCTGCTCTCCATTGACTACTAAATGTTGACTACTTCAGTGCCCTTAATAAGAATACCCTGAGTCCAGCAATTTTAGCAACAGTTCTCTTGGCTTGACATGTCATTTGTTACTTTAGGTGGTAGGGAAAAAAGTTTCAGAGAGGCCTTGGTAAGATGTCACTCTTGCTTTCTCTAAAGGTTTCATCCTCCACATGCATACACAGTCTTTCAAAGGCTTCGGAAAGTTTGGTTGAGATGTAGCATTTTCTAGGTTTGCATTTCCAACAAATATTAAACACAACACAAATATAGCAGGTTATTGTTTATGTTATTGTGATAGCTGATGGGCTTGCAGTGTTTCTAGTAAGGTTCATTGCTGAGACTGCACAGTAAAATGAGACTACTTGTTACATGGAAAAAATGCAGCAGCTTAAGGGGTCTGACTGTAAGTCTTTCAAGCTCAAACATTGTTTTTATAGAGGTGGTATAACTGAAGCTCAAAAATGGAGGGATGGCAGCATTTGGCCTTTAGTTTCAAAGGGGAAAAAAAATCAATTCATTACAAACATGTAACTTCTCATAAAATGCCCCGGTGGTCCAGCAGCATCTGAAGTCAGGGTACTGTATGACTGGGAGGCTGGGCAGCTGTGCAGGGCATGGAAGACCCTGCACCTCAGGGGCTGTAGCTGTGCTGGAGTGGTTATGAAGCACAGCATGAGCTAAATGATTGTTAGTACACAGATGTACTCATAGAGTCCCCATGGCAAAGTGTAACTATGTCTTCCAGGCTAGTTTAAGTCACCAAATTTGAGTTCAAACCATATTAGCACCCAGAATGTGTCTTCCTCCCAGCCCCACTAAAAACATTTACTGTGTTGACCTTTCTGGTAGCCTTCCTTGCTTCTCACTCCCCTAAAAAAATTGGAAGCTGCAGCAGTAGCTTTTTATCTTGTAGATGGGCGTCACAAAAAAAAAAAGTTATCTTTTTTTCCCTAATGTTCATTTTCCTGTTTTCTCTATGAGTATGATAGCCTGAATTACAGGAGGACTGACAAGCGTGAATGCTTCAGAGCACTGACAATTAGAAAGGGATGATAAGTGTTCCTAACTGTGAATTTCTGAGTTTAGCAGACACAACTCCTGGCCAGAAAGTTGGTGGCTGGCTCCAAGATTGAAAAAAGAGACATTGATAAGACTAAGAAAGAAGAAATTAATACCTCTTCATTCACCCCCAAAGACCAGTGCATTTTATGTGTTTGAAGAACTTGCAAGTTTTTAAGAGAGTTGAAACAGGGTTTGCAGTACGTCTGTAGCTGCCTGGCACTGCGGTACAGGTTTGCTGCTCCTCATGCTGTGTTGTGGTTTTGTACGATTGCCTCGTGTCAAATAATGGCTTGTCAAATACCACACTGTCTTTCGGTACATCATGGCGTTAATGCTAGAAGTATTTACAACTGTTAATAATTTTTCTTACAAATGTTGCACGTTAGTTTCGCATGTAAGGTTTGCAAGTTTTTAATTTCATTTTGTTATTCCTTAATACAAAATGAAACAGGCAAAGATACGCATGTTTGTCCCTCTGTGCTAACTACTGCAAGTATTCGCAGTGTGCTGCAAGAGTAATCCTGTCTCTGACTGACTGGGAGAATAGCGCTATTGTTATCGTCACATTTTAGGACAGTATCAGCATGTTACGTAAGTAGTTTCTGGAAGTATATACGAGGAGAGAATTAGAGGCCTTCACAACCTTTTTTATTTCATGTAGTTATCAAAGATTATATCAAATATGCTAAGTGCTGTTATTACAAGTAACTTAAAATGTGTTTACAGGTCTTTTTAAACAGATATATTTCTTTTGTGCCTTTCAGGGTATCTGCTGACTAGTGCCAAAAGATTTAATTGCTGTTTATTTTCGCTAGTCCTCAGGCCAGAAGAGTAGAGCAAATTGCTAGTATTTCTTCTTGTAAAGGAAGCATCAATGAATTGTATACCTGCAGATTGCTAAATGCAATGGGATTACAGGGGTATTATTGAGGGTCTAACTAAGTTAGCTACAACTCAGTACTCTGTGAGAAGACCCTAATTTCAGAATTGAGACTGAGTTTGTAGCAATGGAATAAGAGAAAGGCAAAATTAATATACTTTTAAAACTTAACTCATTCAATGAGGCATCCTTAAAAGGGAGTATTGGTTGAACTTTTCTATTAGTTTACACTGAAATTGTAAAGAACTCTGTCTTATTGAACTAAATCCATTCTTCTTAATGAAAAAGTAATATTTTACTTTGATATTGAATTACCTTCTCTACTGTCTGCAAGGTTTGCATGGTATTGTTTTAACAGGCAACGGCATTCCTTTGTTTCTAATACAAATAGTATAGTTTTTTTCTCTTTTGTTTTCTTCTCCTTTTCAGGTAGCAAAGACTGGGGAGAAGCAGGGGTTATCTATTCTTTAATGAGTAAACTATGGAAAAGAAAGTCAATAATTACACTGCTGTGGCTACTGTGTTTCTGATAGGTCTATGGGTTACATATTTTTCTCTTGCACATTCCAGTCAGTTTGACAATGTCATGCAAAATATATGTTTAAAAATAAGTTCTGGAAGTACCAGCTCTTACTTCTTTTTTATAGTTATTGATTAACAGGGCACATTATCTCTGGTCAGTGAATGATCTGTTACTCCACACAGAACATCCTTTCTAGCTGTCTGTTTTCTGCCATGGTAGATATTTGATGTTTGCCAAGCCACTGTGGCAAAACTTAGTGTAGTTATATAAAGTGCATAGGCCTGCCTCTCCAGTGTGACTGGTGATCTTGATTATTTCAGTTTCAGAATACCTGGTTTGAAACACTTGAAAATGGAGACCAGTTTTAAAGCTGTGTGACTTTTTAAAAATTGGGCTCTTTTTCTGTTCTGTCTAAACTGGCAATTGTAATAGCAATTTTTATTACAGAAACCCATTTTCACAACAATTCTAACACAGACTTGAACCTTGAATTGCATTTAGTCTTAATTGTCATTCAAGGAAAAGAAGATCAGTGTTGTCAGATAGCGGAAACCTGCCTTCTAGATGACATTCAGAAACATTTTGAAGCCGTGTCAGTAAAAATGTTTCATCCTCTATGCTTACAAATGTGATAAGGTAATAATTTACTAGAACTTATTTCAATGAAACAAAATCACTGAAGGGAAGAGAAGGGGATCTTACCTTTTAAAATTGCTTAGTGATGTGTAGAAACTAATTCCTGGAATCTCTGAAGTTTTTTCAGGTCACTTATTTACTATGCAGGCATGCTTTTTGCTTCACGAAGCTTCTGTTGCCTTGGCATTAGAACATACCAACTACGAACAGATTTGCTTTCCAGATCCATCAAACTTTCAGCCTCTGCAGTAAGTATTCCTTCAGTTTCATAGATAAAACTATTTCATACGATGTTTTGGAGTCATGCTAATTTTGCAGTGTTGCCAATATATATGCATTAGCTGTGTTTTCTTTGTTTCTTGTTACATTGATCCAAACATTGAGTATCAAGAACAAAATAAGATATTTGAATCAGTCAACTATTTAACCACACTGGCATAACAGAAGTTGGTGATTATTGCTTTGTGTATCCTATTCAGTCACATCTAGCACAGATCAGGCCAGAAGGATTGCCTAATTGGTAGGGCACTACAGCTTGAGAGACAGGAGACAAGTTCAATCCCAGCTTTATCACAGACTTTTGCTAAGACAGTTGATTTCTCTGTATCTCAGTTTTCCTTTAATGAAATGAGAGTAGTGGTGCTTCTTGATGCCGCAATAACAAGGGGTATATAAGTACCTCAAACTTAATTTTATGCAGGATCTTCTCAATTTCCCAGCTTAACTGCTTATAAGATTGTGTAATTTCATTTTAAGTCTTCCAGTTTTGTTGAGAGAAAACAGAGCTTTGCAACATGGTAGGTGGTTGGAGGTCACACTCTGTGTTGCATATAGAACACTGGAATGTAAATTGTGTTGCCAGGTCAGAACAGGAGTTCATTTAGTCAGCAACTTGGGTCAACCAAGGCACATGTCAGATCCTTCAAGACAGAAGTTCAAACCATTATACTGGACAGTTGTAGCATTTTTTGCCTATATGAGAAGTTTCTTTTAGCATGCAAGCCACCTTGAAGGTCAGCTTTTGCCTGAGTCAGTTTTTCGTATGTTGTAAGTATTTGTGTTCTATGTAATGAAGTTGGATATTCTCACTAAATGTGCTGAAACCTAATCCTGGTTTATTTTTGATTTTTCTTAAGATCTTGGCTTCAGTTGTAGTTTTTGACATTGAATTCCACAATTTAATTATGCACCTTCTAAAAGTATTTGCTTCTATCATTATTAAACATATTTCTATTCAGTTTAATCTCAAGTTTCTTTGTATTAGGAAGGAAAATAAATATGAGCAGCACCTGATTTTCTATCAGGTGCTTTCCCTGATAGGAAGTGTTAGGGAAAGCAGGAGGTCAGAGTTAGAGCTTGATGAGGACATACCTGTCCTGCTTAACACTGGTCTTAAACTCATGGAAATGTTAGAAATTACTTGAAGATTATCAAGTGATGACATAACTCGGCTGAAAGAAAAAAAAGTCTTAAGAATAGTCACGACCTTCTGGAAGAAAGAATGCTACTTAAGGTATTATTTTAAAATGTCAGTTACTTGGTTGGCTTTCTCAAAGTAATAAGGTGGACCTGAACCCCACTGTAAGCTGAATCTGTGAAAACCTGCAAACTAATTCATGTCCAGCTATTCTGTTTTAAAACTAGTTTCAAGGCAAAAAAAAAAAAAAAAAGGAAGACTTGAATCATTAAATATTTAAACTTAAAATTGTATGAGAGCTGTAAGGTGAAGGCTTGTTTTACTTGTCAATACATTTCTAGCTAGGAAAGGTTACTTAATGCAGTTAAGATTTACATTATAGTTAATTATGAAAGTCCTGTAGTTGATAAGCCTTTAGCTTTTAGCAAATTGAAACAATTTCAAGAAGACCTGGACAGTGGAACAAATTTACCCATGGCAGCATACAGAATTCTCATTATTAACTGGAAAGATTCAAGGTGAGACTTCTTACTCGTTGTAGTATGAGAAGTAGTCTGGCATGTGAAAAAAGATGGGAGGGGGGGCTCAGGCTAAGTAGTACCTGTGTTATTTGTGTTTATATAGTAGAGCCAAACATCAGTCATATTTACCAAGACATTGTCCTGGTTTAACCCCAGCCAGCAGCTAAGCACCACACAGGTGCTTGCCACCCCCCTCAACAGTATATACTGAGCATGATGTCATATGGTATGGAATATGGTCAGTTTGGGTCAGCTGTCCTGGCTATACTCCCTCACTGCTTCAGTCATTATAACATGGGAAGCTGGAAAGTCCTTGACTTAGGATAAGCATTACTTAGCAACAACTGAAAATATCAGTATGTTATCAACGTTATTCTCATACTAAATCCAAAGCACAGCACTATACCAGCTACTAGGATGAAAATTATCCCAGCTGAAACCAGGACATGTATTTTTAAATTGGATTCATTTTCTAAACCGTATGTGTTTTTTCAAGTAGATGCAGTACAGATTACCTAGTCAGAACTCCTCTTTGACTCTCTCTTGTTCTATGTCAAGAAATACAACTTCATCTGCCTAGTTATCTTAATGGTTTTCTTCCCGAGGACAAATAAAAGGTCCCGTGCTTGATTCCTCTGGTGTTTGTCACTCCTAGATGAGGTCAGAATCAGATCTGTAGAGAAGACATGTGAACAGAGAAGTATCTGTTTAATTTTATAGCTTCCTATTCTTCAAATCATTACATACATGGTAACTTCATTACTGTAAATAGGTTGAGTGCAAACATGTACCTGCATTATGTTTCTACTGTGAGTCATTCCCATTGATTTAAAATTGAAACTTGGAGTGTAATGGAGTGTCTGGAGTACCGTGGGACTATGTAATTCCTATGTAATTTTTTTCCAGTATCAAGCTGGTTTACAAAGATAGAAATGGGCTTGCACTTTTTTGTTTGCAAGTAGAAAGAAATGGGTTTCCTCCCTAACTTTTTTTTCTCTTTTTCACTTAAAAGTACCACAACTATCAATAACTTTTTCTCTGCCTTTATAGAGAGTACTCATTGAAAGTCTATACTAACACAGTTTTCCAAGACCTTAATCGAAGGTCTGAATATACAGCAAAAACATGTTCTAATGTGGTTTTGCTGTGCTGTAAGTAAATACTTTGAAGTTTGAAAAGTCTGAATGAAAATAGGAAATGTCTGTGCTATTTTCCTCCTACCCATCAATTTAACAAATAAAATTACATCGAAAATGCATGCTTTCCAAACTGGATTGAGCAGGAATTGGGCTAGAAATAACACAGTCTTTAAATTGTTAGTGTATCATAGAAAAGAAAAAGAATGTAGGCACTCTATTTTTTTCTTTCTTTTTAGGTCATATTTTAAAGCTGTTGAGCTAAATTATGCCCCTGCTCCATCCTTGCTGAAAGTTCAGTGGCTTTAGGTAATTATGAATGAGAATTTAGGACATTTTTGTGTATTTTCTTCTTAGTCTGAATTCAAGCTATTATAGAAGCTTTAATGAAAGAACATGTCTATAATTTTGTGTAACTACTGAATTCAGCTGGCAGTGGTATATTTGAGACAGCATGAAGGAGGGTTTGTCATGCAGAATTCAACAATATAGTACTTTGTCTTTCTTAACAAAACCCTTCTGTCTGTATATTTTGATCTTGCAGACAATGGCCTTCAGACACAAAAACACAAGACGAATTGAAGGCCTTGATAGCAATGTGTGGTAAGTAAAAGGAAAATATGTACAAATTTCAGAAAATGTCTTTGGCCTGTACATTTTCTTTCGAAACTGATAATTATTGCCAACAAGAAGGTACATAGCACTTGCTGTCTCTGCTGAAATGTATTTGGCACCTGTTTAGAAGTAGTGAACCAAATTCTGTTAAGGGTGTGAATGAATTCTTATTCTCGAGCTTTAAATATTAGGCTTGGGCTTTTCTTCATCTAGTAAATTATGTAAGACAAGTATAACTCTTGGGCATGGAAGTATAGCTGACTTTCAAATTTAAATGTTAATTTTGTTGAGTAATGTATTTTAATTACACTTGATTTGTGTTTACCAGATGAGTCAGGTTTCTTTTTAAAGCCATTATACTTGTCTTTATAATTTAGCTCATTATTTTTAATATACTTTTTTCAAGGTATTAAGTTGGCCTTAAAGCAATATTGCTATCACTGGTAAATGTGGAATTTCTTTAGTTGGTGGAAACACTATTTTGGGCTTACATTAGTTGTGTGTATATACACCCAAGGTGTTTTGATCATCCAGCTTCAAACTAATGCAATTTGTATTTGTTTTTGACAGAACTGTGATGCTATGTGGGTTTTCTTGTTTTGTTTGTTGGTTTGTTTGTTTTTTAATCTTGTTAACATTTGGGTAGGGAGGAAGGGGTAAAATGCAATGCTCACCTGTGAAGAGAGGAAAAAAAAATCGTTCAAGAATTCTCACTTTCGTATTGGGCAGGCTACTAGGAACAGTTAATGAAGAGCCTGAAAGTCTGTTGCCTAAAATTACAAAAAAAAGCACTCTGAGGTGGCTGGATAGTTTAAATTACACCTTCACTTGACAGAATCTAGCCTTTAAAACATATAATGTGCCTGTTCTAATTAGGTCTACTTCATTTTGCAAAGAGGGCAGTGTTCTATTTCTGCCCACATCCAGAGTTACTGTGTGTTTGTGCGTGTGCGCATCTGAGCACAATTCTGCTGGCAGAAAAGTTATTCTGCAGGTGCAGAAAGTCACCCTTTTATTGGGTTTCCTCTGACTCCTATGGTTACTTACCATTGTCTCAGCCCCCGCCTCTCCATGTGAGCATTTTACTTAAACATGTTTCCACTGCTGTGAATTTGGCAAAGTTAAATACTTTTTTATTGCCTTTTAGTGCTAATGAAGAAAAAGATAATTTTATCTGGTATGTTAACTTTAAGATGTTTTTTCCCTTTAGGGTTGAATTTACAAAGGTGGCAGCAGATCCCTCAATTGTTAATCTTGGTCAAGGCCTTCCTGATATTTCCCCTCCTAGCTATGTCAAAGAAGAGCTTGCAAAGGCAGCAGCAGTTGACAAACTGAACCAGTACACACGAGGCTTTGTAAGTACTGTGGACATTGAGGACCCAAGTTCAGTGGAGAACATGCCACAGGGAAAATAATGACTTTCCTTTAAACTGGTTTTATCTGTAAGCCATACTGTTATGTCCCAAATGAAGTCGATCTAGTAGCCTTATCTGTTACTAATGAACATCCTTTGTGTAGGCTTCTTCAAGACAGAATCCTTCAGCAAGAGCAAAATGGTAGAGCACGTCTGGGATGGATTGTCTTCGAAGAGTCAGTTCACAGTTTAAAGCATGCAAATTATACATTTACCTCTGATTTTGGTCAGTGTAAACATGAATCAGATAGGGTAATGGTAGAATGAGAAAGAAATACTTGACACAGTGCCTCTAGGATCAAGAAAAGATTCATCCATAACGTTTAGTAGATTTCAGTGGAGATTAGGAAATGATGAAACCAGTAAGTTTTTGCCCCTGGAAGATAGTCACTACCCATTCCGTAAGATGGCTTGTAGAGTTTATGTCTTGAGCTGGGTGTGAGTGTGTGGCATTTATCATTGTCCAAGACAGGATATTCAACTGGACTATTCCTGTTTTACTATGACCACTTCCTTGTCTGGTTTGTCTGTCTTTTATTTTGTGGTAAAGATAAACCATGTTGTCCAATTGAGAATCATGTGTCAGGATTGCTACAAGACCCCAAGGAGTCTATCTAATATTTTTCTAGATGACCATGTTATGCAACTGTCATAGAAAAACATTGTATAGACTGGTAGGCCAGCAATTGTGTTGGTAATTGTGGCATCATTGTGTATATATTCCAGCATAACTTTTTGCCTATTCTTTGAGAATCTGCATGAAGTGACAGGGAGCAGCAGTGGCCAGCAGGTCCTCAAAGGAGAAGCTGTCACAGCGAGCAGGGTGGAGAACTCACCAGCCAGGGCCCAGTCCCGCAGCACCTGAGCAAGGCAGGCCCAGAGCTGGTAGCTGAGGTCAGCCCGGATCACCAGGCAAGCTTCTGGTGGTGAGGTGGCCTGAGGTCAAGCCTGGAAGTTAATCCACAGGTCAGGCCCTGCAATGCTAACCATGGTTAGACATAGCCCAGCGATCACTGGGCAGGTCCAGGGTGACATGGCAGGTCTAAGGTCAAGCCACAAAATCAGTCTGCAGGTAGGGGCCAGGTTCAGCAGGGTCTATGGCCAGGTGTAGGCATGGCTGTAACTGAATTGCAGATCAGCAACCCTGCTATGTAGCACTTCCATGGAGTCCAGGGGCACTGCTCTGGGTAGAGGCCCCAGGTGGGGCTGGTCAGGGCCAGTAAGGCCTACTAGGGCACTCAGGGCCCTGGCAAGAACAGAAAGAAAAAAAAAAAATCCCCAGTGACTGTAGTCTCATTCCATTCCTCTTTGGGTCATTTTGTTTAATCATCTTTAGCTGTGTGCAAAGACTCTCTGCAAGTATGAGATAGATATAGATATATATATATATAAAAACCCTGTCTCTGTATATATAAACTTGAAAGTACAAAGCAATTATTTCGTGTTGGACACCAGCAAAAGATGGCTGGGATTTAGTGAACTTCTGGGCTAAGCATCAGTGTGTTCATCACCCATTATAAGGTACCTGAAAAGTCTTTGCTCATCAGACAGACAAGGTTTTGGAGGAGCCTTGGTGTAAGGGGAAAGGTTACAGAGAGAATGGGCTACAATCTACCTTCTGACAAATACTCACAGACTGATTCTCTAAAACAATTTGCAAATTAAGCATAAATGCAATTTTCCCAATGCTTGCAATTATTCAATATTTACTTCTGTCACTATATTCTTTATTTCCAAACAGTTTGATAATTCCCATGATAATTATGGATGTTGGCAGATATATTATACTGTAGACAGTAATTAAAGAGGAATTTTTACCAATATTCCCATCTTCAGCCTTTGCACTTCCTCTACAAACTTCTGCACTTTTAAAGCTTTTGAGCACAAGTATTTGTGGTTGCAAATATGGGAGAGATGAGTATGAATGATGCACATCCATCTGATAATTGAGACATTGTCTCAACTCTCTGTGGCAGTTGGACCTCTCACTGACTGTAGGGCTATGGCCTGTAGTGTGGGCTAACGTGACTTGGGTGTTGCAGCATTCCTGTGTAGCTGACACACTGATGGCAAGAAATGGCTGTCATTTGACGACTTGTAAGCCTTAATTTATAGTAATGTTTTTGTTTACAGAAAGGTTCATCATTTCGTGCCTTGTGTGTAGAGGTACGATGTTTAATATTGTAGAGTAGGAATAGTGTTATATGGTTGTGTTTTCTCAGGGAGCTGTTTTTTATTTCTACCAAATACCCAAAAAGAAAAAAGGTTTTCACAGCAGGAAACCTGTATTCTTCCTGAGTCGACAGAATTGTTCCTTCTTATTTGCATATTGTATATGATCTTTGTTGCATGTTTGTTTTCTTGTTCTTTGCACATTTTGACAAGAGTACGTTAACTGCCATGTCCCTGTAGGGGACACAAATGGTGAATGGTGCTCTGAGATTTGCGTTACGACTGTATGAATCATCATTCTGATCACACATGAGGTTTATCAGCAGTATATAAACAGAATAAAAAGATTCCCCTTGCACCAAATAATTTTTAGTGGAAAGATAAGGAAGGAAACAGAAGGAACTTCAGATGGAAATATGGGCAGATAGGAAAGAGGCTCTAGAGGAAGTGAGGATGAATTGGTGCCAGGGTGTTCCCTTCTCTCATCCCGTCTCTTGACCTAGCTCTACTATAGGCTACCTGGAGCTATCCTGAGATGTGATAATAGGATAGAAATTAAAAAGCATCAGATATACAAAAATAATTTCCTAGCAGATACAAATAAATTGAAACCACTTTTCTTCCCTAATGTGTAAAAGCTTTAAACCATGCTACCTGTTAACAGCCATTAATATTGGGGGCTTATCTTGTATTTTTCTATTTCAAAATGTATTATTTTGATATATGTTGAAAAAAACTCAAACATAGCCTTTGTACATTGTCAGGAATACACCAATCAGTTGCATTTGTTTTCTTTGAACAGGGACATCCTTCGCTTGTGAAAGCCTTGTCTCAAGTGTACGAGAGAGTTTGTGGAAGAAAGATTGATCCTCTCACAGATATCCTGGTGACCGTGGGGGCTTATGGATCTCTCTTTAGTACAATACAGGCATTAATTGGAGAGGGTGACGAAGTAAGTTTTTATTCTTAGTATTCACATATACTCACTGAAATGAGAATTTGCCTGGTTTTTATTCATCAACTTTTAAATACAAGTTAATGTTGGGGCTTCTTTCTGATCTCCATTCATTGGATTTGTTACAGTTGCACATCTGACAAAGTTTCAGAAGCTGTGATGAGGAGACTATCCTTTGGACGTCTTCCTATCATTGACCACCTTACAAAGCCCTTTCTTTCATAGTTATGGTACCTGTAGCAGTTTCTTTATCACTGTTACCGTTAGGTGACACAGTACGCACTGAGTTCTTATTTGAGAAAACTTGTGGGCTGTTGTCTGCAACAGAAGACTAAGGGTGGCGCAAAGTATTGTTGGTGTTTGAATAACCATTGTGTGTCAAGTTCTGTTTTGGACCATTGCATGGTAGCAGCATAAGTGGCAGGAAAGTCCTTTAAAGAAAGGATTGTTATTTTACTGTGCTAGCTGTGATGGTGTACTTCACTACTGATGTCTGCCTTTTTGACAATGATATTAAAAGTCATTTGGGGGGGATATTTGTATCTGTAGTGGAAATGAGTTTTTTGTGTTGTCATGCATTTTGCTTTCAGTGTTTTGTTGGTTCCACTTGTATATTGTATTCTCATCTGTATCTTTTCTTCCTTTTCTGTTGCTCTGATATTCACTTCTCTTTTTTTGTAACAGTTCTCTGCTATTAGCCTTTGGGATTTTCTTTTGTTTTGCTATTATCTAGCCTCTACACAATTTTCCTTGAATTTGTCCTCTCTTTCTACCTGAAAATTTTCTTCTGATAAAATCTGAGGACTTAAGCTGTTCTTTTGAGATTTCTAGATTCTTGGAAATCATGGAAATTCATGGGCAGAATTAGGGCAGCTGTGCTGTGGTTTAACAATTTGCATTTGCTGTCTCCCATGTTTGCATCTTTGCCTTCCACCTTCAAATCTGTGTGCAAGACCCGAACATTCCTAATATTATATCTTAGTAGTTGTAATATGTAACTATAGAAGAACAGCCTGTGTGTGTTGTCAAAAATGAGTCATGCTTATCATACTTAGACTGAGGAATATTCTGCAACGTTAGATCAGGATAGAGTGCCAGAAACATGATCCAAGTTATACCACCAAAGTAAATCTAGAAATATGATGGTATCATGCATGGTAAATTCTCCATTTCTGATACTGATGATTGTAATTTCAGGTAATAATAATAGAGCCGTTTTATGACTGTTATGAACCAATGGTAAAGATGGCAGGTGCAAAGCCTGTTTTCATCCCACTGAGATGTGTGAGTAGCTTTTTAAAAATTATTTATCATATAAAGTTTCTCATCCATACTTAATACAGTTTGATGAACACCTTCTAGGCGATGCTTTTCTGTATAGTTTTTCATAATATTCAATTACATAAAAATGAGATAGATTGCGATAGTGTAAGTCTGAGACAATGACAATCCAAAGCAGATAGAACTTATCAGTGTTGGAGAAGGTGGAACAATGTTTCTCATTTACTTTAGTTTGTACATTCTGAAAGCTGATCAAAATTCCTTTTTTGGATGTCATCAGAGAATGTTTTCAGTGCAAATAAGGGAAGGAGGATCACATATCAGTGCAATTTCTGTATCTGCTGGTTTTCAAAAGATTTGGTTTCTGATCCCTTCAGCAACTCTGACAATGACAGAATGTGATTTCCTTTCCGATACCCGATTCCTAAATAAGGAGCGATCATGCATATTTGCTATACATACCTACAAGAATTACTGTTTCCTTTATTGATAAAAAGGAATAATTTTGGTATAGGTTAATTTTCAGATTGGTACTGCTGGCATTATGCTGCCAGCTTGCAGGGATTATTCTGGATGCAAAGTGTCGATCCTGTTACTGTTGCCTTGGGTAACTGGCAGCCTTGCACGGGGAGGGCTGAGTGGCTCTTTAGGCAGGATTGTTGCCTGAACACCGGGAATTAAGCACCACATGGGGTGACAAAACCTCTGGATTGAGTGCTCCCTCAGTAAGTTTGCAGATGACACCAAACCGGGCAGGAGTATTGATCTCCTTGAGGGTAGGAAGGCCCTGCAGAGGGATCTGGACAGACTGGATCGATGGGCCGAGGCCACCTGTATGAGTTTCAACAAGACCAAATGCCGGATCCTGCACTTCGTTCACAACAACCCCTTGCAATGCTATAGGCTTGGGGAAGAGTAGCTGGAAAGCTGCCCAGCGGAAAAGGATCTTGGGGTGTTGGTTGACAGCCAGCTGAACATGAGCC
>Ga0181612_174174_pt1 | contig 13851 bp, 11 predicted proteins | sample HoacroProtozoa21_FD_119630 | JGI IMG/M metagenome (GOLD analysis project Ga0181612, IMG submission 119630) | Hoatzin crop microbial communities from Cojedes, Venezuel. Combined Assembly of Gp0051906, Gp0051904, Gp0051908
ACCGAACAGGCCAACGAGATTGTGGAAAACCAGCAAGGCATAGAAAGCAAGCGGGCCATCGTCTTGTACAACCCCAAGTGGCACAGGGGCATCATAGGCATCGTGGCCAGCAGGCTGACCGAGCTGTACTGCCGCCCGGCCATCGTCCTTTCCAAGAAAAACGGGAAGGCCACGGGCAGCGCGCGCTCGGTGGCGGGATTCGACATCTACAAGGCGCTGGACAGCTGCCGCGACCTGCTGGACGACTTTGGCGGGCATACCTATGCCTGCGGCTTGTCCATGGACGCCGAAAACGTGGAGGAGTTTACGCGCCGCTTCGAGGCGTATGCCGAGGCGCACATCCAGCCCCAGCAGATAGAGGCCTCCATCAACATCAGCCAGGAAATAGAGTTCAAGGACATCTCCGGCAAGTTTTACCAAGACCTGAAGCGCTTCAACCCCTACGGGCCGCTCAACGAGAAGCCTATCTTCTGCACCCGCAACGTGTACGACTACGGCACCAGCAAGGTGGTGGGGCACGACCAGGAACACATCAAGCTGGAGCTAATCGACAACAAGACCAACAAGGTGATGGACGGCATTGCCTTCGGACAGAGTGCCGCCGTCAAGTACATCAAGTCGAAGAGTGCCTTCGACATCTGCTACACCATTGAAGAGAATTCGCACAAACGGGGCGAAGTACAGTTGCAAATAGTTGACATCAGACCCACTTGAACCATCTCGAAATCTTAAAGAAGTATTGGGGGTACGATAGTTTTCGCGGCGTCCAGGCACAAATTATCGAGAGCATTTCCTCCGGAAAGGACACGCTGGGCCTGATGCCCACGGGAGGGGGAAAGTCGGTTACCTTTCAGGTCCCAGCACTGGGCATGGAGGGGCTATGCCTGGTTATCACCCCGCTCATCGCCCTCATGAAGGACCAGGTGCAGCACCTCCGCAAGCGGCACATCAAGGCGCAGGCCATCTACTCGGGCATGTCGTTTCAGCAGATACAGGTGGCGCTCGAAAACTGCATGTTCGGGCAATACAAGTTTCTATACGTCTCGCCCGAAAGGCTGGAGTCGGAATACTTCCTGCAAAAAATCAAGTTGCTGAAGATCTGCTTCATCACCGTGGACGAGAGTCACTGTATCTCGCAGTGGGGATACGACTTCAGGCCTTCCTACCTGCATATTGCCCAGGTGCGCCAGCTGCTGCCCAACGTGCCGGTCCTGGCGCTCACGGCCACGGCCACGCCCAGGGTGGTGAAGGACATACAGCGACTGCTGCACTTCAAGCAGGAAAATGTTTTTTCGCAAAGCTTTGAACGGAAGAACCTGGGGTACGTGGTGCGCCGGACCAACAACAAGCTCAACGAGCTGCTGCACATCCTGCACGGCATGCCGGGCAGCGCCATCGTCTATACGCGCAACCGCAAGCGTACCCGCGAGATATGCGAGTTTCTGAAACACGAAAAGATCAGCGCCACCTTTTACCATGCCGGACTAGACCACGCCACGCGCGAGGTCAGGCAGCAGCAGTGGCAGAGGGACGAGGTGCGGGTCATGGTGGCCACCAACGCGTTTGGCATGGGCATCGACAAGCCCGACGTGAGGCTGGTGGTGCACCTGGACGTGCCGGATGCCATCGAGTCGTATTTCCAAGAGGCGGGGCGTGCCGGACGCGACGGGCAACGGGCATACGCGGTGCTGCTGTTCAACGAGCAGGACCGGGCCAACCTGCACCGGCGGGTAAGCGACAACTACCCCGAAAAGGACTATATCCGGCAGGTGTACGAAAACGTGCAGTTCTATTACCAGATGGCCGTGGGCGATGGCAAGGGATGCCGCAAGATGTTCGACGTGGACGACTTCTGTCGCCATTTCCACTACTTTCCCGTGCCGGTGGAGTCGTCGCTGCGCATCCTTACGCAGGCCGGTTACCTCGACTACAACAAGGAACCCGACACGGTGTCGCGCATCATGTTCCTCCTCAAGCGCGAGGAACTCTACCGCCTGCAGGGCTTTACGCCCGAGACCGAACTCATCATCCAGACGCTCCTGCGCAACTATACGGGGCTCTTCACCGACTATGCCTACATCAGCGAGGAGCTGCTGGCGCAGCGCACGGGTTTCGAACGGCCGTTTATCTATGAGCGGCTCATCTACCTGGCACAGCAGCACGTCGTCAGCTACATACCCATGCGCAAGCTGCCTACCATAGGCTACCCGCGCGAACGGGTTGAAAAAGACGACATCATCATATCAAAGGATATCTACGAGGCGCGGAAAAAGAACATGGAGGAGCGCATCGAAAAGATGCTGGAGTACATCGACGACAATGTGAGCTGCCGCAGCCGGATGCTGCTGGACTACTTTGGCGAGAAGAACCCGCACAACTGCGGCATCTGCGACACCTGCGTGGAGCACCGAAAAAACAAGCGTTAAAAACACCTAACAACTATGGGCTTATTCAATATTTTCAAAAAGCAAAAAAGCGACGAGGAAAAGGCACAAGACCTCAAGGACAAGAATTTCGACATCCTGAAATTTGACGGCATCAGGGCGCGCCGCATGGGCAACCGCGACTACGCCAAGAAGTGCTTCCGCGAAGCGCTGAAGCTGCAAAACGATTTCGAGACCAAGACCTACCTGGCACAGACGCTGGTGGAGACGGCCGACCTCGACGAGGCGCTGGACCTCTTCAAGCAGATGGCCGACGAGGAACCTACGCACTATCCCACCCTGAACATGCTGAGCCAGCTGCAGTACATGCTGGAAGACTATGAGGGACTGCGGCAGTCGGCCGAAAAAATGATTGCGCTGGAGGCCGAAAACAGCGTGGGCTACTACCAGTATGCCACGGCCCTGCAGCATACGGGGCAGCCGCGCGAGGCCATTGACATGCTCGACAAGGCCATCGGGCTCCAGGACGAATATACCGAGGCGCGGCTGAAACGGGCCGACATCCTGCTGTCGGAGGGCCTTGCCGGCCAGGCGCTGGCCGACACGGACCATATCCTGGCACAAGAACCCGATCACGAAGACGCCCTGCTGATGCAGGGAAAAATCAAGGTGGCGCAGGGACAAAAAGACGAGGCCGAAAAGCTGTATAAGCACATCTTGGAACAAGACCCGTTCCACGAGCAGTGCTACCTCAGCCTGGGCCGGCTGTACCTGTCGCAAGGCAAGGCGTCGGAGACGGTGGCGCTGATGAACGATGCCATCGACCTAAACGCCTCCTTTGCCGATGCCTACCTGCTGCGGGCCGAGGCCAAGCAACGCAACAACGACACCGAGGGTGCCCAAAAGGATGAGGCGGAAGGGAAGCGACTCAAGTCGGAAGAGACCTTTACAGGCACCGTCCCCCAGGAGGTCAAGGTGGCCGAGAAAAACGTGCTGGGACTTTAACACCATACAACCATGCAACTACTGAAAGAACGAATCCTGCAAGACGGGAAATGCTTCCCGGGCGGCATCCTGAAGGTGGACAGCTTCATCAACCATCAGATGGATCCCAACCTTATGATGGAGATAGCCAAGCGCTTTGTGGACATCTTCAAAGACAAGCCTGTCAACAAAATCATCACCGTCGAGGCCAGCGGCATCGCCCCGGCCATCATGGTGGGCTACCTCATGCAGCTGCCCACCGTGTTTGTCAAGAAGAAGGAACCCAAGACCATGACCCATGCGCTGTCGGCTACCGTGCACTCGTTTACCAAGGACCGCGACTACCCTATCTGCATCAGCGCCGACTTCCTCACGTCCGACGACCATGTGCTGTTCATAGACGACTTCCTGGCCAACGGCAACGCCTCCAAGGGCATTATAGAGCTGTGCCGGCAGGCGGGCGCGCACATAGAGGGCATGGGGTTCATCATCGAAAAGGCTTTCCAGCAAGGCGGCGACTACCTTCGCTCGGAGGGCATCGAATACCACTCGCTGGCCTGCATAAAGAGCCTGGACGACAACCGCATCGTGTTTCAATAAAAAACTAAAGACATTATGATACCCGACTTGCTCCCATTATTCCCCTCGCAAAAAGTGCCGGCACAACCCCTCGTCATTGCCGGTCCGTGCAGCGCCGAGACCGAAGAACAGGTGCTGGACACGGCCCGTGCCATTGCCCGCCGGGGCGTCAGGCTTTTTCGGGCGGGACTGTGGAAGCCGCGCACCAAACCCGGAAGCTTCGAGGGCGTGGGCGCCGAGGGGGCGGCGTGGCTGCAACGGGTAAGGCAGGAGACCGGCATGCTCGTGATGACCGAGGTGGCCAATGCCGCGCATGTCGAGATCTGCCTCAGCCACCACATAGACGCCCTCTGGATCGGTGCCCGCACTACCACCGACCCCTTTGCCGTGCAGGAGATAGCTGAAGCGCTGCGCGGCACAGACATCCCCGTGTTTGTCAAGAACCCCATCAACCCCGACCTGGAACTGTGGATCGGGGCCATAGAGCGGCTCAGCCGCGTGGGGGTTAGGCGACTGGCTGCCATACACCGGGGATTCTCCGACTACCGGGAGCAGAAGGCCTACCGCAACCCGCCCCGGTGGCACATCCCCGTGGCCCTGCGCAGGCGACTGCCGCAGCTGCCCCTGCTATGCGACCCCAGCCACATCAGCGGCAAGCGCCAGCTTATCGGTCCCCTGTGCCAGCAAGCCATGGACCTGGGGTTCGACGGACTGATGATAGAGTGCCACCGCGACCCCGATGCGGCATGGAGCGATGCCCCGCAACAGGTCACGCCCGACATGCTGCACCACATCCTCTCGCTATTGGTCATCCGCCGCCAGGAAGAGGGGCACGATGCCACGCTGCTGGGACTTAGGCAAAAGATAGACGAGATAGACGACCGGCTGCTGGAGCTGCTGGCACAACGCTTTGCCGTATCGCAAGAAATAGGGGCGCTCAAAAAGGAGCAAAGCCTCTCCGTCCTGCAGACCACGCGCTACCAAGACATCCTCAAGCGGCATGGTGGCGTTGCCGGACTGTCCGACGACTTCGTGCGCCGGCTCTTTGAGCTGGTCCACACCGAGAGCATACGCCAACAAATGAACATTATCAACAACGACAAACCTATCACACAATGAAGATTTTAATTCTGGGTGCCGGAAAAATGGGCACGTTTTTCAGCGATGTACTGAGTTTTGAACACGAAGTGGGCATCTACGACGTAGATCCGCAACGGCTGCGCTTTACCTATAACACCCTGCGCTTCTCCTCGCTGGACGAAATCAAGGACTTCGCCCCCGAGCTGGTCATCAATGCCGCCACGGTAAAATATACCATCGACGCCTTTCGCCAGGTGCTGCCCCTGCTGCCGCCCTACTGCATCATCAGCGACATCGCCTCGGTAAAGACCGGGCTGAAGGAGTTTTATGCCGACTGCGGTTTCCCCTTCGTCAGCTCGCACCCCATGTTCGGCCCCACCTTTGCCAACCTGGAGAACCTCAGTTCCGAAAACGCCATCATCATCAAGGAGGGCGACGCCCTGGGACGCGCCTTCTTCCACCAGCTGTACCGGCAGCTGCACCTCAACATCTTCGAATATACGTTCCAAGAACACGACGAGACCGTCGCCTACTCCCTCTCCATCCCCTTCGTCAGCACGTTTGTGTTTGCCGGCGTCATGAAGCCGCAGGAAGCTCCGGGCACCACCTTTAAGAAGCACCTGGCCATTGCCCGCGGGCTGCTGAGCGAAGACGACTACCTGCTGCAGGAAATCTTGTTCAACCCCCATACGCAGGGACAGGTGGAGCAAATCAGGACGCAGCTCAAGGAACTGCTCCAGATCATCAGCGAGAAAGATTCCGAGGGACTGAAGAAGTTTATGACCCGCATCAGGCAAAACATCCGCAACGCGGTAGTAAAAACCGAATAACGACATGAAACACCTACTCACCCTGTCGCTGGCCCTCCTGCTCGCGGCCTGCGGCAACAGTCGCGGCAAGCAGGCAGAAAAGCCCGCATCCATCGTGTCGGGCAAGACGCTGGTCGCCTATTTCTCGGCCACCGGCACCACGGCCAAGGTGGCACAAGACCTGGCCAAGGCTACCGATGCCGATCTGTTCCAAATCACGCCCGTCCGGCCTTATACCGAAAAAGACCTCGACTGGCACGACAAGGGCAGCCGCTCGTCGCTTGAGATGAACGACAAGATGTGCCGCCCCGAAATCTCCCAACGCCTTACGCAGATGCCGCAGTACGAGACCGTTTACCTGGGCTTCCCCATCTGGTGGGGCACCGCACCCCGCATCATCAACACCTTCTTGGAGCAATACGACCTCAAGGGAAAAGCCGTCATCCTCTTCGCCACCTCCGGCGGCAGCGGCTTTGAGCAGTCGCTGCAAGACCTCCGTCCCTCCGCCATCGAGTGCACCATCGAGGAAGGACGCGTCTTCAACGACAACCCCTCGGTCAAGGATCTCAAGAAATGGGCAAAGGACTTTAGGCATAACAACCCCAACTAAAAGGCACCGCACAATATGCGATGCCCTTTATAGTCGTTCGCTGAAAAGTCCTTAACTCTCGGCATCATGCGCCAACGGCATTCCCACGGCCTTCAGGTAGTTCAAGTAAGTAATGTAGGCACTGAAGCGGGCATCTATCTTTGTCTGGTATGCTTCCTGCCACAAGGCCTGCGCCTCCAGGTAGTCGCTTAGCGTCTCCAGCCCCACCTCGTAACGCTTCTTGCTGAGACGCATGTTTTCTTCCGCCTGTTCCAGGCTGCGTCCGGCAATGTCGGTCTCTATCTTGGCCTCCTCCAGGTTGTTCATGGCCTGCGTCAGTTCCAACGTCATCTTGTCGGTCAGGTCGGCCTGCTCCATCTCTGCCTGCACCAACTGTGCCTTGGCAGCATTGATCTTGTGGATGCGTTCGCCAAAATGATAGATGGGCACCCTTACGTTCAGCAACACCGCAAAGCCGCCACGGTTGAGCAGGGTCTTGTCGTTTAGCTTCAATCCGTAGTAATAGTTGTACGAGCCACGCACCCCTACCTGTGGCAGTATCTCGGCCCGTTGCAGTTTCACTTGTTCGCGGGCCATCTGCACCTTTTGCGACAGCACCGAGTACTCCGGCCTGCCGCTCACATCGGCCGCCTGCAGTGCCACCTTCTCCACCTGTGGCAGGTCGTCGGACACGGCAATGTCCGCATCCAGCGGCTTCCCTATCAGCCGGCACAGGTTCATCTTGGCCAGGCGGAGGGCATTCTCCGCCTTCTTCACATTCAGCTCGCCCTGGTTCAGCTTCACACGCACCTTCAGCACATCGTTGTTGGCCTTCAGTCCGTGCTTCTTGGCATTCTCCACGTTCTTTTCCAGTTCCTTGAGCAGTTCGCAGTAGCTCAGGGCCACCTGCCGGAGCGAGGCCGCCTTCACCACGTCGGCATAAGCCCTGCTCGTCTCCAGCATTACATCGTTAGACACGATGGCCTCGTTCAGCTGTGCCATGGAGTAGCCCAGTTTCGACATGCGGTAGGCAGCCGTCAGCTTGCCACCCATAAAGAGGGGCTGGTCCACGTTAATGCCCGCCTGGTACAACGAGCGTGCATTGTAATTCAGGCTCATCCCCGGAAAGTAGGCATACGTGCCCAGCGGCGTCATGTTTCCCGCCTCGTCGTATGCCACCACCGGCAGGGCGGCACTCTCCACGTCGTAGCTGCCCTTTATAGAACTGTACAGGCCGTTCCCGCTGGCATAGATGTCGGGAAAGAAATAGCCGTAGGTACTCTTCTGCGTGTACATGTACTGGCGCGTCTGTTCCTGCGAGGCCGCTATCTGCTTGTTGTTTTGCACGGCCAGGTCCAGGCACTGCTGAAGGGTCAGCGTTTCCTGGGCGCGAGCCCCCATGCACAAGGCTATTGCCACTAAGGCAACAATATATCTTTTCATTTTTCAGGATTTTTAATGTTAAAAAACAAGGCATACAGCACCGGGATAAAGAACAGGGTGATGACCGTGCCCACCAGCAGCCCGCCCATGATGGTGGCCGCCAGCGAGCCAAACATGGCATCGGTCAGCAGCGGAATCATGCCCAGTATGGTGGTCAGGGCCGCCATCATGACCGGCCGGAGCCTGCTCTGCGAGCTATCTATCAGCGCCTGATGCGGTTCCACTCCCTGCGTAATTTGCAGGTTGATTTCGTCCATCAGCACAATGCCGTTCTTTATAATCATGCCTATCAGTCCCAGCACGCCCACCATGGCTACGAATCCAAACGAGAGGCCCGACACCCACATGCCCAGCACCACGCCTATGAGGACCATGGGAATGGTGCAGAAGATAATCAGCGGCTTCTTGTAGTCCTTGAACAGCATGATAAGGATGGCTATCATCAGGATAATGGCAAACGGGAAATACATAAACAGGTACTTCGTGCTCTGCACGCTGGCCGCCCTTTCGCCCTGCCACTGCATGGTATAGCCTTCGGGAAGCGTTATCTGCTCCACCTTCTCGGCCAGCAGCTTGCGGGCACTCTCGGCCTCCACACCCATCACGGGCGAGCACTGCGCCCGCTGGCTCCGCTGCCCATTGTAGCGATACACTACCGGATCCTCCCAGTCCACGTCAATGCGCTTGGTTACTTGGTGCAGGGGAATGGTCTGCGTCAGTTCCTCTATGATCTTCGACTTGTCCAGCGAGCCGGTACGCAGCTTCAACAAGTTTTCCTGGCTCAGCAGGTTGTCGAGCAGTGGCGTTTGCGAAAATACCTGCGCATTGCTCAGGTTCTCTATCGGTTCGCCCCTGTCGGCCACACACTTCACATAGATGGTATTGGAGTGAATGCCTTGGTAGAACGTGCCGATAGGGATGCCGCCCGTAGCCGAGAGGAGTGACATGCTCACGTCGGCCCTGCTCAGTCCCAGCGCACGTGCCGATGGCTGGTCGTATTCCACGCTCACAACCGGCACCTTGGGTTCCCAGTCGGTGGTCACCAGCCGCACCTGTGGCGTCTGCCGCATAATGGACATCACGCTGTCGGTCAGCCGGTGCAGCACCGCCGGGTCGGGTCCCGAAAACTGCACCTCTATGGGGTATTTCTTGTACATCAGGTTGTAGCGTTTCACCGCCACGTATGCCTCCGGATAGTTGTCGCTCAGGTACTGCTGTATCTCGCCATAGTTTTGCACCAGTTTCTTAGGCGACTCAAAATCCACTATCAGTTCGCCGTAGGCCAGCGACGGGTTGGCAAGGCTCCGCACCAGGTTGTAACGGCCTGGCGTGCCGCCCGTCGAAATCACCACATGGGTCACCTCCTTGCGCGTACGCAGGTAGGCCTCTATCGCCTTCAGGTCCCTCTCCACCTTGGTATAGTTCGAACCCTCCGGCAGCTTGTATTCCACATACAGCTGGTTGTAGTTTAGGTCGGGGAAGAAGCTTTGCTTCAAGAAAAGGTAGCCAATGCCCGAGAGCAGCAGCATGCCCACCATAAAGGCCACAAACGTCTTTTGGTGCGTCAGGCTTGTCTTCAGCAGCTTGCGCTGCCACTCGTAGAAACGGCCCTTGTACTCCCGCCTGCCCGTCTGGTTCTCCTCCACCTCGGGATGCAGGTAGCGGTCGGCCATCAGCGGCACATGCAGCAGGGCCAGCACCCAGCTCAGCAGCAGCGACACCGCCAAGACAATGAACAAGTCGCGCACATAGTCGCCGGTCGTGTCGGGCGACATATAGATGGGCAGAAAGGCCAGTATGGCTATCACCGTGGCACCCAGCAGTGGGAAGGCCGTCTGCCGCCCTATGCTCGTAAGCGCCTCGTGGCGCGGCTTGCCTGCCTTTAGGTCCACCAGTACGCCGTCTATAATGACAATGGCATTGTCCACCAGCATGCCCATGGCCAGGATGAACGAGGCCAGCGACACCCGCTGCAAGGTGCCATTGCCAAACAGCAGGAACAGGAACGACCCCATCACTGTCACCAGCAGGCTGATACCTATGATCATGCCGCTCTTGAAACCCATAAATATCATCAGCAGTCCCACCACTATGATGACAGACTCCACCAGGTTGACGGCAAACGTCTTCAAGGCATCGGTCACCCTGTCGGGTTGGTAAAACACCTTTTGCACCTGTATGCCTGCCGGCAGCCGTTCCTCCTTCAGTCGCTCCATGCATTGGTTCACCGCTTCGCCCACCTTCACCACGTCGTATGCGCTGCCCGAGGCTATCAGCAGTCCCAGGGCCCGCTCGCCATCGTAATACATCTGGTTGCGCGTAGGCTGTTCGTAAGCCTCCTCCACCATGGCAATGTCCGATATCTTCAGCTGGTCGTCTTCGTGGCCCTGTATCAGCATGTTGCTAATGTCTTCGGCCGTCCTAAACCTGTCGGTTACCGTCACCCTGATGCGGTTGTCGCCATTGTCGTAGTATCCGCTGTACGACGTATTGTTTTGGTTGCGCAGGGTAATGAGCACCTCTACCGGCATCACGCCCAGGTTGGCCATTTTTTCCTGCAGCAGCGAGATGTTGATACAGGTGGCACGCTTTCCGTATATCTCCACCCGGTTCACACCTTCCAGGTCGCCCACTTCGCGCTTAATCAGTTCGGCATAATCCGCCATTTCCCTATCGCTAAAACCATCGCCCGTCAGCGCGTAAAACATGCCGTATACCTCTCCAAAGTCGTCCTTGACTATGGGAGTGCTTGCACCTTCGGGCAGCGCACTCTTGGCATCGCCCACCTTTCGGCGCAACATGTCCCAGTGCTGCTCCACATCGTCCTCGTCCACCGTAGGGTGCAGGGTCACGAAAATCATGGAAAGGTCGCTGTACGAATAACTTTCGATATTGTCCAGGTCGCCCATCGAGCGGATGCTCTTTTCTATCTTGTCGGTCACCTCCAGCTCCACCTGGTGGGCCGAGGCCCCAGGATAGGTGGTCACCACCAGGGCCATCTTCACCTTTATCTCAGGGTCTTCCAGCTTGCTCATCTTGTACACCGAGTAGCATCCGCCGCACAGCAGTACAAACACCAAGAAGTATATCAGCTTCTTGTTCTTAAATGCCCAGTTGCTCAAGTCCATTACATCAAGCCTCCCACATTGGTTTTAGATACTTGGGGCATGGCTGTCACCTTGTCGCCGTTGGCTATATGGTGCACGCCGGCCGCCACCACCTTGTCGCCCACGCGCAAGGCATCCGACCGAACGATGCACCGCCCGTTGCCCAGCAGCCGCACAGGGTTCACCTCTGCCTGCCTGGCCGTGCTTGTCTGCGCATCCACCACAAACACATACGACTTCCCCTCTTTCTCAAACATGGCTCCGGTAGGTATGCTCATCTCGGCAGTGCCGCCTTTGTCCTTGAACCATATGGTCACCATGGCCGCCATGCCCGGTGCCGGCTGCTGGTCGCCACCCTTTTCCGCCAGCTGCAGCCGCATGGCATACAGCTGATTGGCATTGGCCTTGGGATTGATGCTTACCTGTGCCAAGGCAAATTCCTTGCCCGGAACCGTCTCAAACGTACAGCTAAAGCCATCGAAGTCAGCCCTGCGGGCATACTCGGCCGCAGGCAGACTGATCTCCACTTCGGGAGCACCCGCCCCCATCATGGCTATCACCGGCATGCCGGCGCTTATCATCTCGTGCTCCTCAAACAAACGCTTGCTCACCGTCCCGGCAAAGGGGGCATACAGGTACGTATAGGCCAGCTCGTCTTTGGCATGCTCGTACTTGGCCGTCACCTGGCGCAGTCCGTACACGGCCTTGTCGTTGTCGTTGGCCGACACCCCGTCTTCCTTGTACAGCGCCATGATTCGTTCGGCTTCCGCTTTCACCTGCTTGTACTGTGCCTCGACCGCATTCAGCTGTATCTGGTAATCGGTAGGGTCCAACCGCGCCAGCAACTGCCCCTTCGCTACCTTGGCACCCTCCTTTACATATATCTTTTGTATCTTTCCCGCCACCTTGAACGAGAGGTCGGCATCGGTACCCGACACCACCTTGCCAGGAAACTGCAGGCTCTGCTGTCCGCCCAGCGAGACAACCGAGTCCACCCTCACCCGCTGCACATCGCCTTGCCCGTTACCTTTTCCGTGTCCGCAGGCACCCAACAGGCATGCCATGCATAGCAACCAATAATATCTCTTCATAGTACATCAAATTTTTTGCGCAAAATTAAGGCAGGTTTTCTTTACCCAAAAGTCCTATATTTATATTTTGTTGTTCAATTTGTTCTTTTTTTTGACCATAAAAGTGGGCGGAAATTGTCCGACTTGTATTATTTTCGCAGAAAATACCTACACAGTCATGGAAGCGAGTCCTTACAAAATCATCCCCCTGCCGCAATTGGACCTCAAAGACATACGGCCCCAGCAGTTCCTGTCGTCGTATGCCGATTGCGGATTGTTCCTATGCACCGGCGGACACATAGAGTTGTCCATAGAGCAGCAACCCTTCACGCTCCAACGCGGTTCCGCGTTCTTTTATTATCCGGCCGTATGGGTGCAACTTCTAAAGGCCGATGCCGACGTAAAGGGTGTCTTCATTGTATCCAGCGTGCATTACACCTACCCCATCATCCGCAAGGTGTTTAATACAGACAACTTCATCTACATGCGCGAACATCCCTGCATCAGGCTGGCAGAGGCAGACATAAAGTGGATAGAAGAGGTGGTTGCCTCGTTGCAGGAACGGTTCCGCATCAGTGCCGAAAACAATTTTTCGCCCCTGCAGCAACAGATTTACCACGAGGAGACCGATGCCTATTGCCAGGCCATCATTTACAGGCTGCTCAATTGCTACCTCGCGCAGCAACCGGTGTACCTGCCTACCTCCAACAAGAAAGACCACATCTTCCAGCAGTTTATGGATGCCTTGTACAAAAACTTCCAACGCATCCGCGAAGTGGCGGACTATGCCGAGATGCAGCACCTCACGCCCCGCTACTTTTCATCGGTTATCAAAGCACAAAGCGGCCTATCGGCCTCGCAATGGATCATCAACCTGGTCATTGCCGATGCCCAAAAGAAATTGGTGGACACCAACATGAGCATTAAGGAGATAGCAGCCTCGCTCAACTTTCCGAACCAGTCGTTTTTCGGCCGTTACTTCAAGCAATACGTCGGCGCATCGCCCGCCACCTTCCGCAAAGCACATTCGTCGTAGCCCTATCGTCACAAAATTGGTGCCGGTTTGTCCCAAAATTTAAGCCGCACAAGTGGCAGGTTCCATAGGAAAGGGCAAAAAAATAACGTAACTTTGCAAGTAACGAAAATAGCAGACATTATGGCAACAAGAGACAACGATCCGTTCAACCTCGAACGATTCAAGGTGGCCCAGAAGCGGCCCACCGCAGGCTTCGATGCCGCCATGGGCGAGATACGCAGCGGGCGAAAGACCGGTCACTGGATATGGTACATCTTTCCCCAGATGCGCGGACTGGGCACCAGCGAAAACTCCACGTTCTACGGCATCAGCGGACGCGAAGAGGCGGCAGCCTACGCAGCCGACCCTCTGCTCTACGACCGGCTCATAGAGGCTGCCCAGGCATTGCTGGACAGGCCCGAGAGCGTCATCGACATCATGGGCTCGCTCGACGCCCGCAAGGTACAGTCGTGTATGCGGCTCTTCGAATCCGTCACGCACGAGCCTGTCTTCAAGAAAGTCCTGAACAAGATATACTGACATACCCCACAAAAAAGGATGCGAAAAAGTATGGATTGGGGCTTACCTATCCATACTTTTTCGTATATTTGTAATATACTGCCAACCTGAAAAATGATAGACAAAATCACCATACAACGCATCCTAGACACCGCACAGATTGTGGAGGTAGTCCAAGGCTTTGTGACCCTTCGAAAGCGCGGGGCCAATTACTGGGGCATCTGCCCGTTTCACGACGACAAGTCGCCTTCCATGTCCGTAAGCCCCTCCAA
>Ga0181612_179289_pt1 | contig 13849 bp, 9 predicted proteins | sample HoacroProtozoa21_FD_119630 | JGI IMG/M metagenome (GOLD analysis project Ga0181612, IMG submission 119630) | Hoatzin crop microbial communities from Cojedes, Venezuel. Combined Assembly of Gp0051906, Gp0051904, Gp0051908
CTTAAGTTCCCTTTTTTTTTTAACAAAAAAAAAAAAAAGGGCATTGCTATGGCTGGGCAGTGTCCTTTGGGAAAACAAATTTACTGCTGAGGACAGCAGTGCACTATTTCATTTTAGTCCTTTCAGAAGACTAAGGAGATCTGTGGAAGCTCCTCCCATGGGAAACCACAGCAGGACTTCATACCAAGTTGTCCCTTTACACGGTCTTTGAGCACCAGCTGCCTTAGCTCAGGGAACCAGCGTCAAGTTGCAGGAAACAAAGACAAACTGGAGAACGTTCCCCAGCCTTTGGAAGGTTCACAAGGAATGGCATGTGCATGCTTCTGACCAAAAAACCAAACCGAAACACAAAACAACCAACTGCGATTCTTCATGTAATTCATGCCCAGAGAGAAAGAAACCAAGCAGGCAAAGAGGCAACAGCAGCAGTGCAGCACGCCTAAAACTTTAATCTTCGTTTTTTAAAAACTACAGAGTTGAAAGTGACATTTTTTTTTCTCCTTCCCACTTTCCCATTCTCTATCTCATCGCTTCCTAAGTCCTCCCTAAACGGAAGTATTTCTTTGTTGATTAGTTTGACTTCCCTTCAAGTGAGGCATACCCATTAATCTCCAAAAGTAGCCCCCAATTCAGTAAAACACTCGCACATGCACTTCACTTCAGTCCACTCCCATTCATGGCAACATTTAAACGTAGCTCCTTGAATGCTGTTTTGAATAGGGATGTTTTTACTTAAACCAAAGATGGGGGGCGGGGAGTACATTCGTGTGGTCTTAATGGGGCAGGGGAGGGAGGACATACGACATACACCATCCTGTTCCCAATTTAAAGGTAATTTTAGCAGCCGTCAGTGACTGACACACTGGTAAAATCTTAAGCAGCAGCTTCACCACAGAAGTGTGTAGCAGTAAGAAATCCAATGACATTTTACAAAAGGGTAGCTCTGAAATCACTGCCAAATGCCAGTTAAGGCAGCTTCATGAGGTCAGTCAGACTTCTAAGTTTAAACACCCTCTGCACCGAATGCCAGTAAGCAAACACACTTCTTTAATTACAATTATATAAAGGGAGAGACTGGCAAGACAATACAAAAAAATAAAATACCAAGAATGGGAAAACCTACAGAGTTCAGAAAACAGGATTTTGGAAAATTAAAGTGTTCGTATTTTATTTCACATTGTAGGCTTTCTCTTTTTATCCCTTTGAAATGCATTTAGTTTTGAATTAATAAAGATCATCAACTAATAAATTGCTATGTTCTTCATACAGAGTAAAAATTCAGACACTACACCACAGGACCCGTCATTTAAATATCCCAATAATAGAACAGTTAATGTGATGTTGACTAATGTGAGGATAAAATGCCTAAATAAAAGATGTCGTGGCTCTAAGGAAAAGTGTGGATTAGAGCAGAATTGAGAGTGAAGCAGGTGATGCTTTAGTCTGAATCTGAACTGTCTTGCTTGTTGGTATGGTACTGGCTGACTGCTTCTTCCAAAGGAGCCATTGTACCATCCGGCCGCACTCCCATTGGTTTTATAAGCTCATCTCTGTAAGAGATTTAAAAAAAAGAATATATATTAGCATATGCACACATATCAATTCACATGTGTATAATACAGTGACATACAGTATATGCTTTAGTACATAATGAGCCTTTAAAAGGAAGTTATTTCTGCTAAAGCCCTCTGTTTTGAAGAAGGAAGAACAAAAAACCTTCCAAAATAGGTGGGAGGGGAAGAGCAGGACAGATAAAGACTTCATTCATGTAGGCCAAACCTACTTAGCCAATTAAAGACACCATGAAAAGTCAGTGCCTAATAGGCTCAAGACGAGGAGCAGGTTCACTGCTTGAGACACACAAACTAGCTTTTCTTCTATGAGTTCTCTGACAGCCATTGCTTCCTAAAATTTCACCTGCCATTCTGGCCAATATATGCCCAGGTAATTAAAACAATGATTTGATACATATTCATCTTGCTGAAAGAAATCATTCAGTTAAGAGAACAGACTCTTCCTACACCACTACCAGGGGTGTGTAAGTACTTGTTGATTCATTTAAAAAAAGCTGACTGATTCTAATACTATTGCTTTTGTTTGTGGCAGTTTAATTACAGGATTGACAGCCATTTTAATCTCTTCAAAGCTCCAAAGGCCTCAGAAGCTAATCCAATTATATCAACTCCACAAGCTACAGCCTCATCTAAGAGATGATTAATTATTGATTAAGCCAATCAAAAAGTATTAGCAAAGATTTATTTAATCCTTATTTTTTATCATCTAATTTATATGTGGATTATAGCAAAAGCTGTAAGGGCAAAGATAACATTTTGATTTTCTGCTGACAGAAAAAAATTGGAGAATACCTCTAAATTTTCAGGAGTCACCTTAAATAAAGGAGCGGAGGCTTGATGGCAATTTACCCCTTCCTTGAAAGGCAGCCCAGTAAAACTGCCGATTTAACACACATATACCACCCCCCTGAGCCACAGACAATAAAACTCCATCACTCAATGGGGAAGCAAAGGCATTTCACCAGCTCTCTGCCTGGTCCGCACTACTACCTTGGCTGAAAAGAGGGACAGAAATGGCGTGTACACAGCTGGCAACCTAACCTTAACACAGCCACAGGAACAGCAAGAAAGGCAACACCTGAATCACCATGGCATGCGTATGCTAGATATTGTACAGTCAAGCAGCAGTTAAATTAAGTCTCCAAGAGTCTTTCTTGCTCAGGAAGAGCAGAGACGGGCAAGAGAAATGCAGCTGTGTGTGCAGATGTAGCAATCGGGTACTACGGTGGTAGCTCACATATCCCACCGCCTGCGGCATTTCAAAACACTGGAGCTGGAGAAAGCGCTGCGGTTTGGCTGACCAGGTGCGGGTGGGACGCTGGGAGCCAGGGAAGGAGGTCTATAACGACCATACCTGAGAAGCACAGGCCGGGCTCTGCCTGTATGTGCATGTAAGAGCAGGATCTATCTTTAAATAGACTAGAGAGAGCTTGCCATACTTGAGGACTGACAGCAAGTCCTTCCTCTTCCTTCAGGCAATGCAATCTGTAGTATGCAGATTCTGCCCAAATGAGAGCACTCTTGTGTCACTTAAGTTTTCAAGTATCTGCTGGAGATGTGTGCGAGAAGAGATCAAAATACTCGAAATCAGATTCAAAAGGGCTCAAACCATGAAGAGTGACAATCTCACATCCAAACAGGACCAGAACCCTCCCTGCCTGCTGCAGAGGTCCCCCAAAGGCAAAGCTGGAGTGCTTTGGAGTTGTGTCTAATTGCAGACTTTTTCCACAGGAAAACACACCTGTACAGCTAAGGCCTTTTTGGCTTTTAAATTTTAAACACCATAATACAAAACAAGTGTGCTTTGAAATCTGTTATCAGTCTTGCAACAATTCTTCAGTGCCACTTACTCAAGTTCAAGCCTCAGTAGTGATCTATTACACTTATTTTTTGAGAAGAATAACCTGAAGAGTAAGTCCTTTCTCACATTTTTTAAGTCCTAAAAGTAAAAACATAGCCACAAAGAACAAAATCACCTTTGCTTGCCCTCTAAGCTGAGAGGATCCTAGACTTCTGTTTTAAAAACCACAACGCATACTCTTAGGTTGCAACATTTAAAATTGCAGCCAGAAGTCACAGAATCACAACATTTACTAGTCATTTACAATTTACTATTAGTAATAAATAAATTATAATGGCTAGTACAGAAGAACAAAGAAACAGTTCAAGAAAGAGGAGAGTGAAGCACAGGAAAACAACGTCCCAAAGTCCCCTTATGTGGGGACCTCCCTCTCCTCACATAAGGATACTTTTAAGGTATCGGTAAATACTGTGAAGATGTCCTATCTCATAATTTGTCAGTTGTAAAGAAATAGCTCTTTCTCTGCAGCTTCCCTTCCATGCTTCACTTTTACACCCTGCTCCACACACTCCAGAGCTCGACAGAAACTTTTTCTCTCCCGGCGAGTCACAGCAGAGACATCGAACGCCAGATGCAACAGACAAGACACATCCATACGCACAAGGCCTGGTCTGTGGTTTTTGCGGGGGGTCTTTTGGGGATAAATGCGCCAAGTTTTGCATGACAGCACAATGCAGAAGCCTGAGTCACTGAAGTGCATCTGTATGTTCTTTCGTGATGCTGAAAAGCCTGTTTCTCAGCTCGCTGGACTCGCCTTAAAGCGCACCCTGATGATCTGTGCTGTGTGGCATTTGAGGTTCATTCCCAGTGCGTTTCCTCCTGCCTAGGCTTCAACCATGAGCTAGGCTGATCTCGCATTTCATTGAGCCACAAGGATGTTTATCAATTACCTCTCTGTTCCTGCCCGAGCTTCCTGCTTTGCAAGTCCTTGAATAGGATGAATGACAGTTGTTACAAGTTTGCTGTTCTTTCTCTGTGTAACTCCACATATCCTTGCTCAGACAAATGCTACCCAGTACAACTGAACTGTATGAAGGCAGAAATATTCTATGCTACCAAATTAAGAGGTAGGAGGAGAAGCAGGGATCAGCCTATTTTTTTTCCTAACCATAATCTAGTCCTAAAATGGTGTAAAACATGGCATCCTTTCACCAGTGAAGACTTGACTGCAAGCACTGAACACTACACAAGCTTACTCCTGTTTTTCAAAGAGGCAAAATGCAGAGGTGAAAAGATCTGGGCTGCCTACAAAGCTAGCTTCACAGGTTTGGAACAACTATCAGCTAAATAACAGAACTATGGGTAGGACTGCAAGAGGCACCACCACTCAGCTAACTTCAGTGCCGCACAAGAGCCCACAGAGCTGATCCTCACCTCTACGAACGCTCTCGGCTCTGCCAGTGTCAGCAGTTTGCCCATTTAGCACTGGCTGCTCAGAGACCTCAACTGAGCTCTAACAGCTTGGGCTGGCTGAGGATGTGCTTACTGCTTAAGGTGAGACACAAGGTGGCTAGGGAAGCACCAGAAACTGGCACATATAGGCTCAGAGGACAGTTCACCATCCAGAAACTGGATGTTTATGGTACATCTGTAAGGCAGGAGAGGTGGCTCCAGCCCAGCAGGTGGCAGCGGGAACACTTCTGTATCCACGAAGAGACGGACAACTACACAATGCATGTATTTACACATATTTGAACATCCTTACGTGACCTCCCATATACTCAAATACACCTTGGAACATTCATTTTTCTAATGCAAACAAAGCATTCTATTCAAGTGTACTTAGAAACACACCATAATTAAACAGTTGGTAAAATGCATTCTCTTCTTCCACTTCCAGATCTCCCAAGAGTCCCTTCAAATATATCTATACAAGTTCTAGCTTCCTGCTTGCCATTTAGCTTGATAACGACTCAAAAATCATTCCCTTGTTTTGAAGGGTAACTCTTTCTTGTCTGCTCTATGTGCTATAGGGCAGTATTGACACATGGAATTAATGACGGTGTCTGTAATGAAACAGCCATCATGTAAACACCAGTCTGCTCCTTTGATAAAACGGCATGTTAGGGACCTATTCACCTCCTTATAATTGAGTACTGCATAATAGTTCCGATCCTTTCATGTAACATTATTTTGTTCTATGATTAGAAAGGGGAGGGAAAAAAAAAATCTATGTAACATTGCCTTCTTCATTCATCCTATGATTAATTTTGTGGTTTTAATGAGTATGGTTGCTTATTTAGACAGGTTCTCTTACATACTCATTTTGTTGACTTCTGTTCAATGTACAACAAAAACCAAGCTGTGATAATTGGGGACCATTTCATCAGCAAAGGGATTCTTGCTATTAATACCAGGTTGGCTTGGAAAAAGCATCCTGACATTTTAAATTAGTCAATTAATATACAATTCTACCTACCATTTATAAAAGAAAAAATGTTAGCATTTTTTCCCAGACATTTTAATTAACACAGAGTATTTCCAATAATTATGATACAAACAGACAGACAGAATATCATACAACACTGATTTAAGGTGACTAACTTGATATTTTGCAAAAACGAAACGTTGAGTTAAATCTTTTTGCAGATTTGGGGAGTTTTTCAGAGCTCAAAGATGTGCATCACATACAGAGGACACTGCTATACAGTCACCAAACAATTCTCAATGAATCAACAAGGTAGTATTGACCCTTACTGCAGACAAAGCCCGTAGAGTTACTTCAGGGTCAGGTTCAGGCATCCAGCAAACTACCTAAGTAACATCTACACCTCCCAAGAACTGCTGTAATCAAGATTTTTCATTTTCATTTACAGTTATAATTTATATACATAAATATTTTTAAAAGTAATCTCATCCAACCAAATTTAAGAAAAATATTAATTTCCATAAAAGATTTTGTAGAACTCCAGTCTATGTCAAAATATTGGGGCAAGGGAAATGGGTTCATAAATAATATTCAGCTTTCCTCCATACATTTTGATAAAACAAAACTGGGTGATTAATTTTAATTTAGCCTTGTTGATGGTCAGTTACCCCATGAACAGGCCTTACACACCAACAACCTAACAGAACAGAAAAAATTTGGAAGTAAGACCTGAAATGACCAAAAGCATGGATCAGTTTTACACCATCTCAAAGCAGTTTCAATTCTTCAGTGCCAATGCTGAAAACAGAGAACACTGGAGAGCAAAAATGCCCTGGAATCCTATGGAACAAGGGAGAAAATGCCACTTTATTACTTATTGTTTAAATAAACCTGTACAAAGAGTACAGTGTAAACAGTTAGCAGCCATTACTGAAGGCTGTAACTTCTCAGTGAAGTAGAACTATTTTTCAAATTTGTTTTTCTGAGTTCAATTCATCACCAGGTAACTTTTCAAAAATGATACAGAGCCAGTCAAAGCCAAATCTAGAGCACTCCAGTGACATACTGGCCTGGTTATCCTCATCGGTCAGAAAGGGAAACAAGTTTGTCAGCCCTTCTAGGTTCCCACCCCCCCACCTTTCCCCAGTAAAAGCACACTACCTCTTTAAAGCTTAGCTTCCATTACTGGGACAATACAGATGTACTGAGCAAACCAGTTTTGCTGTACATCACAGAAGTTCACTCCAAGCTCTTGGTCAAGTTACACAGATCAGGTTACACAAACTTGTTCGAGATCAGAAGAAGGAGCTGTTGGTTCCCTGTCCAACTTCCTCCCCTCTTACAAGCACAGCGCGACACCAAACTGGAACTGCGCACTTCACGGTATATGTCCCCTCCTACAGCGACAACAGCATAGGCCAGCAGGCATAGGAAGCCTGCCACTAGCAGCCTGCCTCAAAGCAAGATTCAAAATCCAGAATCAAGTGAAGACTCCTGTCAAAGCAACCTCCAGTTTAAATCTGTAGGTTGCAAACCGGTGTGGGGGGGGGGTGGTAAAGAGCATTCTGCTGGTAGATTTAAGTCTCTGAAAACTCCCAGCACTGAAAGGCTCAAGCTGGAGGCAGAAGTGTTCAATTCCAAAACTATGGATGGACTCCCACTACTATCAGCATGTTACTAACTCTTTCTTCTTGTATGCAAGACTGGCAGCTTCCCATTTTATTTAACATCTGCAAAACTCACAATTGCACTCAATTACACCCATTAAAGACATCCGACAGCCTCCCAAAACCAAGTCCTACTTTCTTTTTCCTTCCTGCCAGCACTTCCTCCATTCCCTCAATTTTCAGTGAAACAAAGATGGTGGGAAGAACAGTCGAGTGATTTTATTCATGTTATCACAGCACCTTAAGGGGTCCCATCAACAACACTGTCCCACAGTAATCGCCATACTGAAAAACAAACAAAAACCTTACCACAAGGCTCCCGGCTCTGCAGAGTTTGCAGCCCAAGTACGACAGCAGAAGCTGCAGGTGGATGTAACTGAGACAGCAAGCCCAAAGTGAAAGCCATGCTGCTGGCCAAGAGGGTCAGTGGTGACACCGGGCACCAGCTGCTCAGTCACTGTGGGCTCCTAGCAGGCACGGCAGCAGGTGGCTCCAGCCCTCCAAACTGAAAAGGCTCTTACGCTACGGCAGCGCCATTTGGACTGTTTGTGTCACCGCTGCACTGACAGCGACTGACTCACCTTCCGTCTTAGTCTATCCCCAGCCTCAGTCTTCCTTTTAAAAAAAGTATTAGACCATTTAGTTGTCGTATTGTGGTACCCCTAACGCTCAGCATCTTAATTCTCTAGTTTACATAGCAATCACTCCATTTTACATAGTAGTTTAACTAAGATCACATGCACATTGAATTTTCTTCTCTTTATTAAGAAGACTGTAACACACACTTGCTTTCCATGCAAATGATGTGAAAAAGTATCCAATTACTCCACTGACAGTCTCAGATCAGTTGTTCCGAGATCCTTCCCTGCTTTTGCTCCTGCTTATAATTCAGTCTTTGTCAGCCAATATAAAATCCAGATTGTCCCATGTATTTTGCTGTATTCATCACCTTTAATAGAGATGTAAAAATTCTTGGTTTGCTGGATTTCTCTCAGTAGATCTTGTTATGTGAATGTCTACAAACCCTCACAAAACACAAACACATTTCTAGCTGCTGAGTTTTCCTACACTTGAAAAATGATCCACTTACATATTTAAATTCCTACAGCTTGGTTCAATGGCAAATTAGTATTACAGTAAGTGTTCCTCAAGAACGTAAAACTTTGTTTTCTGCATAAACAAACTACAAGCAATCACTGCAATATTGCTACAAGCATGGGGGAAGAAAAACCAGCAAATTCTAGGCATATTGAGTCAACAAGGAAAAAAACTATAGCTAACAGCACAGGTCTGTTCCATTTTTGTATGTAGAAACTTTTAAAAGTTATTTAAAAATAAACTTTCTGTATCAATAACGTATACCTTTACGTCACATTAAGTACCATTTTCTTTTATGGCATTACCTCAATCATTTAAAACAAAATATAAAGGCTCATTTGTAATCCAGTCCACGTTTACTCTAATAAATCCACGATAATTCTTAATTGTAAATTCTCTTAATTCCTCCATTATATAATTTATTGCTTCTGGCAACAACTATTTTCACACTGTATTTGTTCTTCACATAAGCAGCAGATAGAAGTGGTTACCATGAGGTGCTGCTCAATGACTTGAGGAAAATGAGTACACTTGCCTTGGGCTTGGATTGTGTTCCATATTTTAAAAGGAGAAATTCTTTGCATTATTATCGGCCTATCCATTTAGGAGACAGGTCCTCTCACCACTAGATCTTCCTGATTCTGTCCAATCCTCTCCAAAAGAGGTTTCCTGTGAAGTCCTGTTACATATTGCTCTTTTCTTTGAAGTGTTAAATATTTTTCTCTGTAATTAAACTGGTCCTAATCCTGTAAAGAAGTTGATGATAGCACTATTTTGAAGCACTAGACCTTAGTAAAGAGCCAGGATATGAGCTGCCTCCCTCAAAAGCAGCTATAATACAATACCTGGAAAGTTTATCAAACATGTTGACAAGCTTCATAGCTTCATATTCTTTTTGTTCCTCTGTCATTTCATCCATCGGATTGGGCATTGGTTCTTCTAAGTGACCGGTGATAAGGTTAATGCTGGAGGTGGAAAAACAAAACAGCTTACATTTCTGTAGAAATATGTGCGTAAATTGTCTAGCTTCTTGATACGAGGAAGAGGAACACACTAAGAAACCACCAAGACTAAAACTGTCTGAACTGCACATTAAAGTTTTTACTATAAATAGCCAACCTTCATATTTATACCTTTTCTGTAGCCTATTCCCGTGAATTGTGATATTATCTTCTTATTGATTCACTGTGTGAATTTCTTGTTAGCTACTCAGAAATACACAGTCCACTAGTACTTGTTATAACCCATACACTAGCAGTTTGAAAGCAGATGAATAATGAAGGCAGTAATGACAATGTCATTAGTAATAATGACATAGATGGGGAACAGAATGACAGATGTATATTTGCAACTAATTCTGTACAGGCTTAATTTTAAAAATATAGACAGGTTCCAGTTACCTTTTCTTACTCATGAAAAATCATTGAATTAGTTTACTGTTTCCCTCCCATGATGATTTTTGCTCAAACCAAATTAAGGTTACTTTACTTTGAGAATTTACAATGCTAGTTTTATTTGCACTTAAAAGCAGGGAATGGCAATACAGAAATGGTAACAAAAGCAGAGAAGCAGCTTTCAACTGAACGGATGTTATACTTCTACTTATATGCATATATAACTGGATATCAGGCTCTTGAAAGAAGAGTAGAGACAAAAGAGCAAGAAAAAAAAATCTTGAAGTGCAGAAATAAAAATAAACCTCCTGTTCTAGAGTTCGTTTCTTAGCACAGAAGCAATATAATTCCTGTAACTTCTCATACATTTAATCCTGTCTTACTTTTGCTTTTCTAATAGGTCTTTCAATAAGCCACAACCTCCCCGTCAGATACCTAATCAGGCCTGTGTAACTCAAGGAAAACAGAGTAAAGTGGAAAAATAACACGTTTCAGATGCCCACTGTCAACAATTTCAGAACCTACTTAAAATGGCATCAAATCACTGAAACCTCTAACACCAAATCAATTACAATGAATAGAAATCAACAGGGCTTCTATATGATCATTGAATCCTTCAAACAAATACATTGGATTCTTGATGCGTGACTTCTACAGAAGTTATTTTGCTCCTTCCATATTTATCTACGTGACCTACTCAATTCTTTGTGAAAATTTTAGTACCAGGCAATCTGATCGACTGAAACTAGACCTACTGATTTGTTCCTTTTTTACAAAGTCCCACTTAAAACCTTAAGCCGCATTTGACACCTCTATTTTCTCTGTTACGGAGATATACCCCACAAACAATAGTTAGTAGCTTGGCAACTTCACGTGAGTTCCTGGAAAATCTGGCGCAAAAGCCATCCTTGCTAAGTTTGTTACTTTGTTTAATTTTCTCTAAAATCTGCTCATTTTTTTAAAAAAAATAAATCTCTTTTCACACTTGAATTTTAAGTAGTTATTCAGAAAAGAAAGGGTACCACCTGAGAACTCCCTCAAGCTTCTCCATAGTTGCAATGATGCAAAGAATTCTTTTAGCTTTTTTGCTATGGACTTGCCCCCTTTCTCTGCCTACTTACATCTCAACCATCTAACGACCATATACACACTGCAGGCTTCCAGCTTTTGATGGACCTGTGAAGAAGGTTCTCTTTATTCTTAATGCCTCCAGTAAGCTGCTCTTTAAAACCCTTTTGGCCTGCTTTGTTATTCTTTTTACAGCATCATTTCCGATAGCTTCCTTTATTCTCATTTAACAATTCCATCTTTTTTAGTATCCATTTAAATGGACGACACACATATACTCTGAACCTCTAACCTGCACCTTGAAACCGCTCCTAGGCTATTCACAAACTTTTTGCATTTTTGTTCCTTATTTCTTTCTGACAAGCATTTCATTTTTACATAGTTCCTCCTACAGAAGTTAACATCATTCTCATAGTGGTGTTTTTTTTTTTTGGAGCCTTCTGACTATACGATGGTCAGTATTAAGAGGCTGGTTTCTCAATAATTAGACCATGAAGTCAAAAGGAGACAGTAGTTAATACAAGCACATGCAATTCCAAAAGTGGCCTCTCTGGAAAAGGTGAAACAAAAAAGTTGTGTCAAAACATCTAAACTGCAACAGGATATGCAGAATTGAAAACAATACTATACTTTGGCTTTGCAGATTTGTATTCTTCTGTATCTGTATCTTCATCATCCGAGTACCAATGATCTCCTCTTCCTCCTGCTAACAGGCCCCTTGCTGCCAGCAATCCTGCTGCGTTACCATAGCCTGTATATTTTAACAAGCTGTCAACTGCAAAGAGTGACACAGAAAATTATTCAGCTATAATCAGCTACGAAACAAAAACCAGCAGAGCGTTACAAGAATCGAGAGTTACAGCAAGAGGCAAATATACTAATTACAGCAAGACCTTATATAAAAGGGAGAAGAAAAAGTAATTTTTACCTCTCTCTTTACAAAGAACAAAAAGAAATTCTGCTGCAATTTGCTTTACTCCCAGGTCAACGTGTGTCATAAGGCGCACAAGCTTGTTTCTTACTGTTGTGCCAACTTCTGGACGATTCGATACATCTCTTAATGGAGGCAATACCTAGCAGCACAAAAAAAGGAGAAACAACGTAGAATGCATGGCAATACCGATCCAGTCCTTGCAGAAACACACACAGTCAACAGAACAAGAAAATACTGTAAGCTCTGCTCCTTCAAAAAAAGGAATAAAATCAACCCAACTATGCTTACATGCACTAGTAACGACTCTTGCTTCTTAATATATTCAGGCCTTCTGGTCTGCCATCCTGGGCAGAAGAGTACTCAGTCCCAAACGTAGACTTTAAAAAAAAAGACAACTATTAGGAGTTTAAGAGCACAAATGAGTGTCCTCAAACAGGCAGCAGTAACCTCATGTTCTTTGTTTCTTCTGTTTTGCTCAGATATCTCGTAAAAGCATTAAAAATACCAGCTTAAGGAAACTTACAATATTAACGTGATGTGTGATTTATACAGAACAATGAATATACTTCTAATGAAAAAGCAGGAAAATTAGTCACACGCCAAGTTCTACCACCATAAATTTCAAACATTGGCTCTACATGAATAGAGAAAATGTACACTTCTCCCAGGAAACACTCTTAAAAAGCTCAAGCTAAATTTTGAAAAGATTTTGGAGAAAACACTATCTAGCACTTCTTCAAACACACTATTTTCTCATTAACTCATTAATATTGTTAACTTCAACCCTCAAGAAAGGCAGGAGGTGCCTGAAATATGGCTGGTTTTGCAACCTAACTTCTGCCTCCTTGTGCATACGCCTTCAGACTCAAAACCTATATTAATTTCTTCACATTCACAGGATATGATATGATCTACAAACAAATCTGGGCCTTAATATGAAATATTCCATGATCTGAAGACCCCTATAAGAATTATGGATCTTCAATGCTTTACTAGGGAATGAAACCAAAGATGTCACTAATTGTCATAAGAAATTGCAGGTCCCTTGTCTTCTAGGTGTCTCATGTAAAATGTCATGCTCAGTGCAAAATTACTGCACAATTACTCCTCAAGTCAGACTCACTGGGAACTGATACTTAATCAAATGAATGCTACAGTATCAACTACTTCAAAAAAACCAGACCCTGTCTTTTTCAAACGAAGTATTCAAACAATTAGCAGAAACATTTTACTTTGTCCCTACCTACTTTCCCCAACAGGGGCAGTACCATGACTGCCGTTTCACAGAGCGTTGTAAGAATGAATTAATGTTTTTAGAGCACTCTAATACAGTGATGAGTGCCATAGGACAGTCCACGAGGAAATTAATCATTCTGTCTTCAGTTCAGAATTTGAATAGTGCACAATAAATAAAGCCTAAGGCCAACACTTAACAATGAGGGTAATTCAAAATATCAAATGTCCGGTCATACAGTTAGCAATATCCATCCATCTGTGCACTATATGAAGCAGTGGTCCTGTGGTAGGAGACAGCATGCCATTATATCCTGACATCTAGACGCCAAGATGTTGTAAAAACATGCAGACAACTTCATTTTCTAACTTCTGAACATTTGGCTCTGCAACTTTTCTTTTTTTCCCCCCCCTTAACAGATCAGAAGAGCATCCTAAGAAAGAACTGCTGCAAACAAAACCAATAAACAGCAAGTACGAGTTTCTTAAATTCCTCAAAAACTCTTTTCTGGTACAGAAGAAAGAGGCAGAAGATATATGCTCTTTTCCACTATAAAATCCATTTATGAATTCAGGCACAGCATTGATATAGGAGTAGCATCTACAATGCAACCCGAAAATCACTGCAGCTTCGGAAAAAGAACATTTCTCA
>Ga0181612_180046_pt1 | contig 13849 bp, 6 predicted proteins | sample HoacroProtozoa21_FD_119630 | JGI IMG/M metagenome (GOLD analysis project Ga0181612, IMG submission 119630) | Hoatzin crop microbial communities from Cojedes, Venezuel. Combined Assembly of Gp0051906, Gp0051904, Gp0051908
AAAAAAAAAAAAAGAGAGAATGATTAAAACAAGGTTCAAATACAGGACCTTGAAAGCAGCTCTACACACCAAGGATCTCTCTGGGATCTGATGGTAAAGAAATACTGCTGTGACTTACCAGTTCCGCCTGTAACCACTGCAGGGAACTCAAGACTATCACGATCATCAATTCCGGGAAGCAACCTCTGTGCAAAGTAACACTGATGGGTCAAGTGCCCTGTCCTGTTCTCTGGCTTAATAACAGAGCTGTGCACCAGATTGGTGCTTGAGGAATCCATATGCTGACATTCTGCCTTGCTCGCCTCAGCCCGGGCTGCGCTGCTCATCGCTGGCATAGCTGGACACCACATTTGAGTGAGAAAAAAGCCAAATTGAAAAGGAAAGATTTCCATTCTGTCTCCTTCTATTATCAAGGGAGTGCAAATCTTCTAAGGGATGGAAAGAGCCATGAGCAAATTCTGTGGAAAGGAATGCCCAAGACAGAAGGACATCACCCCTGTTCTGAAAAACAGGGGAGCGATGTAGTCTGGATTCCAGCAAGACATGAGATATATGTTCTGTTTTGAAATTAAGATGGTTTTACTCATAAGTACACAGCAATAAATGCAAGCTGTCAGACAATAACAAACCAGCCCATCCAGGTCTTTGATCACTAGCATTTGTATTATAAATATTTTTTTATTTTTCCTCTGGCAAAAAAACTTGTAATTGCTGCAAAACCACAATTCTGGGCTTTTCCTATGCATTCTCTGATCAAACATTAAAGAAAAAAAACCACTCAGCAGATATTTTTAACCCAGCCTGAATAATTAAATAAATAATGTAAATAAAAATAAAAAGATAGTCACAGGGAATAATTAAGAACAGAGGCATATTTTATAAAACAACCGAGATAAGGTAGTTCTCCAAAACCAAGCACAAACAAAAGACAGTTTTCCTAAGAACATGAACCCTGCTGGGAAAATTTAGTTAGAAAGTCTTTGACAACTCTGAGACGCAGAGCAAATCACCCTGGTGCACTGCAGTTGTGACTCGGCTCTATCCTTTCTGAATAACAGGCAGTATCTCTTCACAGCACTGACAGTATTTGGCATCAGTTTATTTAGAGCTGCATTGCACAGGATAGCTGTATTTCAGAATTTACTGTAGCATAAGCTATGCTAGTCTGATAGCTGCAAAATTCAGTTCAGTAATTTTATGCAATTGGCAAATAGGCAGAAACAGTATAATTTAACATTTATGAATTGCCAGACTCCTCATATAAATACTGTAAGGAATGCTGCAATTATCAATTATCTAAAGAAAGCAAATTGCATTTTGGGATGCTGCTTATTTGTTGAAGTGATTTATAAACAAATATAAGCACATCGACTTCCAGAGTCTAATCCAGTGACTCAACAGAAAAGTTACTCTGCCTAGCATAGGTGTTATCACACTTGCGATATGTTAGGAAATTTCACTGCATTTAATGGACCTCAAACTCACCCTTCCTCTTGAAAATGAACTATTGAGATCCTTGATGGAGAAGTGCCTAGGAGTCCCCTCTGGAGTCAGAGGTAAAATACAATCATCAGCCACATACGTATAGATTAGCTACAAGCTATTTGGCTGGCTCACATTCGGAGTTTCACTGAAGTTTAGCACAACTTGAATTCAACCCCCTAGTATTTGTGATTTGGCCCATTAAAACCACTCTTATCAAATAGGTTATGCTCACTACAAGGTAAAGAAAGCCTTTAATCACCTTCCTTTCCCTTGCCTATAGGCAAGAGCACCTCCTCTGCCCCTCTCCCATTGTCAGGGCCCCTCAGCAGTGCTTGAGCAGGCACCAAATCTAGGACATCAGAGGAGAGGTGCAGGCAAAGTTAGTCCTAGTTAACTCACAGGAGGGGAAGTCTCTGCAGAGGAAAGGAATTGAGTGAGGAGAAACCACTTGTTCCCTTAAATTTGACATTCATTGCTTAAATATTCAATCAAGCCCACAATTTGAAATGACTCAACAAGCAGAAGAGCTCAAAACTTCTTTGAGCCACAGACACATAGAAATGTATGTACTAAAGAAAAGTATATAACTGCTAAATGTATACAGTAAGGTGGAATGTATTTAATGTAATAAAAAATGTACATAAGCATACATAAATAGTTGCATTTTCTATGCTAGCAGAAATACTTTATCTACAATGACAAGATAAGATGTTCAGTGGAATGCACTTACACATTGTCATCTACTATTTAGTTAACAGCTTTTCTTGGACAACTGTACGGTGGGATCCATATATCTCATTTTGATACAGTCCCAGAAAAAGAGCAGTAAGAATTTCACAATTTCGCAAAAAGCACTGCTATTCGGTCTCTTGCGTTGCGTTCATCACTGCAGTATCAGAGCGCATTGCAGTAGAGCGGTAAGCAACATGGCTAACGTGTCACACGTTTGTCCTTTCTTCCTCTCTCCAAGGGGACAACCGTGTGTGGTGTTTTCCTTTCGCTTTTTCTTCCACACACAGACTGCTAGAGAATATTTGTGTTGGGGAAGCTAGTGTGAAAGAGTTGTGTTAGTGTCAAAGATGATAAACTCTGCGATGGTACTTCATGTTCGTACAAAAGCATTACAAACCTATGCAGAGATTAACTTTGTCCTTGGAGTAAAATAATGTTTCTGCCTTCCATACAAAGTTATTCTCTCTTGTTGACCTGCCCAAATTACTTAGAGCACCTGATGAGGGCTGAGTCATCAGCACAGTGAAAAAAATACAGAGTATTTGTGAAAATGTAGTCACAGCCATCCACTAGGATTCTTAAAAAGTCGAAGCTGGACTCTTTTCCATTAGCAGACAGAGCAATTTATGTAATGAAACGTTGAAACCACTTACTCACCAAGACAGGCCTGTCAGCATTTTCCCTACAAAACTCTTCCAACAGAAAAAAAATGACGTTCTGACTAAAATTAAATTTTTACAAAAAGTACCTACTTTCTAAGGAAATTCTGCCTGCTTGTTGAAAAAATAAAAACATGAAAACTTTTTGAAGACCATTCTCTGAAAAGTTCTAGTCACAGGCATAAACTTAGCTTCTTTTCACACATCTTGACAATGTTTAGATCTGTTGACAGTGTTGTTATCAAGAAATGCCGAGGGGACACGGACAGAAATCTGTTTCATGTAGCTCATTTAAGTTAATACCTTCTCCTACTGTTTGCTATCCCAGCACAGCCAGTATGTCCAGAAATAGATGGAAACAACCGTGCGCAAAGGGTGGCTGGTGATAAATCCATCAAAATTAAAATTCAAGGTTCAGAAACCTTGACAACAGGAGGGATCCAGATTTGAATCTGACAACAAAATGAAAAGAGCAAAATTCTCATGATAAGTACTTCCATGGCTATCTGAGGGACTTATTCCTAGAAAGCTGCATCACACCTGGGTGCAGGTTGCCTCTGATGTGCTAGAGAACCAAGAGGCTCACTGTCACCTTGGGGGATTCGTTCCCTTTACACTTGTGAGACCCCAGTCCTGCAGCCTGAAGCCAGGAAGAGTGTTACCTGCATACAGAGGACCAGACCTAGCACCAGTGCAAAAGGCTGGAAACTGATTTTGGACTTTTATATTCAGGGTTTAAACAATTTCTTTGTTACAATCTCAGATTCAGGGTAAATTCATCTCTAATTTAATCAGCAACTATCTGCCCATTTTATTCTAACATAATAGTGCCCCAAAGAGCTCAGTTTTTGTTAAAATTGCCCGTTAACTTGTATCATAATAGTATATTTTCAGTCACTCCTAAAAACAATAAAAAAAACAAAAAAAAATCCCACAAAAACCTCACCACCAACAAAAAAAACCTTTACCTTGTTCTGCCTAAGTCTTCCATGCTAGATGACCCTTCCGAGACTCAGTCTTCTGGAAATTTTAGGCAAATACTCCCTGTAACTCCAAAGCCCAGGTGTCTGGAGAGGAGTCAGGACTCCTTTGTCCATGAAGATGGATACACCACAGAATCAAGGGTACTAGCCACAACACAAAAACAGATGAGATCAGACCCTACAGTCTTACCCCCTTCTTATCTGCCTCTTATCAGCTCTCCTCCCAGCTCTTGCTCTGTCAGGTGTGTCAAGAATTCAACCAGGTTGCACAGCTTTGGGGCTAATTGGGTTCTCTGGCTCTTGATCTCTTTCACCACCACCACGTTGTTAGCTCTGCACAAATGAGATTTAGTCTTGCAAGAGCTCCCAGGGCCTCCAAACACAGAGCTGTTATTACAGTCTCCATTCTGGAGCTGTAAATGATTGCTTTAGAAATAAAAGGATAACCACTGAGCACCTTGAATGCAAGCGGTCAAGAACTGAGAATAGATTTGCTTTTCACGAAGTCACCTGGCATGGAGAACTCCTAGCATCCATGCAATGTCTCTGTTGTTGGAATATGTTCCAGTCTAATGTCCTACTGGTGGTTTCCTAAATACCAGATCGCGTTCAATATCTACATTGTGCTCTGTCAAAATTGACAGAAACATGTTTAAGTACGGACTGGCCAACACTTACAGATGTCAGGCAGAAATGGTAAAAGTCAATACTGAAAAATGAAGTTATGTGAAACCTTTCCAAGAAAACTCCACAAACATTCATAAGTCATGCAGCTTCTCAAACATCGCTTCAGCCAACACTGTCCTAAAACAGTGGGTCACCACAGAAGAAAATGTAAGCCCCATGTAGTGAAAGGCAATTGAGGGCTTTACCTGTCACCTGCATATTTTGCCTTACATTTTGCTAATACCTGCATATGGAGATTCTGCAGGGAGAAGAATAATGTCCTTATGGGACAAAGGTGCACCCTCCACTGTTTTTGAAAGTCATCCTGCGGGAGAACCTGGACCTGGGACTGACGTACCCCCAATGAGTTTCTTCAGTATGGGTTGCATTATTCCATGTTTCGAAGGAGGATGAGAAGTTCGCTTTCCTGACAAAGGCATTATGAGCTTTGGCCATGAGAGGCACCAGTTCTTCACAACCTTCTTTCCCATCAGCCAGGGAGGAGCAGACTCATATATTTGATTTTTGCAGCACTGCTTCTTTAAGCAAGCCCTGACACTGCACGTGAGTAAATGTGTTATGCCCCAGGAATGCAGACAGGGAAGTGAAGACATCAGTTCTGTGGGTTTTTTTATCTGCAGTCCTGTCAGCATGAATGCGGAAACCTCTGGAGGTAGAAGTCTGGAGTATTTCACCATCATTGCCAACAAGGTATCAGTAAACTCCATTAAGAACCCTCTAGGGGCACGGTAAATGAACAAAGATGTATGTTAGCCTTGGCTCTGTTTTCTATTGTTAGATGAAAGAATTAAATCAAACGTGTCTGATTTGAGGGACCGCTTGGGTTTTAAAGTTTGAACGGATGATAAATGAAGTGTAGCCTTCCTTTCTCTATTCTCAAGTTTGTGACAAGACCAGTGGCCTGATGAGGGAAGTGAGGCAAAGAGAGAGAGAGACAAGGAATGGACCAGCACTGGATTTTCAGTGTCTTCTGCCTGGGTATCTGTGATAAAAGCTGTGTCATATGCATCACCTCTGAGAAGGCTGCATACTGTTTGGCGGCAGGTAATCTTGCATTTGTACTAATGTCTTTAGTGGAGGTAAATAATATCATGTTCTTCAACCAACTGTATCAAGCAACTTCCAAGCCTCAATGTTCACACTTATAAATATGTATAGACATAAGACCAGTCTGATTCAGGCACCTTAGTTACATTCTTTCACTGAATACCCCTGTGAAAGAGCCTTTCTCTCTGCTTGACCATGGATGGAGCCTACAGAGCCTACAGAGACCATCTTCCTAACTTTGTCAGTAAGTTAAGGTCCCTAATTTCTCATGCATTTTCTTCTATCACTTACTTTTCTTGAATGCAGTTGCGTTTATCAACAACGTGTTTGGAAAGGCAAACTCCTTCAACGACTTCTGAAGAAGACCCTGCCCCACATGCCAGTACCCAAGAACACCTGCTAGGCTCGCTGGTTCTCCAGGCAGATGAGTAACAGTGATAGTTGAAGACAGAAAGTTCTAGTGAGTCTGAAACTGGCCAGGAAGGCAGGAAGCCTGGATTTTATTCCAAATCTGTCATGGAGCTTTGTATGACTGACCTTAGGCAAATTGTTTTTACCTATCATTAGCTCCTTTTCTCTCCCACTCGTTTTCTTTCTTATCTCGTCATGTTATAAGCTTTTCAAGATAGGAGCTGCCACTCTTTATATATGGAGAATCAGGAGAACTAAGATGGCCATTACATAGTTAAATCATAAATACAGCATTTCAGTTCTTTGTTACACACACGTAATTTTTAAACAATGTACAATTAGTGACATTTGCTTTTTACAGTGTAGTAAACTGACAAAGGACACTCCAGTGACTAGCCTTAACTTCTGAGAATCAGCGGCAAGCTATGGAACACAGCCTTGAAATCTTGACTGCTAACCACTTGATACAGTCCTTGTTCTCCTCGTATGGAGTCTGCTGTATGGAATTACTCTAGCCTTTCCAATGATGTACATCCAAAGCGCTCGAGTAAAAAAAAAAAAAAAACCTCTAAACTTATATAACAAATGCACAAATGTATTTTAGCTCAAAAGTATTACGGATCCAGAGTTGTCTTTACATGTCACAATCACATTTTCTTACCCATGCTTTTACCATGTGTTGTAAGCATATGGCATGTTGGCAATGCATGACAAGAATGCACAAAGTATGGTGTCAAAAAAAATCTCACCAAAAAGTTTGAGAAGCTGCCTGCTACTCTATTTGTTCTCGAGTAAGTCAGGCATCTTCTAAAGTACCCATATTCTGGTAACCTGAAGACTCTCCCTACTATTGCCAGAGGCTTTTATTTTCGCACTAAATAGAAATATGAAGCTCTGGAAGGGGCTTGGGGTTCTGGTCTCTTGCTCACAATAGATACAGGTTTAATCCTCAGCTGGTTTGCACCAGTGGAGAGTGTAGGCCATACAGTCTACCAGGTTCCCATGTGTTTTTCTAATGAGCACAGAAATCATTATTTTGACTGCCTGTGTGCAACACCAAAGCTCTGCTTCTACTACTCATTCACTGGCTACCACCTTCTCTTTTCATTGTTCAGTGTATGAAACAGTCAATTAAGGTGCTATTTAGCTTGTATTACTAAATTAAAGAGTGCAAAGGAATTTTCCCTGCCACTGAAAGCTGAATGTGTAATTCTTCGAACAGTCTGCAGCCCAGTTTTATCCTGGGCCAGCCAGCACCCTCCCCAAGCCATTCCTCAGCATGGTTCATGTATTAACAGCGTGGATGTAGGCTTCCCAGTGCCAGGTGGCCTTGTGGCCAGGGAATAGTCCTAGGCACGTTTAGTTTACTACTAGAGACATAGCCAATATGAAAGAGCTGGTGACATCTGATCTGAAATCTTTAGCTTTAATCAAAGACTCTCAACAGACAATGAGGCTCCATACCTCTTGGTTAATCAGTAAAAGCAGCGGATGTGTAAAAAAATCCAGTCACGGCTTTAAGGACAGCCACGGCTATTCCCTCTATGAAAGGCTACAATAAGTCTAAGTCTAATGTCCTCCTCTTCTCAAGCCCTCTCACCCTGTACCAAATTATACCCTCAACCCCTACTCCAAATCTTGCTCCGTCCTGTAGCAAAGAGCCAGGTTCCTCAACCTGACCCTTAAATGTTTCTGCTAGGTGAGCTAGTCCTGCCTCCAAATTTTTGACAGCCGTAGGAAGGTAATTGCGGTAAGACATAGCGGTAAGAAGCAGCCAACAGTCGAGATGGTGCCACCTCACACTCACACTTCCCAGCCAAATCCTGAGTAAATACTATTTAAAGTGACTGAGAAATGGGCCCTGAGCTGCAGAACCTGAAGGCAGGCTGCAGCCATCACACTGAAAAAATGCTGTCTAATGACATCAAAGCGACTGTTCGTTACGTATTAGAACTTCCTGATAATTGTAAAGGACACTAGAAACAATATTTAAGAAGACCAAGGAAAGTTTAGCTCATCCAGTGAGTGATTTTTGGTACTGAACACCCAAATCCACTCTCAAGTAAGAGGATGGTAAAAGGAGTAAGACGCTTCTTTCAGCTATCAAAAAACTTGACACCTTGCCGGCAGGTATTAAGCAGACAGAACATGTCCAGTTAAAAACACTGAAAGACAGTGTGAAAAGCAGCAAGTTAAACTTTGAATTACAAAGTGCTTTTAAAGTTCGTGGTAAGCAGTGTATCCTAGCAGCTCAGAAAGAGACGAGGAATCACAATTTATGGCACAAACCACTCACAGCTGCAAGCCAGAGAAGATGTTGTCAGGATTGTTTTAGTACAAGTCAGATAAATAACAAGACCTATGGCAAGGCTGCCTAGTGTTGTCAAATCTCTATCTCCTTACTGTAAAATAGGCAACACTAAAAATACCTGTAACATTTTTGCTGTTGAATACCCATAGCCCTGCTCGTCTTTAAGGTGCATTTTAGCAAGTCTAACGACATCTCACAAATATAAAGACAAGCGATACAGTTGTGATCAGTATAACAACTGGTCCATTTATTAAAATAGACCTGTATTCTCTGCTTCACAGCACCTCAGCCTAAATCCAGATGGCCAGTTGCACATTTAGGGTACCCAAATTTTCCTCACTATTATAAGCTACGCATTAGTTGTTAAGTAACTCCTCTTCACTAGAAAGGCAAATTCGGATAATCATGTGCATACAAAATAAAGCATCAGCTGACACCATGTAGAGGATGAAAGGAACCCCCTTTTCTTCTCTCACACAAAATTAGCAGGCATGATGTCTACGAGTCTCTCTTGCTTCCTAATAAACTTATACTACGTACTTTCAAAAATCCCCAAATTATTGTACAAAACATGGTGTACTGGAAAAATGAAATTCTTTAAAAGTTAATTCCTTTAAGTGAAAAGGAAGATGAAGCCATTAATAGTGATGAAGTGAAAGTTTTAATTAGCTAGAACACAAAAGGAATATCCTTCTGTAGACATAGGGCAACAAAGGAATTAACATTGCAAGAGATTACGGGCAAAAATTTTCTTTCAGCTCCGTCGGAGTCTGTACTCCAATTGTGTTTTCTCCCTTATTGCCCCAAACTATCCTATTGGTATCACTGTGTGGAGAGAGACCAGAGCATCAAAGACATGCAAGGTGTCTGCTCCATTTGGTACATCTCTCAGTAGCACTTCTTGGCCTTTCTCCTTACCCTCACCTACCTCTTACACCTGTCTCACGTAAAAGAAGGTGGGTGGTAATGCTGTGTAACTTGGGCTGATAGTCAACTGCACGTTGTGGCCTCAGCCCTGATAGATGTTGGTGCGGTTTACCCCACAGGGTGTAAAATGAGCAGATCTTGTTTTTCTTGTGCGAGTAAAGGAGTAGGAAAGCTGGAGTCTTGGGCTCGTTGTGTGCCGCTGGGACAAGGGATGCAGAAATCCTGAGTTCCAGCCCAGTCCCCGGGCTTGCTCCCACTCTCCTGTTGGGCAGGTCTGCCAGCCTCAGCTTCAGAGCTGGGAACTTTATTTTCCCTGAATAGAAAATACATCGAAACAGCAGCTTGGGAACCAATAAAAAAAAAAACACAGAACCCTGTTCACAGTTGCATTGAAGCCCATGAACAGTCTCAGGTGGCAAAAGGATTTGGTTTATTTCCTGAGAAGTCAAAATGCTTGCTTTAAAATTTCAATGTGATACATTTTGATTGTTCTTTTAACTGAGTTTCCAATTTCAAATTAACCTAATTTTTTTTGTTTGTTTGTTTGGGTGTTTGTGGGTTTTTTGTGAGAAGTGGTAGACTCCCAAAATAAAAATGGTAAATTTTGTATCAAAATAAACTTTTAGCCAGTTTTTTTATTGTCATTGAAACTTCTAATTAATGTAAGAAGGTAAAATTACAAATAAATAAAATATTTAAAAGTGTTGCACTTATCCTTAAACTACATACTACAAATCTAAGTGCTTAATTTAGCAAAATAAGAATTCAAGTTAGAGCACTCAAAAACCCAACCCCACCTTGCCCCAAAATGACATTTTTGGCATCTTCTTGTTGTAATTGAGATTAGATTCTCAGTTCAAGGAAAAAAAGCTTGAATTTTTTCCCACCGTGATCGAAGGACCAAGACAGGGTTGTTTCAATGCCTGAACATTCCAGAGCAGCACGGATGTCTCCTTGTCTCTGCCCTTTCAGGTTTCCCACTCTCATCCTTTCTCAGTTGTCTCTAGTGCTGCTGCCGCCTCAGTTTGCAGGAATGCAAAAGCAGCACTGTTGTGAGAGCCTTCAAACCACCCACCTATGTGTAGCAATGTCATGGTAAAGGGCAGCAACAAATGGACCAAAACAATTCGCTCTTGACATGTGCAGTTCCTTGAAGCCACTGAAATCAGCAGAGCTGTTGCAAGTCAACATCGGTGGAAATCTGTTTCTTGGCAGAATTAGTCATACTATATAGACTCTATTTAAGAGTTATAAAAACGTTGACCAAGGCACATCTACAGCCTATTAGAAACAATAAATGTTAATAACTCTGCTTAATTACAGCCTAATTTCTTCAAACACAGCCTAAACACAATATCCAAGTTAGGTTTATATGAAAAGTTTTGAATGACTGTTAGTATGCTGTTAGACCCATTAGGGACAACAGGAAGGCTGACAGGTGGTAAATTTTGTTAATAACTCAGTTTTAACTAATTTTAACTGGCAAACTAATTAATGGCTTTATAGCAAGTCTTTGGAAATTCATCCAATACTTGCAAAGGAAGAACTCAAGTTTGGTGAGGATACGCTACACTGTTCAGAGGCAAAAAAGAGATTAATCTCTTCTCTGCAAGTCAAACAAGACCAAATTGTAACTTTTGGCCAGTGTCTCCCGAATGTTAAATGTTCTTGGTATTTTATGTACTTGAATGGACGATAAATATGCTAGCAAATTAAGGCATCTTAATTTTAAAAGTTTTCTAACTCAGCCTTGTTATACTTTGATGGTGGAATTTACCTGCATCAACTGAGTTAGTGGAGCTTACATTCTTTAAAGAGGTCTTCTCTTGATAACTTTATTGTTGTACAGATATGCTTTAGGTATTTAGATATTGCCTAGAGATGACAGCAGAACTCCAACAGGAGAGGTGCAGAGATGTCCTCTTCTCCTGCCAAAACACTCTACAAGTGGTTGGTTAGAGCCCTTGCTTGGGTAATGATGGGTTTGAATCACATCAGACTGAGAAGGGAATTATATTTGGTTGCCCCAGGTCGAGGACCATAATTTGCTGCATAAAACCCAGCAGCAGCATTGTTTGAGAAGGAAATGGCTGGAACAGTGTTTCCTGAAAAGTCCAATCCTGTTGATATTCATGAGGCATCTCATAACATACCTTTCTGGCTGAAGCCACTGAAGAGACAGAAATCTTGGAATAGAGAGGTTTCTGGATCCTTGTACTCCAATGAGCTGGAAGTCAGTACTGCTCTCTCGGAAGCGCGGTGCAGGGTGCGAGCACACTTCTAGGCACGCGTGCATCTCACGCAGAGGCTAACACGTTTGGGAGTTCTGCATCGCAGCTCCCAACCAACGTCTTTACCTTCCACACCCATCCTGCTTCAGGCTCCCTGTTTTTTCCACCAGTGAACTCTGTAACCAGCAGTCAGGGAACGTATTTTTACTGTGATTGTAGGTTCTGAGGAAAATACCTGGTAAAGTATTGCTGTGCAGCCTGAAACACACGTACCGCAGTGAGACTTACGTTGTCATTTGGTACAAAGCAGTCAGACACCACTACTTAGAAGTCAACTCAGTTGTAACACAGTTTGCATTCGCACCTAATATTAGTGGTAAGCATTGCAGGAGCTCTGTACTGCATGGTTGAAGCGTTTGGTTTAAAACAAGGCAGCAGAAAGGCTGGTGAAAGGCCTAGTTGCATTTAAAAATGCCCACCTGCATTTGAAAAGAAAACCGTGCTAAAACCATCGTGCTAGTCTGAAATCGAGTGATCAGATTCTACTTGCAAATGGTTGTAAACTTGGGGTAAACAGTATAAATGGAGCTGAAATGCAGCACAATTAACAAACTACGTTCTAGAGGTCTCCCTTCATTTACTGTTTTTTAATTTAAGGAGAAAAAAATAAGGTACTGCTGTTGGTACATTATTTTTGCTTAACGCACAAGATCAGTAATTAAATATATTTCTGCTGGTCTTGTGGCCATATGCCTGCAATATGTAAAAATATATTTGCTGCCGCTTTTTTTTTTTTTTGATTCCTTTTGTTCCCAGCACTGACTGCCTGTCAGAGTGAACCCTCCAGATTCCTGTGTGCTGGTATCCATGGGCTCTTTCTTGCCAAGCTGCCAGTCTGGAGCGTCACACCTTACTGCCTTTAAAGATTGCCCTGCAGAGATAGAGGAAAATGGCAATTTTTACATGATGCAGTCTGGCGGCCCAGGAGATTTGAAGTCAGAACTGGTGCCAAGATTTACCCAGGAGAGCAAGCAGAGGCAAAACAGAGAACCTGGGCCAAAGGAAAAAAAAAAAAAAACAACAGGGAAAAAAGATAAAGCAAAGGAAGAGGGGAGTGAAAGGGAGGAGAGTGTGGCAGAGTGGGAGCAGGTTTTCTGATAAAGGGTGGAAAGCAGGGCCCAGCAATGGACACTACATGTTGTTTGCATGTGTTTATTAAGAGGGTCAGGGTCCTAAAGAAAGTCAAAGGGAAGAGGTCGGCTTTTTTTGCATGCCCCAAATTGTAGTAGATTGCAGAATGTAAATGAGACAATTATTACACCAATGCTCATCAAGCTGTGCTGGAAAGACTTCAATAGCCTGATGAATATGCATGCAAATTTGTTAATTAAGTTAATTATTCTGCTGAAAATTCATTTGTCTTCCAAGGACATTTTCCCAATGATTTTAACATGCTTGTGCCATTAGTCATGCTCCATGCTATTTAACATTACTTTTTGTCCACTTTTTCTTTTTTCCTTCCTTCCTTCTTGCTTTTCTGTTCTGTTCAGTGGGGTTTTTTTTATTATTTTTATTAAAGCTTTAAAACCAGATGATTGGTTCTCTTAATTGACCCCTGCAACTCTGGAAGATGCTAGCAGCCAGCTCCGTCGGAATCCCCTAAAAGCAGATTTGATTCAAATGTTTGCTTCATCTATAAAAAGTCCCTAAAATGTCACCTAGGAAAAGGGGGGTGCCAGGGGGAGCGGCAGGCGGGGAGTGAACCTATCTGGCATCATTAGAGCTGGAGTCTGAGTGAGTCCACGCAGGGATCAGGAGGGATAAATCTGTCCCTGCTGCAGGCGATGTCCTCAGTCGCAGCCTTGGTTTGGCACAGGGAGTTACCTTGCTCCAAAAGGTGCGATCTCCTCACACCTCCTTTCCCTCTGCCTGCACAGCTATACACAGAAACATATGCGCGCAAAGAGGAACAAGAACTGAGATACTTTTCTGTCACCATGAGGGCCAAAACCCGTTACCATGGCAACAAAAGGGAATCGTGAGTTTAAAAATCACGTCTAAATGGCAAAATGAGGTATTTTAAAGAAACAGAAGGATTTTTTTTTTCTTCTGTGAAAGAGAAGCACGGTATTGTTACAACTTCACATGATTCTCAAAAAAAATTGGACCTTTCTCTGTCCATTCTCAAATCCCCATCACTGGAAATGTCTCAGAGTGCACAATGACTATTTTACATTTCTAATACATGTTAGGCTTTTTCTACTACTCCACGGCATCTACCTGCCCATTCCTCTGAAGTTCACTTATTCTTACCCTGTTCTTCACAGAATCACAGAATCACAGAATCACAGAATAGTAGGGGTTGGAAGGGACCTC
>Ga0181612_136391_pt1 | contig 13848 bp, 7 predicted proteins | sample HoacroProtozoa21_FD_119630 | JGI IMG/M metagenome (GOLD analysis project Ga0181612, IMG submission 119630) | Hoatzin crop microbial communities from Cojedes, Venezuel. Combined Assembly of Gp0051906, Gp0051904, Gp0051908
TGGTTTTACAGTTGGTTTTTGGTAAGAAATTCAGAAGTCTTCAGCACAAAAGAAAACCATTATTTCCTTCTCTTCTCCTCTTCTAGCCGTAGAAGATTTTCAGAGGCAGGGCAGTTAGCTTTTGGAGCAGACTAAGGCCTCAATTTTTTTTATAACAGTCTCCGTGGAAACAAGTAAGGCAGGGACTGGAGGTTGTACAGCTACCATGAGACTCAGCTGGGATAAAGAGCTTCTGGGAAATTTTTGGATTAGATGCGAGGAGTGGAATTTCATTTATCAGCTCTGGAAGAAGAAATAAAGCTGAAATTGAAAACCACAGGAATGAAAGACATCAACCCAATGGAGGGTGGTTTCAACACATTTAGCCCGGAAGACAAGACAGCAGAGTGGAGGCAAGCTAACCTGTAAACGCTATCATGTCCTCTGTCAGTGGTAGAGCTTTCCTTGGGATGAGTAGGAATCGCCAGGTTTTTCAGCACAGCAGCCTGCATGGCATTTACTGGTAAAGGGAAAGGCATGCTCTCTGTGCAGCCGCGAGTTGTTAAGACCAGCTCTGCGAACATCTTATCAAGCTGGTGGCTATTGTGAATAACAAGAGGCACAAAGGGTGAGTCTGTGAAACACCAGCCTTTGGGAAATGTTGCTGCAGATCCTTTGTGTGCAGAACTGAGGAGATTTCAGCTGCTCAGTTTGAGCTCATTACTGTCTGCTGATGTACGTGAGTAACTGCAACCAGTTTCAACAGCACTTGCATGCATGTAACTGCAGGGGAAAGCCTGTCCCCTCCTTGCTATGCTACAGCGCTGGGCTGGATAGGAGGCAGCATCATAAGGAAAGGCTGTCTGAAATCTGCAGTTGAACTTTAGGACTGGTATCAAAACTAATCTCCATCTTTGGTAAGATATAGCTGTCCAGCCTTTTTTATTGAGAAATCATCCTGTAAAGCTATCCATTTGATCCTGAAAGATTTGTACAGATCCCATCTCCTTCCTCCCATCTGTTCTTTACAGTCCCAATAGCCACTGTCGTGTTCTATTTTCCAGGTAGTAGTCCCAGGTTACAGTTATGCTTCAGCAACTATGGTCTAGCCCACAAGAACTGGCAGTACTCAGTATAATCAGCCCCCCCCTGGCTACTAACCAGCTGTCTGCAGCTGGGCAGCTTCTCTGATCATCAGCTGATGGCTTCATGATGTTTGGCCACGCAGCCAGGCTAAGCAAGAAGGTGTTCCCTATTACTACCTGCTGAACACGTGAAGCTTGGCTGTAGGCATCTACACTTGCAGGAAGATTTCTGTTCGTGTAATATTTTGACAACAGTAAAAACAAAAGAGGGAGGCACCAGACACCAGACACAGTGCACCCACTCTGTCAACTGCAGGTCAAGGTCCATGCTAAATGAAACATGGTCTGTGCTTTGAATGTGGTGCAGAGCTAGCCAAGGAGGCAGGAAAGCCATGAAGAGAAAAGAAGACAAAAGGTCATCGTATAGCCTATTCAAAGCAAGGAGGAGGCCATGCTTTTTACCTCCTCTAAAGTAAACACAATTCAAGCCAGGTAAATTGAGCTATCCTGACTCAGAGCAGAGTGAAAACAGAAGAATTAAACTTAAGTCTTTTTTTCCTGGTTCTATGCATTCATTTTCTCTTTTTTTTTCTCTTTTCATTTTTCTTGTTTGGAAAGGGGAAATTTACAGATGAGGAAGATGTGGAGTTTCTTTCTTTCAACTTTACGAAGTTTCCAATACAAACAAAACCCCATTTACTGCAGAAAAGTTATTTCAAGAAAGACATTTGCTGTGAATTTCCGTAACTTAATTTTACACTGTTATACACTTTTTGTCTCTGAATTCTCTTTAGAAGAACACAAAATAAGAGTTTGGAACCCTGAGTGAATTACAAGGGAAAGCGTTTTATTTGTCTGCCATGCATTATGCTGATGACCGGTGTTCAGAAATAACTCCCTCTTCTCAATTCTATTCAAATTTCAAACTTACAATTTTTTATGTTGAAAGAAAAAAAATCATAATCTTTGTTACTGCTTATTACTGGGTTTGGATTGTGTTTACCTGGATCTTACAAGCCACACAGACCAAAGCTGACATCTTTTTCCTCTCCGTTTTCTGTAGATAGGAGGTCCTCAAGACATCGCAATGTTAATGACTTAATTTTCCCAACACTCTGCAGAAGTATAAGCATTTATTTAAATTGCATAACAGGAAAATGCATTTTAAGGAGGAGACGTGAATTTTGGAGTCAACTTACAGACAACTTGATTTTCAAAGTTACTGACAAAAGAGACTTTAGGCCACAGAGCAGCACTGCAAATCTGTTCTATGTTGTTTTAAAGGAACACTCAAAACTGATATATACTTTTAAAAGCTGAGACCATTTGGGCCAGAATCTGTAAGTACTTTGGCCTGGTTGTCAGACTCGTGCTATAACTGTAGTACCTTCACTGTTTTTTTTTTTACTGCATATTTCTAATAGACTTTTACCAGACTACTCACTCCAAAACACTGTAGCTAATATTGACCTAATTTTACTTCCAAATGTAATCATGTGTGAGGCTGCAGAGAAAAGTGGTTGTCCTGAAGAAGCTACAGTTGCTTAACTATGGCTGCTTCAGCTTTTTTCCCTTACTTCACGCTTCTCTTTTTAAGGTAGGAAAAAAGGCTGTTGGAACACTGTAGAAGTACCTGTAAAACTGCTCTCAGACAATGAAGGAGAGCGACTGTAGTGTGGGAAGCACTAACTGAAAGATATTTTGAGAATTTCTAAGCTTTGATTTTTTATTGCTTTCAGATTTTTATGCAAAGCTTACCGTGCTCAGAGTAGCCCAGCCTGGCCTTTTAGCCTGAAGAAGGACAGCGAAACTGTAGATGCCTGTACAGGATTGGTTCGGTGGTACTCTTTAAAATCTTTCTAATGCAGGTTATCTTTCCCCATGCTGCCATCTGCCTAGCACTGTGGATTGAAGTGGTGGCAGGTGAATATCAAAGGCAAAATTCACAGGCAGCTGCTGCAGCAGCAACTTGGGCAGCGCTTGGCCAGGTCAGCCAGCTCCTGCATCACCTTTCCTGCCAGAAAAGTACAATGAGTGCGTAGCTCTTCGACCACTGAGCTGATCCAGAGTAAATAACCAACCTTCCCCAGAACCAGTGTATGGTCTGAGCACAACTCGATGTCCCAACTTGATGTGAGCTGGGAATCTTTGCTGGGAGCCACAAGCACCAGGAGCTTGAGCTAGAAAAAAAAAAGAGTGTGAAATGAGCGCCTTGCATAGATAAATACCAAACAGGTGCTTGCCAACATCCAGTTGGCATCATCTAAAGCCTCTCACATTGCCAATTTGGGCTGCAAAGCATGTGGCATCCTCATCAAGTGTCTGGTTAAGTGCTGCGCTCATCCCAGCATCACAGCGCTCAGTGCCGGCAGCACCTCCAGCATTGCAGACTGCCTTCGCTGCAGGAGCTGCCAGAATGGAGGCGAAGAGATAATGTCAGGATTGCAGCCAGACGCCTGAAAAGTGAGAGAAGAGAATAGTTCAGGCTGGTACCAAGTAGCAATTTCGTCTACAAAATGCTACGTGAGTTGAGAGGGAATTAAGATACAGCTCAAATGAAATGATTGTCTTGAGCATTCTTTGATTGACACTGGTGGTAGTGATAGTAAAAGTTTAACATAATTACTAGAGTTTTTATACTTTTTCATTTTATTAAAAGCTCAAAAAAGATAGAATACATTAAACTGCTTGGAAGGAAAAATAGTATTCTCAAAGTATTCTTTTAATTATCTTCTGTCCTAAGAAAAAATACCAATAAGAGTTTCTTTATCTGCAGTTGCAGATTAAATCGGTAGATAAAAACAGATTCAAAACAATACAAGCAAAAGTGGGCCAAATGAATGCTTCCAATACAACCAATACACTTCCTAATCTGGATCACCCTTCCTGCTCCCTCTCTGTTTTTTTTCTTCCTGCACTCTGAAGCCTTGCAAGACAGCCCTGTCCCAAAGACAGCTGCCTTGGTGCTCTCCAAACAGATAGCTCAGAATTTCCCAGTTTTTTTCCTGTCCTGTAAGCTCTGTGAATTTATATTCATATTTGGATGATGTGTAAGTCCTTCAAACACACTCTTCAGTCGAGCTGAAAACTAAGCAGAGTGTGAGCCATCCTCTTTTACCTAATGAAATGCTTGAAATGAGGTGTTGAGTACTTCCGTTGCAACTAAATATTTCTTAGGATCTGCCATGACTGGCTTCTCAAAGCGAAAAGATTTGTTAGTTGCTAAAACCCGGATTACTAAACAGCCCAGCATAGGTGCTTGCTGTGTCTGCTGCACCATTCAAAGAAATCAAATGTTCAGATACATTCATTCTGGTAAGCATCATTATTTATGACCGCCTCACAATGACAAAAGAGAAGGAATGTGATTTGTCCCAAAGTTTGCTGAAAAATATGAAAGGAAACGTTTTTCAAACTAGTGACAGATGTGAAAGGACAGCATATTCCAGATGAATGAGGAGTAGGCAAAATCTCTCCTACTTTCAGATATGTTTCTACAAGTCCATTTTTTTTTTTTTTAATTCATGCTGACAAGCATACACTGAATCTAGCAGATAAATATTTTACTCAGATTTTATGCTGTCACTGACATGTTTGCACAGCAAGAATCAAGTCTGCTCCTCATTTTCAGGGGCATGCCAAAGCAAGTGCCAGCTCACACAGCTCTGCTCTTCAGAGGGCAAAGTTTTGTCTCGTGGCTATCTCTGGCAGGTACAGCAGGGCAGTGCTGCAGCTAATATCTAATTGTCCATTCTGTAGTCTGACAAGTCAAATGCAACTGGTACAAAGGGGCAGCTGCCTATAAGATAGCTGTATTTTGGTATTCAGCAGCCTGCCAGTGGGAAAATGGCGCCAGCTGTGGGAAATGGGCAAGTGGGTTCCTCCTGCCCAGAGCCTTCACTGCCTTAGCAGGGCTGGGAGCAGTTGGTGCTGGCTCTGGGATCACAGGATTTTTACCAGTCCTGTTATTAACCATAGCTGCATTTCACCAAGCCAAGAAAAGGATTTGCATGAATTATTACTCAACGCTGAATAACTTTCTGAATCAATCACAAGTTTCAGGGCTTGATATAGCAGTTGCTAGTTGCTGGGTAACATTTTAAAACCTGTGCTAGGCTGCTGTTCAGATGAGATTTTACAGTAATTTGTTCTGTAAATGTGATACTGTGAGTTTAATACCAAATATACAAATAGGAGGTCAGGGGGCAAGGACTCCTCAGTCATGTAAAGTTACTTTTTACCATTCTACTATAGTAAGATACAAACTATAACCCGCAGTGAGTTTTGTTCGGATGACCAGATGATTCAACAACAGCAAGAAAAGACATTTTGTAAGCACAGCTGGGTATTGCTGCCAGCAGGACTTTTGTGCTCTTCTGCTCGGAACAGCAGCACCTTCAGCTATAGGTGCCAGGTACTTTTTATCCTTTTATTAGCTGCGCGCTCTTCCCCTTGGCTGCTTTCACACACGCTTGGTAACTGAACACAAGAAGAGCAGTTCCCAAGAGACCAGTGGCATGATAATAATCACCTCTTTACTAAGATGAGACAAAGCTGGAAGTTACTGGCACTGAGCTGTTAGTACAAGGCACTGCTAAACCGCATCTGCTTAATCCAGAGAGATTCCAGTCAAACAAAAAACAGGTTCATGTGCTGCAGATGCAGAGAGAGACGAATCACAGACTTTGCTGGCAAGCTTTCCTTTACCTTGGCATGGCCCGAGATATGTCCAAGTTACAAAATAATTGGAAGCTAATTTTCCTTGAAGAAAAGAAGATCCTCAGGGAGGGTGCTGCGTTGGAGAATGGAAGTGACACGGTGCTTTTCTTCGGATGTTATGTGCCCAGTCAGTGCTGCACCTTCCTCGGGGTGCTGGAGAATCACAAATCCACCAGGCGATAATCAGCAGGGCGGTGATATCTGGTGTGTTGAGTGGATGGAATCAAGGGAAATGCTGATTGCTGCACTGTGGTGGGTGAAGGGGAACACTCCAATAACCACAGCACACTGTTACTCAATCTACTAATAGTCCAGCAACAGGCTATCAGGCAGTTCACCGAGAGATCAAGCCCTACACAGGATTAGCATAAACAGTATAAACTCCAGCATTGCAAATGCACAGATAAACATCACTATAGCTAAACTGCCTTACAAAGGTAATGGGTTTTTATTTTTCCTACTTTCACTCATTTGCTTCCTCAGATTTGTTTTGGTTCTAGCTTGACATCAGGATCTTTCAAATCATCCTTTTAGGTACTTGGTATGGAAGGCTTTTTCAAAGGATTTTGCATTTAAAGCTTGAAATCAATGGGAAACAGAAGTTTGTGATGCCACCCAGACTCAAATTCAAATGCTTTAATATAGTGCTACAAATTCCAAAGAGCGGCTGCACTTTCACAAAGTCTTCTATGGGTTTGTTTAAAACTGATTTTGAAGAATAAGAAAACGTCTGTCATCTATTTCAAGTGCCAGTTTCAGTATCTGTACATTTATTGATATTTTCGATGAAAATTTTTTTGCATTTTTTTTTGAATGACACAGTCTACAAGCTAGACATCATGCTGTTGTATGTATTTCTAACACTGGCATCTAAAAATTATTTATATTCACTTACGCATGAATTTATATGCACGTAAGCAAGGAGCTACATTAAAATGGCAGTCACAAGCAGAATGGCAGACACTTTAGCAATGTTTGTGAATCATTCTGGCATATTATGGAAATTGTTCAAAAAAGTGGAAATAGATTAAGTCAAAAGACTCTCTCTCCCTTGAACAATATGTGTACATGTATATTTAACATGAGATTTTCTCCCGTATGTCATCACCACACACATTCCTCCTCCTCTTTGGAATCACCTTTTTTTCTAATTTGGGGTCTCAAGCAGATACCTGAGCAACAAAGATCACTCAGAAAACATCAGATCTGGCATCAGTTTACTTACTTTACTTACTCGCTTTATATAACAGCTTCTCTACAATTTCAAGCAACTTCTAGCCTGTGAATTGCTCAATAAAGTTTGTCCGAACACAAACATCTTTTCTTTGCGTCCCTGTCATTGTGTAGCTGTATCAAACACAGCGACAACAGAAGCTCTGGAGGAGACAGTATTTCAGGAAGTTCAGGAAGACGTAGTGGTCATAGGTGAAAATATAAATGAAAAAGCAGCCCTTGGTGAGATTTCCACATGAATTCACTCTGCTTGCTGCCAGCACAACAGGAGCTGTGCTTCTGCTGAAGCATTGTCTCTGCCCTCTTTTGGCCAGGGAGAAACAATTGGCAACTAGTATCAAAGGCGCCTGAAGCTCCCTCCTTCTCACCTCTGTAGCCCTGGGAGGCTGCCATGCTACAGCTCCAGTAAACTTGGCTTTAGCAGGAACTCCTATGTAGAGACGTGATTCTTTATGTTCCAATTTTCCGTTAAAATGTTTAACAAAGATAGTTCTTTCCAATTTTTGTTTTTCATTCTGCAAAAGACTGTGGGCCAAACAAACTCTTGATAACTCTAAATAAATGTTCTTTCCTTCTGGTGCTGACATGACAATATGTTATCAGTATGCTTGTATTTTCTTTATGCTAGCTGTTGATTTGAAGGCATGAGGGGAAACATGCTATGCAGAGAAGAAGCTTAGATTTGGTTTTCCTGCTTTTGCAGAGTTAGACAGAACACACATCTCTCTGCTGCAGAACTTCATTCCTTCACGTAACGCAGAGACTTTCAGGAACTCTTTACCAGATTGGGTTGCTGATAAAAGCATGTCAATACCACAGCCCACAGGGCTCTGCACCGGTGCAGTCTGCTCTTTCACTGTCATTTTCGCCTACACCTAACACGTGATGGGGAGATACGGAGAAAGTGACTGAAGTTTTCAGAGGGACCTAGATTGCTGTTATATCAAAGTCTCAGTAATGCAGGGTGGAGTGAAGCTTATAATAAGCTAATTCAGGAACCTTAGTTTATGAACATGATCTCCTTGGATCTCAATGAAGATCATTTTCCTTCATTGTTCTATTCCAGCCATTTTGCTTATTGCTAACTAAAGAACAGTCATATTGACCAGCCATACAGCCATCGCTGACCAACCATAACTCCTTCCATTGACCTTGAAAGAAAATTTTGAAGGTTCAACCTCTTTGCTCACAAACTTCATTCACACCAATGCTTTGCTTATTGGTGATGAAGTCTCCATACTACAATCTCCAGCCAGCCTCCAAAGTTCAGCAGCATCAGAGTGTGTCACTAGATCACAAACTACAGAAGAAACTGTGGAGATAGCCCTGCTTTAGTGGTTCCACTCCCTGCGTATACCAAGGGAATTAAAAAAAAAAAGATACTGCCATACACTTCTGTCAACTAACAGTAAGAGATTCAGAGTTACTCTTTCCTCGCTCACTGAAGTCAAAACCCTTAGAATTCTGTCCAAAAAACCCACAGAACAGGCAAAAGGTCAAACACATTAAAAAAAAAGAAATCTGAATTCTAACCCACGTGTCCTGTGCAATAAAGCTCAAGAGACTGTTTTAATATATGTCAGGCACTGCTGAGTTTCTGGAGAGGGGACCATCATGCTATTGTATTGTACCAGCCCATCCCTCGGCTATCTCTGCCTTAACCACAGCTGCATGAAAAGACCATTTTTTATTTATTAGGTTCTTTATGCCAGCTACCTGTGCCAGTTGGAATCTCCCCAGGGCAATTATGATTTCTTCTTTATGTCAGCTGTAACTAATAGGGGATACAGGTGTAATTCAGTAGAAGACTCTCAGGCCCCGATCCAGCCAGGCACTCGGTATTGAAGTGAACTTTTGTCTTTAATCATGAAAGTTAAGCAAGTACTGGCTTCCAGTGAGTAAAAACTCCACCAGTATTTTGCACTGACACACGCTAGCCCCAGCACATCAAAAACATTTCTGCAATATCTTTTGTGACAATATGTTTCAAACCAGCCTTGCAGAAAACTGCCACAACAACAACAGGAAACAAAAACGCATTGTCTACCCTTCCCTCTACTTTTAAGACTTCTGTATATCTATGATGAAGCAAACTGGTCTCTCAGTTCCCTATGACAGAGGTACCAAACACAAAGCGTTTCAAAATACACATGCAATCAGGTTTATCAACACAAGAATCATATGGCAATCTAATGTGAGACTTCAAACTGCCAGCAACAAACAAGTGATAAGAAAGCGTGATTCAAAATAACCCAAATCTGACCCAGACCGTACTTGAAACAGCAGCTTTGGTAGTTTTCAGTATAGCTGGGCAGACTGTGTATTCTTCTCCCTGTTCTCCTGTCACAAGAGTAGCCACAGCATTGCTAGCACCTTTGCTTTTACTTCTTATTCTTCAGTCATTAGCAGTGCTCTGCGAATGACCAGGGTGTGATCCATCAGCTTTAGATGCAAGCATTAAATCCACTGAATCAAACGTAACTTAAACCAGATCTTTAGCAAACAATCCCAGCAAAGAACTGTCTTAGAAACAGGATACAACTGTACGAAAGATACCATAGCAGCATATATTCACTTTCTTTTTACTTTCTTGATTGGGCAGAGGCTGATCTGTGTGCCAAAGGCTCCTTTCAGTGCAGAAACCCCCAAGATAATCTGTCTGGAAACTAACAGGCTCATTGCAAATAAAGTTTTAGATTTCCCTTTTGACTAAATTGAAAGCCTGCACACATTTTCCAACATGGTTTGTTTGTGATGTAAATGATGGCTTAAACATTGTTCTTCACTGAAAGTAGTCCAGCTGCCCATAATCTGACACTGATTTCCAGTGCATATTTTGCAGCTTTTAAATACTTTCTTGGCAAGAAATTTAGAAATTTTAGCCTACGATATTAAAATCTGCAACTGGACTTGAGAGTGGAAACATTTTTCCAGCTCTTCAGTCTGTTCCATTTTAAGAAGCTATGTTTATGTCCTGGATGCATGAGAGTGTTGCATCTGAGACATCAGCGTGTGTAAAGTGCTCCAGCAGCATCCAGCAGCATCGTTCTTCTGAAGCCATATCTGAACAGAAGGAGAGCCTGTGGCTTGCTGTGGCAGTGTGCATCTTGGGATTTGCTCTCCTAGCTTATGAACAAATTACCACATCATGTAGTTTTGTAATTGTGGATGATTCATTGTTAACATGCAGTAAAATATTTGTAAATATATAACCCTCAATTTTATCATTCAGTGTAATCTCTTCATACTTATGCCTAATCAATAAAATCAAAACACAAAAGCAAAAAGAAAAGCACTTCTCTGCTGTTAATGGTGACTAAAGTTGCTAGTACTCAGAATGCAAGTGTACAGTTTAGATTCTCCTGAATTACAACCACGAAGTTTTTAAGTGGCAGACTTACCTCTTCACTGGTGTTGAAATTAGCATGTATTTCAGATATTCAGTGTAAATTGTGGCTTGTTTAAACAGTATGCTTCATTTATAGCTGTGAATAATAAAGATCCAGACACACATCCACCACTATACCAAATTACATTGCTGCCTAAAAATATACCTGAAAATCATTGTGCTATAATACCATTCCATTTCCCTCCCTCAAAAGACTTAAAATACCAGGCTGAATTCTAGTCAAATTAATTGGTTTACACAGAGTTTGGGCATAATAAGGTTCAAAGATCCAACAAGGGAGTTCTCAAAAATCTCATAGAAGGTGTTGTATTTCTGGTTGGATCCCAATGATGGTATAACATGTCAATCCTTTCATAAAAAACTCTGCTGGTGTATATCTCATTGAAAAGCCACTACACTGTAATACCAAGAAGAGTAGCTATTACAGTTCGAGCCTTTGCAAGTGGTGTATGGCAGTTATGATGGAAATAACCATTAAATTCTGGCCCAATAGGTGCATTATTATCACTCTTTTGAAGCAGCAAATTAAGTAGCTGTTAAGGGCAGCCTGGTCTGACAGCAGTGGAAGGGGAAGAGGCAAGCACATTGTTGATTTGGACTTTTCTTTGGTCTGTAAATGAACTTTTGGGTGATTTACTAATCCAGAGGTGATTGATATTAGCTGAAAGATTTCTATCAACTTCATTAAGGTTTACATTTAGTCCTCAAGAAAGCAAGTTTTGCCAGAAGTGGAAAACCTTATTTGGGATTTTTTTCCTCTCTCTCTCTCCAAGGTTCAGCTCTGCAACAGCTGACTAAAATACACTGAAAGCCTGAGCTCAATATCCAGCTGATGCATTTTTGGCTTGAATGGATTTCCACCAGCAGATAACTCCGTCTCACCATCTCTTTCTACAGCAGCTTTGTCTCAGTATTGCCTCATTCGACCTCATGGTCAAAAGCGAGTACGGCTTCATTCAGTAAATGTAAACTCCCAGGGATGGAGGACATCTTTGGACACCTCCTGGTGTATCAGAGCAGGGGTCGGGCTCAAGCTCTTTGGTCATGAGCATTACCCTGCGTGTTGACTCGCACACTGGCATTGACGTGGAATGGGGCAGCTGGCTCATGAGGCTAACAGCTCAGACACTGGAAGACCTGGGAGCCCTCACTCTGCTCCTGCTCCCAGAGACACCATAAAGGTGTTATGTTTACCATAAAGGTGTCTGTGCAGCCTGGCCCAGGGAGCTTGGCCCTGTGCTCGGGCACTGTTGCCAAAAGCAGTGTCATGCCATGCAAAGGATTAAAATTTGTGCCGGGTGGGTGGTACCAACAATGCAGGCTTTTCTCCAACACAGACTGCCATCAAGAAATACCTTACCCTTATTCAGACATGACCTGGAAAGATCATAGCTTAACTTTACTTCTGTCGTGAGATGGACTGGAAATTTAGGTTATGAAATGTTCAAGATGTTAAATTAGGTTTCAGTTTGGGTTAGCTGCATAATGGGAAAACAAGGATAATTTAGCTTTTACAAAAAAAGCCTGTCAAGGTTTGCTTCCTTCTACCAACATTATCCAGGGAGGTTTGGATCTTGCTTGCACGCAGAGTCTGGGGAGAAGGGAGGATGGAAAGCTTCCACATTTGGCCTCTCTTTCTCATCATACTGAAAATCAGTAAAGGATCACACAGTTTCCTTTTTTTTGAAACTGTTGTACTCTGCCAGGCAGATGTACAATACTAGTGCAAACACCAAGAAATAAGATAATAACCCTATGGGATTCTATATATTCAATGAGCTTTGTGGATCCTTTCCCATAAATACCAGCTAGACAGTTGAATTCTGAACTGATTGTATACATTGGTTTTAATTTACTCTCTCCTACTTCGCTCCATCCATCTCCTGCTCCTGTTGCTCTCTAAAGTCTGTTTGACAACTTCTGTTCTATCTCAGTATTTCTCCTCTATGCTTTTTGTGAATAATTGGATTACTGATTTTTTCCAAGCATTTGAATATTTTTCCTGTTCTCTTTCCTCATCCTGTTATAATTCCCTAGATTTGGTTTTGTTCTTATAGTTCATGTAGCATTTGATTTCCTAGTTGGTAGTTTTCTTCACATCTCTGTTTCTTCTCTTTCCCCTACTCATTCAACACTGCAAGTTCCTCCAAAGGCCGACTCCTCACTCCGAGTTTTATTCCAATATCTTTTCTCCTTTATTTCTTCTTTATCACTGCCCTATCGCAGTGTGTGCAATAATTTCCATGCAGCTCTCAGAAGCTGTAAAGAGGTACCCTTCTTTCAAAGTTACATCACATCTGTATTTGAACTTCCAGAGTACTACCTCTGCTAATAACGGAAAAAAAAAAAGAACAACAATTTATTTTGAATGGAAACTATGCTATTTTAACTACACCAGATTTCTTGGAAAGTATAACTGGCTAATATCTGTGAAATGCTTCCAGCATTAAGAAAGCACGCCAAAATTGAAAAGCGTGAGTTGAACATGAGCAGATTTAGAGCTGCCCTGTAATAATTACAAATGCTGAATGCTGACCTGCTTATTGGAATAGTTACTGTTCAGTTAGACTGATCTTGCTTGTTAGTAGGAAAAAAGAGCTAATACGGAAAAAAGTAGGGATAGACAAAGCCACTTCTCTCTGGACGAGGGAAGATTGTTCAGAAGCAATAACAGGACAATAAAAAGCCTGGGTAGCAAGGGACAGTAGCTTTAAAACCAGCATGTTCTCAAGTAATAGAATTATCCTGGGAACCAGACCAAGACAAAGGCACCCTTTGGTTGTCTGAAGAAGTCAGTCCTGGACCACCAACTTGGATCTGCTTGGGACCCCACTGTGATTACAAAGAGCTAAAACTTTAATCAGGCAAGTAGCCCATTGCATTAAAGCTAAGCACATGTGTCTCTGCAGGACCACAGGGTTATTTTGCAGTGATTTCTGTGGCTTTAGTCTGAGTAGGTTCAAGAGCGAAATCTCATAGCTTCTTGTTGATTTATTCCTCTGAATATTTCAAATATTCCAAAGTTTCCTAAGGTAGTTTTAACACTCCTTTTAAGCTTTCTTATTAGTGCAGAGTGGTCAGTGTCTTTCCCACATGAAATATCCCTTAAACACTCAAACTCAAGGCAAAGAATTTCTGTGCCCATGCCAATAGTCACTCTCCACGGACAGTGTATGAAGACAAAAACAAAAAAAAATCAGCCCTTGGAAAAAAAAAAAACTTGCAAAATTGTTGTCAAAGAATGGTTAACAGAGCACAGAAAAGCCAAGTGAGCATACTCCAGCCAGAAAGCTATGCATATTTTTCAGATTTTTAATGCCTTCTCTTATTAACCTTAAAACCTCAGTTCTCCATTAACATCCAGCCTTTGAGTCAGCAATCAAGAGGGAAAAATTCAGAACTGACATCACAGGCAACTTCACA
>Ga0181612_110203_pt1 | contig 13847 bp, 7 predicted proteins | sample HoacroProtozoa21_FD_119630 | JGI IMG/M metagenome (GOLD analysis project Ga0181612, IMG submission 119630) | Hoatzin crop microbial communities from Cojedes, Venezuel. Combined Assembly of Gp0051906, Gp0051904, Gp0051908
GGTGACCCTGCTTCGGCAGAAGGGTTGGACTAGATGACCCACAGAGGTCCCTTCCAACCCTGAACATTCTGTCATTCTGTGAAATATGTGCATTTGATGTTTGTGTTACAAGTGGCTGCTGCAATAGGAAGTTATTCAAGTGCTGGAGCACTTAAGCATTGTATTGTTCTGCTATTTTGTATTCACTGACCTGGAATGAAGGCATCTCTCATCTGGTGTCTTCCTCTGTCATCTAGCAAGGCAGAAGCCAATGTTACAAATCTGCAGTTCAGACCGCAAAAGAATAAAGTGAACATATTCAAACATTCAGCCAACACTATATAGAGACTGTGCCAGAGGCATTTATTGCATATTTTCCTGGTGCATTTACTAATCACTTCCTTACAAGTGTATGTTAAAAAATCTCTGAATTATCCATATCTGGGTATGTCATTATATAAATATTACTACACTGTAAGTAGCAGAATTTTACAGGAATATGATTAGCAAAAGAACCTGACAAGTCAGTAGCAAGAAAGTTCCAGATAGGAGAAAAAAAAATTCTAGTGGCTTAGGGAGTATATTTGCGTGGGTTGGGAAAATTAAAATGGAAACAACCCTGTACTCATTAGAGAAAATTGTTAAAGGGAATTCTCTCAAATCGGGACTTGATTTCTCTGTCACACTAACTGGTTAACTGTTTTAAAATGGGAAGAAGACAAGAGCCATCTGAATAAACAACTGGTATTCTTGATAAATATTTTTGTTCGTAGGATTGTCATTTGCCATTAGTGCAAAATTTACCAAGTGAACTGTCAAAACAGAGATGGATGTACCTAAGATAATGTCAGTTCTTTTATAAAGTCTTTATTAGGACTGTGGGTCATGCACCATGTAACATCCAGTATGTCATTACAAGCTTAAAGAATATATTTATTTTCTGTCGTGCATCATGGAGTGCATCATCTGTTGGGAGTGTTTTCTGAATTCTGTGGGACTTGTAGAAGATTTGCTAGCCTGGAGACACTAAAAATTATCTGATCCTGTGCAAACTCCGTAGAAAAACTGCCCCAACTCATTTAATTCTTTGTGCAGGGGCACATAAATGCATAGCTGAGCAATATGTATGTCACTTTGCACATAACTGACCAGTTCGTGTCCCATGTGGTCAAGTTTTAGTGCATGTAGGTGGTTGTTCAGCTAACAAAACACAAGATTTGTTGGCTGTGGAGTTTCTCCACATGATAGCACAAAAAAAATATTAAAAAAAATCTAAACATTTTTTTTCTTTCACTAAGACATACGCAATTACAATCTATTTACAAAACTTGCAGTAACTGCAAAAAGGTAGCAATCTGAATGAAATCGAGCTTTAAAATCTGAGGAAACTGAAGATGTGATTTTTGCTGTGTTGTGTTACCTTCTGGAAGGATTGTGAAATGCAAATTAAAAAAAGCCCCAAAGCCTTTAGAAGTAATGCTCAGATGCATTTTCTTAAATGGTAGAATGAGCTACCATTTAAAGTGTATTTTCCTTAGGCTGATTAGATGATCATGTAGGGTCTGCTAAGCCTCACGCAATTTTCTTCAGTGGGGTTTAAGATACACCAGAGGAAGAATGGCTCCTGGAGTCATAACTTGAGCTTTCATGAGAGAAAATGATTTCTTTCCTCATCATTTCTGCATAAACCTGTAATCTGAGCATAATTCAGGTTGTGATGTGTCTCGAGTTTGGAAACAACGTCTGGGGGAGAAGGGAGGAACGGCTATGACCACGCGTTACTTGCCTGTCCCCCATTATCAGCCTGAGATAATCTGAGCCTCCGTTCCTCCAGCAGGGCTTGATAGACAACAAAATTTACTTGGAGACTTGCATCTTCTTGGTTTACTAAATATGACTTGATAACCATCATCACTTGGGGAGTATGTAGCTTTTGTCAGTAAAGAAGTGCAACTACCTAAAATGCGGGCAACAGTGAGCAGGGCATTTGGACTCTGGGTGCTGCGCATGGCTGTGTCTGTCTGCTCAGAAACTACCACAGCACAAAAGGATGGGATCAGTGCACTGAAGCAATTGGTGCTGAGGAGCTGGCACTTCCACTGAGGCATTTCAGCTTATTAACTAATTTTTCCTACATGCCATGACGGTGAAGTTAAAACTCTGATCTACATCTCACTTTAAGATTCTCCAGGGAAAGAGGGTGCTCATAACACCTTCCAGAATAAGATGACTCTGATTCCTGGGTACCTGCCCCTTATTGCAGTAAATGGTATAAAAAACAGAATACCTCACAAGCTTCATCCTTGTTTTTCTTGGCACTAGATCTTAAAGAGAATTTAATAAATAATGAAAACAATGCTAATTCCCCAAACTAATAAAAGGAAGACTCAGTAGGACATGATCACAAAAATTAGACATAAAAAGGGTTAATAATATGTCAGAGCAAATGAGTATATGTTCATTGCAAATGAACTTTGGACTTCTTGTGCATTATTAGACAAACAATGGCATCGCAAAGTGTTTTTGGCTTCTTTATCTCTTAAGATATGCATCCATCAGATTTTTCGACATTCTCTATATTTAAAGTCACATAAAAGAACGTTATGTTGTGCTACTATTTCATCTCTGCAGGCTGTTTTACATATACTGGAAGGCTGAAGAAAATAAACCAATCAAAAAATAAGGAACAGAAATCCACCTCTTCATAAAGTTGTATTAAAACTTTCCTTAGTAACATATGGAAAACTTTTGATATCATGGTAATAATAGTATTAAAGACTATGAATATTCTTATGTATGATGAGGAATACATTAATTTAATTTTTCATCTTTTGTTCCATTAGTTTTGATTTACCTTTGAATATCTAGCTGTACATTTAAACTCTCATTATTATTCATTGTATAATATTACCATTGATAGTCATGGCAGAAGTATTTTGTAAGGGTTTTATTTTTCCTAGCAGAATACTTTAGACATTTCTGTCTGTCTGTCTTTCTTTTCGCTATCAAGTGTTTGACTTGTGGCATAAATGATGTGAAGTTTCTTCTCATCCTTTGCAGGTGTTTTCGTAGAACTCAGAATACCTTTATTTTTAGAGCAGCAGATATATCTCTCTGTTCTGCACATTTCATGCCACTAGATGCTTTCTCCTGCTTTTTTACCGTCACTAGGTATTCTGTTCCATTTGCTTCATCCATTTATGCATGATTTTGGACTTGGAAAAAGTGATAAATGCTGTCTCCCCTTTATCACTTGGCTCTTAAGTCATTCTGACGCAGAAACTGCTGTTCCAGTTAGAGCAGGTTCATGAGGTCACCAGAAAGTACTGGCAGGAGCACCTGTCCACCCCCAGCCTTACTGCACTAGATGCTGCGGCATCAAATGATCCAATTCGTGAATAGATCTAAGACAGCATCCACCAGAGCTTATAATAACACATGGAAGTATTCTGTCACAGTGGATGTTGAAATTATTACCTCTCATTTGCAATTCAATGAAACTGTCATTTTTCCTTGCAGTTCTGCTTCTTCTCCACCATATGTTCTCCGTAACATAAGCAGTTGGGCAGCGCTTTTAGTATCATTCATTCACCTCAGCTCTTGCTTCTGTGACTTGCCATGAAGGAGACTTTCTGCAGCTCCAGCCTACTGTTTGCTGCCTGCAACTGCTTTCCAGTTCTGGTTTTCCTGATGAGAGAAGTTCACCAGCAATACATGCTTGTTTCTTCACTGTCATGCAGTTCATATTTTTTTGTTAATGTGTACAATTTTCAGCTGTAGTTGAGTGTTACATAAATAATATGATTAATTAGCACTTATTACTGCTTTACATTTCCTAAGTACTGCACAAGCTAGCCAATCAAGCAGTTAATAAACTAATTAAGCAGAAACAACTGGCAGTTACACAAGCTGTATTCTCTCTTTGTCCTTGTACAATCCTCTTGCGTACTGGTACACTGTGAAGTCTGTAATCAAAAATACGTATAAAAGGTTTTCCTGATTAGGTGATTTCTTCAATTTTCTCACAGTAAGATACAATTGAAAACCAGTGCTTCTGTGGTTAGATATAATAAACCTCATTACACTGTGTGGGATTTTTAAAAAGCTTTTTACTTCAACCTATATTCCCGTTCAAATCAACAGTAATATTGGCAGCCCGTGTGAGCAGAGCTAGGCCAGCAGCAAACTCCTGTGACTAAGGTACCACGTTCATGACTCCATAAGATTGTCTTGATGTGTCTTGCTTATTAGCACAAAATAAAGAGAAAAATCTTAGTTAGGGTCAACTGGCAGTATTGTCTGTTATTTTGTTTAAAGAAAAAGGTATCTAATTTATAGATAATAAAGATAAACCTGGTATACTGTAACTTTTCTTTTGCTTGTATGTGCACCAGGAACTTACATATGACTGCTTACTGTGGTTTATGCCAGTGACCTATGAGGTTATTTTGTAGACTTATGAATCGGCTGTGTTGACAAGGTAGGTTAAACTTGCCTAGGTCTTTTGCTCTCAACTTGCTGAGGTAGAAAAATATAAGGCTTAAGCTGATTTTTTTTTTTTTTTTTTTTAAAGAATTTACTCTGCTAGCGAAAGGAATATATAATTGTGTAGGACATAACACACAATCTCTACTGTGCCTTGACTAGGTAAGACAGTTCAGTTTGGTGGGAATTCATGCAGGAGTAAACTTTCTTCATTTTACCACCCAGCATAACATGATGGAAAGATAATGAATTTTCTGTTGACAGCGTTTTTTCTATATCCAGTGTAGTATCCAGAGCCCTGTTTGGCAGGTCTGAAGGCCAATGAATGATGAGAGAACAAAAAAAACTTGCACGCTGTGTGGGAAAACTATTACCTAGCCAGATGTTTTAACCATGACAATTTGCAGGGATAGCCTCTGTCTTATATCCACAGTGACATCTTACTTTGGCTCCAAAGCAAGTGTGGAATTACATGGACCAGATGAAAGAAAAGAAATAACATATTTTTTTCACCAGGAAATGGTTAAGAGAAATAAATGTGTTTTTAAATATTTGGAAAGATGGTCTCTTCCATTGAATTATTTGTGTTATGAGAAATGTAACCTTTAAGAAAATCGTGGCTAGATCATTAAACTATCCCCCTGTTTGCAGATTCCTAATTGTGCTGTACAAGTAGAGTTCTTTATTACATGGCATATTTTCAACCGTGTAATTGAGAATTTCTCACTGCAACAGCTGGATGCAGTTTTTTAGCATGTTCAGCATCAAAAAAATGCTCTAAAGCCTCATGATTGCTATTTAGGCTGAAAACAGAGTTTTGGTATTTCAAAGCAAAGGGAATTTCAATGATTGCGGGAGTAGGAACTTCATACAACACAAACATGAGCTGGACATGTTTAAAATTCACATGCAGATTCTGGAAGATATACATTGAGGCTCTCTACTTTTCACTGTATACAGTGAAAAACAATACACCTTGGTTTTTGTTCCCTGTTTTTTACTGCCCATTATAATATTGTGAGGAAGAGGGATGAAAACTTAGTGGCTTAAAACCACAATAATTCTTGTGGTGCTACTGATGCATTTGCTTCTATACATGTTCCCAGAAGCGAGGGTGAACTGATGCAATGTAAAATCTTTGTGAGGAATATGGAGACCAATATAATTTGGGAAGGAGCATTATACATTTGTGGAAGTATCATATGAGGTACACTGGTTTTTAAAAATTGGCAAAGTTGTGTTAGAAGCACTTCTATGATGTACAGATGTTTTTGGTGTAAATTGTATAAGATGAACAGTGTGTGAAAGAAGAAAATTGTAGTTGGTTTTATAACATTTCACTTGACTCTGCAGGTACAAAGTAGAGACTTCCACCACATATTTAGTGTGAATAAATATATCTCTATATATATACATCCAAATGGTAAGGGGAGGTGATCTGACCAGTTTCTATACAGTACTTCACACAGGAAATATTTTATATAAAATAATTGTGCGCTCAAATTTTTTCATTCTTGTTTCCTTTCTTAGGAGCAAGGGGCAGGCTGCCCGACGTTGGCTGTTAATGTGCTCTACAAATTTCACGAGGCGATTTTATGTATTTTCTTCTGTTGCTCGTGCCATTAACACAGTTCAAACTGGGATGATACTGTATGCATGCCAGGTGCCTAGTTGCTGGCTCTAGCCACCTCTCACACCTCGCTGACCTTTCTGCACAGCAGCCGCGATGCAGTTTGGGTTTGCTGCTTGGCTCTTCCTCCGCAGTCGGTGTGAGGCAGGAGTTTCACCCTGCTGGAAGTGCTCCTATCTGCCAGACGCGAGCAAGGCAGGGTCGGGAGTTATCGGCAGGAGTAGTGCAACAGCTGTTTGGAGTGAGTGTGACCATCGGCGTTGCCTGTGGCCTTTCTTTTCTTGTGCTCTCTCTTGTTGTGCTTAGATTTTTTTTGCTTTCTCTCATTCCTTTAGGGCAGTTGTTAGTTCAGTGTTTTGTAACTATTCCTGTTTAAAATACGTAGACGTCTTGGGGTGCTGGTGGATGCAGGAGATTATGTTTTTATGATTTTTTTTTTTTAAATTTGCTTTTGCTTTAGTTTTTCTGCGAGTTTTTGAGCCAAGTCCTTCATGCACAAACCATGAAAAATCTTGCAGTTGAGGCGGTCTTGGGTGAGGAGCTGTGGAAGCTGCTCCTTATCACAAAACAGATTTGGAAATAGTAAGGCTTTATATAACTGATTCTTTCACTTACAACGAAGAGCAAATTAAAGCCATCTACCTCCAACCAGAATAGATTGCAGAGCTTCCCACTGGTGCTGATGCAGGAACATTTTATAGAGAATATTTTATTCCTCCTGTGGATTGATGTAGAGGGAAAGCCTGTGCCTGGGTTTTTTCCTTTATGTCATGTGCAGACTTTTAATTCAGTTTCAAAAGCAATTAATATTTATGAGGTTTGGCTGAGAATAATACAACTGTTGTGAGACAGTGAAATGTCTGCCATTCACACACTGCTCTATAGTGGTTTGAATGCATATTTCAGTTTGGATGAATTAAATTGTATTTAATCCTTTCTCTATGAGCTTGTAAACAGATACCAATGCATATCAGCACTAGTATACGCTGTTGGCAAGTGACATGTGCTGTCAGCATAATTTTAGACACATTTCGTCTCTTCTGTAATACTTACCTGAAGTTATCACTGATCCAGAATTTTGAACTTTTTCTCATTGATGTGCTAGCTACTGAAATCAGAAGTTTTTCTCAAGGTGTGAGTTATTACTGCTTTGGAGGCAGAATCAAGGGAATGCCAGTAGTGATTGGCTAATGACTTCCTAAAGTAGCATAATTAAAAATGACACTTTTCAGAACCCTTTAATTGGCATTGATTTTAATCCTTAATCTTCAAATAGCTTCAGGTTGGCTTCTTATCAGTTTAAAGTATAGTCAAAAGACTGTGTCTGTCTAAATGGTGGCAAATACAATCAGGCTAGATATGCTCATCCTCTCTGCCCACCTTCCCCAGCAGGATGATGGAAGATACAAGCAGCTTATTATTGGTAACGTGGTGCTGCAGCTGTCGTGGGGAAAATAAGCAGTTTGCTCTGACAACGGACAAAATCTTAATGTGTTATTATTACGGTAGATCAGGAACTGAGCTGTAGACATTGAATTATTGCATTAATATTTGCTGTACTTGGATTAGCTGAATTGGCAGCATAGTTAAGTAGGGACTTGAGCTTTCTTATTATTTACTTAATTATATTGGTAATTTACTGTGGCTCAGTACTCAGCATGATTTTTTAATTGTCTGAGGGAGACTCTTAATTTTACAAATGAGGTGGAATAAGTGTGTATGGAATAAGTTGCAATCTTGGCTTTATAGGAAGAAGGTTGAGTTTTGTGCTCATTGCTAAGCTTTATGGTATTCCCGTTACTACTACAGTCGTATGGTTCTAATTAAATTTTTAGAGGTTAGTTTGCCAGTGGTTACTTGGCATTCTTCATTTCTGTCGTCATTACTATTTTGCTATAATTTGGGTAGCAAATATATGAGGTTCCTGCCTAGTGCTCAAAAAGTAAAAACTTGTTGATACTAGTGGCTTAATATGCACTAAATCATGTTCTGAGAGAGGCTGCATTTGAAGATCTGAGGTGATCTGCCATTTGCAACCCTAGGCACCCTCGCTGAAAGGGTGCACTATGTATAACCCCCTGTAAGTACATATTTGCAACAAAACAGATTTAGGCTGTTTAAAGTAGGTCAGTATCCTGATACTGCTTACAGAAAAATGGATAGTCATGCATTTTCACTATGAATTACTTTTATAAAATATGAGATGTGGGGAAAAAAAAATGTGAAAGAAAAAGATGGGTAAAAATTTGCTCCATCTCCTTTACAGTATGTCTTTATTAAATAAAAATAGCCAATTACAGTAGAACCTCAGAAATGTAAAGATGCATCGCGTAGAAGAGAAATCAAGTGGCTTACTAGGTAATAGAACACTAGAATATCTGTCCTTCATTTTTGCAATGAAATTCAGTTTAGTGACAATGGTCACACTGTGAATTGGTGTTCTGCACAGAAGTGGTACAGATGTGATTAGAGTCTGTTTCTTAGAATTACAGAATTGCAGAATAATTTGCATAGAAAGGAATTACAGGCAGTCATCTAGTTGAAGCCCCTGCTCAAGTAAAGCCAAGGTCAAAATTACGTCCAGTTGCTGTCTCTTGTTCAACTTAGTGTTCAATATCTACCAGGATGGAGATGCTACAGATTCCCTGATCACCTGTTCTAGGTTATTCTTTGTTCCTGTTCTTTGCTTCAATTTTTCCATATGTCTTTCTGTCCAAATCTAGCTAGTACCATGTAGTGGCAGTTAAGTTGGTTTGTCACCTAAAAGTTGGGTTTAGAGGCTCTGCTTGCTGTAAATGATCTGCTGTACAAGACCTGGGTAATTTGAGTCGCTGTTGTGTGCTAAAACTGAACCAGAAACTGGAGGGCTTAAGATAAGTTTGATTCCTGCTGTGGTGGTGTATGCAGGCTATGAAGCAGTTTCAGGTCAGTCTGTTGAGTCAAAAGCCAATTCATAATGACCTCTTATTTCATGAAAAATCAGCAATCTGAAGCTAATCAAAAGGCATCAGGTATCCTACAGTTTGTACTTCTGTACTTCAATTTAACATCACTCAAAGTGTTGTAAACATATCAGTCTCAAAAGACAACATTTGAATCCTATCTGCCTTCTATTCAATTGCCCTCTTTTTCTTGTGTGCCAGATGGGGATGCCAATGTGCACAACTAATTGGTTGTACCATAAAAAGATCATAAAAGTGGCTGCAATGTCAAGGTGAAAATTTATTTTGTCCCATATCCTGTTTCATGCATCAGAGACCAAAAGAAAGAATATAGGAACGTGGTAAACGTATGCTCCTAGTCTCCAGCCATCTTGAACTTTCGGTCTTTCTGAGCTGGGTGTTTCTGAACACTTATAGTTAGCTAAATTCAGGGGATTTAATTTTCCCACACCTGTCCAGACTTCTCTTGAAGGCATGATTTGATGTCCGTGGCCTCCTGTGGCAGTGAGTCCCACAGTGTAACGGCACGTTGCAGAAAGAGCCACCTCCCTTTGTTCATTTGTTCTGATTTTTTCATTTTTATGAATAACATTCTTGACTAGCTGCATCTGATGCCCTCCAGTTCTTGCACTGGGTAGAATGAGGCAGTGGAAAAAATGAAACAACTTTACTAATCCTTTCCATGCCAGTCATCTTTTCATAATCTTCCATGATTCAATTCTCTCTTTCATAGACCAAAGTGTCTTACCACATTCATTTGTCCTTCATGCAGAAGTCATTCTGTACCTTCCATCACCATTTTGCTCTTCTGTGAACCTAGTCTGGTTGTGTCTCTCTTATTAAATAAAAAAATAGAAAAAGTGGGCAGAGAAGGCCAGCATATATGGACATACTAAGAAGGATCAAAAGCAAAAGGGATGAAGAATTAAACAAATTTTTAAACTATTAAAACAATATTGATTTAGTTTGGATTGCTGACTTGGATACTACTGTATGTAGTGCAGAGCTTGAAGCACACTAATCTGACCATTTCTGAAAACTGCATACTTATAATATACATTTGTAGAAAGTTCCTCTCAAATTTTGTCTCCTCTTTTACATTTTAGGCAATAGCTTACAGTGTGCTTAGCACCTGTGTGATGAAGGTGATATCTTTACATTGCCTGACCTCAGAGTCTCTGTCATCACTAAACTTATCTGACAAGTTAAAATTTCTCTTATCCAGGCAAATGCGGTTAGCTAAGAGAAACCCATTTGAGTCCAGCTTCAGCAAGGTTCTCAAGCTAATCTTCAAACATGGGAGTTGCAAAGGGTGCAGAGAAGTCCTTACAACTGAAGGCTCTCCATAAAGACCTACTCAATTTGATCCTTTAAAGATTTATCTTTGAAAGCTCCCTAAGGGGATCTTGTATGGAAAAATCAATCCCATTTACTTGTTACAATTAAATATACGCTGTGAATTTTGTACTCTCAAAGAAAATCTGAAATTGTTATGATATAGTCATTACTGTAGTCATATTAAAACCTCTCTCAAAAGAAATCCTGGCAACTGGAAATCTGTGATGATTCTGAAATGATTTAAAAATAGTTCCTGGTTCTGTACCTCTCTCCGGATCCCACGGCCAATCTGATGGTTTTACCATCACATTTTCCTGCTTTAAACATATTTTTCTCTCCCTTCTGACAAAAAAGACTGCACAACCAAGAAACAAAAATTATTTAAACACCAACTGTGCAGAAAGAACTGTGAAGTTAGATTTAGACTTGAGGAGAAATACACTGAAGATGGTTATATACCTCAGGGGACAGGCCAGCCCTCAAAGCCAGCTGTACACAAAGTGCTGTTATTGCAGTACTAGTGGAATGTGTTTCTATTCTGATATTAATTTCAGAGACTCTGAACCAGTGTCAGAATTTAGTTCATCTTGGAAATGGGTCTCATAGTAAATAAAAAGACAGTAACAAAAGGCAGACTGCAGCCTTCATCAATTTGACTGCTTTTGAGGTTAAGGAATTCCTGAAAATAAACTTGTCTTGTGTATGGAGGCTGTTCCTGTCCTCTTAGTGGTTGTTTGGAAGGGCTTCAATCCAAAGCTTGATGCTTTACTAAGTTGTGCATCCCATTTCCAAAGGAGTTCATTAAAGAAAGTTTTCTAGACTATGGGAAGTGGGACATCAGACTCTCTGATCGGGTTGATCTCTTCTGGCTTTATAAACATGAGTTTGTAATATCTGAAGGCTATTTTTGCTCTGAAAATTTTTACTTGCTTTTTCTGGCAACTAGTGCTCAATAATTAACTGTTGTCTGTATAAAGGTGTTTCTTTGAATGAGCATCGAGAGAGTAAAATAACTTTAGGAGTTTTCAACACATCGAACAAATTGTTGTACTGATTTTACTTCAGTACAGACTGAGGCTAGTATCAAAGCACACTTAGCCATACTTTTTTTTTCTCATTTAATATGTTTTTCAGTAGAACTTTAATTGGAGATGTTAACTGCATTTACAAGAAAAAACGTTTGAGCTTATTCTGGCTTGTACTTATGAATTGTTCACATGGAAAAAAAGAACGAATGAAATAGGCTAGACCTTTAAGTGATGAGAAGCAAAACTTGAAATAGTGAGATGACTCATAGAGCTCAAATATAGAGCACAGAGGAAAGTCATTTATTTCTGTTAGTCTCAGTAAGTAGTACTGGAGAGCTAAGAAGGGAAAAACATATACATCATTTTCCTTACCAGAGAAAGAAAACGGCTTGGAAATAAGTATTTTCAGTTTATATAATTTTTAAAAATCACGTATTTAAATGTGCAGCTATTAGCCAATGCAATTTTGTCCACCACCCACTGGATACTGGTGGTGAAGTTTTGTCAAGTTCCCTCACCATCCTCTGCTTTTCCAGACACAGCAGGACTCTGTGGTGCTTATGTAGTGTGAGAAAAGGTTGTAGCAGGATGAGGCTGGGGGAGAGGTGAGCTTGCAGACAGTCGTTGGATTTACTGAGGCAATCACGTGTAACTAGTCTTCGTATTTTTCTGTAAATAAACTGACAGACACTTCATGTGTTGTGCAGGGAGAGTAAAACCCATGAGATGGCACCACAAATGCAGCATTATGCAATCTGAATATTCTTTTTTTTGTGCTTTTTTCTTGCAAGGAGGCGGGTGTGGTACGACATGAAAATTTTACCGTGGACCATTGATGTAAAGCCTCTCAATATTGCAGTGATTTTTTTAATGAATATGTAGCTGCTTGCCATGTTAATAATTTTATCTTGTTTCAGGCTGGTAGTTTTAACTGCTACACTTTGATTGTCTTTCAGAACAATCAAGCATCAAATATTGGAACTGACATCTGAATTAAAGAGTGTGCAAAAAATCTCTTCCCTCTTTTAACTATTGAAACAAACTAAAATGGAAAACTGACTAAAGGAGGTGAGTCCCTTCTTCTTACTCTCTGATCATTCTCCTTGATCTGGCTCTGCATCACTTTTATTCATTTTTCTCGAGATTTGCTTGTAAAAGGCAGGAAGCAAAGCGATTGCAAATTCTGGACTGCTTTAAAGGAAATGAGGGTAGCCTGATAGCTTGCTATTTTGGCTTAGAAAATGATATATGTGATAACCCATCTTTGTGCTTATCTAGGTCTGCAGGCTGCAGACAGTGTTAATATCAGGTGTCTTTGAAAATCGTGGTGAAAGATTTCCATGAGTCTGACATGAACATCAAAATGTAGCATATAAACTTAAATATTGAGTAGAACCTCATAGGGCTAGATGTGCCCTGGCTATGGAGTGAGTGTAGAGAGTGTGAGAATAAAGGATTGATTTGGCCTGGAGGAGTATACTGAAAGAGAGAGATCAGAGCCAAAAACAAAGTACAAAAGACAGCATGGGGGAGCAGTTGCAGCATCTTGGAAGCAACATTGAAATGGTCTGGAGAAGCTCTGGCAGGGAAAGAATTTGCTTTACCACATTTTCCACAGCTTTTTTTTACATGAAGAGCCACAAAAAGCCAGGACCTTACTGACCTGTTAGTAGTTGGCTTATCTCTTCAGACATACTGAAGATAAGACAACCTCTGGTAATTCTAGCCTCTTGAATACAAAAGGAGTAGCGATGAAATATCTACATATAGTGAACTATGGGTACTTCACAAAGCTAATCGCATCGAGACATATTAAAATAAACAGTTCCATATCCTGTTTCTTTGTTACCATATGACAGACTTAAACATACATGCACTAGGAACAGGCAAAGTATTTTTAATTTATATTTCATTTTAAAATGGTGATCACGATGCTTATGATTTTAAAAGTAACTCTTAGAACTATGCTATATTCAACTGTTTACAGTTCAGTAACAAGCAATTTAATTAATGCCAAATCAATATATTCATTATATAATTAGTTATGGGTGTATGAGGATTAGTTAGGTATGATACTGTACTTCAACTTGTAAATTTCCCTGAGTGGACCGTAAGTTTTAAGATGTTGCAGGAAATGTTTTGCATCTCTGGAATACTCTTTGTATCACTCCAGAGTCATCTTTATTCTTTGTTTTCTCTTTAAGTAAAAAATTTCAATGGATACCTTACTTTAATTTGTTACAATTAGGGTGTTATCTTATTATCCAGCAGTAGCAATTGCTTTGTATTTTAGTAAACTTACTATAAAAGGATAGAATGCCAGTGCTGCTGCAATGCTTCCACAGCCATAAAACTGTATCCATGATGATTTATTATACATAATATATATGTATATATGATTCTGTAGGTTACATATGTAGCTTACATATATGTATATATATTACA
>Ga0181612_121990_pt1 | contig 13847 bp, 5 predicted proteins | sample HoacroProtozoa21_FD_119630 | JGI IMG/M metagenome (GOLD analysis project Ga0181612, IMG submission 119630) | Hoatzin crop microbial communities from Cojedes, Venezuel. Combined Assembly of Gp0051906, Gp0051904, Gp0051908
CCTATTTCAGTGGAATTTTACATGCCAAAGGTATAAATTTGCAATTGGGTCGCAAGATTGCCAGAAGACGAGTTTTTTCTCAACTCTTTTTGTTCTGGCCTGTGTACAATGAATCAGTATTGCAGCAAACATGTAAATATGTATGAGACAATACCTGCCTCTGAAAAAATCTGGCAAGTGAGGACTAATGGTTTTAGCAAGTTCAGGGAGGGTTCCAGCTGGAAATTCATATGCTGATAGCTTTCCACAGGAACTGTGCTCCACAGAGCAAAATATTCTGCAAAACGTCTGTGTTCCTGGCTAAGGTAGGTCCCTCTGGAGGGAGAGGGAAATTGTGTCTGCCTGGGCATCTCTCGGAGGAAACGAAGTCCTGGGAAATGGAGGGCGCTCAGCGGAGCTGCTTGCTACTTAGTCCTTATGCTGGCTGGATGCAAGGACCCAGTAACAGGGATACGGTGTGCAGGTGACAGTTACAAATAAAACCATCTCATTTCTGCTCTGCATTCCCCAGCCTCTCTGAGCTTTCACTATTTCAAATTATTTCTCTAGGCTTTTATTCTAACCAAACCTGGCTTTTCTGCATTCGAGTCTTTATTGGGTGTCTTGCTATGTGGAAAAGCTCTAGATACATCCCCTCAAAGCTGAATGAATTGGGGTCCTGTGAGAGCATATTTTAAAACTAAATATGCTATTTCATCTTTTGGATATGTCTGTTAAACTTATAGGTGTGTTTAGTTTTGAATTAGTTGCATACCTTCTTTAAAGATAAGGATATTTTCTTAAACATATTGGATTATTATGTTTACACTATTTGTAATCAATTTAGTATTTCTTTAAGTCTCAACTATCCTCGATAATTCTCTTTCCCCAGGGAGATTGTCTTTTAGAGGTCTGTGTGGATCGGGAGTGTGATGAATTTCTACTCCTTGTCTCTTATCCATGAATAGCTATATTTCGTATTTCAGTTGCACATGTGGTAATAACAATGTGAAAGATCAGCATATTTCAATTCTGGTTTTAAAAAACTGTATATCCATTCCTGAAGCAATAATATGTATCAGTTACATTTAGTAGTATAGCAGAATTCCTTATCTGTGACTTTGACAGGTGGTGGTATCCAGTGTAAATTGTTAACTGTGGACCAGCTGGATACCTTTGCTTTGCAGTTTATGTATGGTTTTGTGCTTAAATCTCTTTTATTAAGCTACTTAGTAGAAAGTAGAGACATTTCTACTTAGAAACGTTGAACTAGAGTCGTAGAGCATGCAAAAGCAAACAGAATTTTGTGTTTCTGCTACTTCTGTCCTCACTTATTGGAATAAAGTGATTCTTCACCATTGTTGCATGACCTTTTTCTTTTGTGGAGAGTCTACATTTCTCCTGAGTAGAATTAAACACCTCTGCTGAGGAGAAGGAACATCAGATTGCAATTAAAATAATAGCAATCTTCCAACTGAAACATTAATAACCTTTTTTTTTTTTAAATGCTACATTTAATGTTCCAGAACAGGAAGTCATATAGCATAACCAAGTTCAACAAACAGTACAGAAGGCATAATGTTTATTATTAGCATCACATCACCATATGACAGTGACAGGTGGTGATCCACAAATGCCATCACAGTCATCAGAAGCAATGTGGGGAAATGAAAGGCTTCAAAATGTGCAATTTTATAGCACTATAAACCAATTCAGACCTTTTATTTTTAGATAACAACAAGATAAATTTCAAAGTTAAAATTCATGGTGTCTGAAAACATGCTTCTTGGATTATTGGCTATATAGGATACTGTATCCTATATTTATATTGCTTTGCAAGAGCACTGGGGCTGCAAGCATACCTGGCAGCCATGTATTCTAGAGTTTCCTAAAATAACTGTGTCCTAATTTTTCAAGAGATGAGGGAAGAAATTTATATAAGAGTCTCAATTAGAAAATGTCAAATTATATTTTAAATAGAATTCTGTTTAAGATTTTCCCACTAATTTTGCTATTTTGTTAAGCTGTAGTTAACTACTTAACTAATTTCATTTTCAATATAAAAATGCCTATTGACCTTATTTTTTGATCGATGAAAATATATAATCACATTGTTTACTTCTAAAGCATAATATATTGTGAACATGGTGATAACCATCACAAAGAAAAATGTTAAACTCCTGTTTATCATGCATATACAAAAGGAGTAGTTAGAAATTGCCAGTTATGAACTACTAAGAAGGAAAGAGTTCTAGAGTTGTATGTTGGTCATTTTGTGTTAGGAATACGATTTTCTTTCTGGGATGTCTCAAATGGGAAGATAGTAATATCAAATTGTGCCCACTTCCCTTCATACGTTTTTTCCTTTTTTTCTTTTTTTTAGTTTGAGGCATGCTAGATGTACTTTAAAGAATATAAAATAGAGATGGGATTAAGGCAATGCTTTTATCCACCAGTGGTGGGTGTGAATATGTTGGGAAAAGAAGAAGCAAGAACAGAAGGTGCTGTGCCGCCCCCTCATCTGTTTCGGTCATTGTGGTGTACCCTTCTGTGACATTTAGTGCTCAGCTCTGTCACTTAGCTAGAGGATGCATTAAATCCTGAACTGAAAAAAATAGAACTTGAAGTACTATGTGAAGGTCACAGAATTTGTGATTGTGAATAACTGGATAGCTCTTGATTACTCATGAAGATACTGGCATATCCTGGAAACTGATGATCTTATAAGGAGTTATAGTTTAGAAATTCATAGATCAAAATATATCTATGTAAGCAATCACATATGACAGAGAGCTACCTGAAAGCAAAACAGTCCGAGAACTAATTGTCCTTTTTAGTTGTCGAATACTTACACACATGAAATATTTCTGCAGTTTGTGGTGTTCATTCATGAATGATTCATGAAACCCTATAAGCTGAAATGTGCTGAAATTTTAGGTGAATGCTCGAATGCTGTAAACAGACTAATTTATTTGAGTTTGTCTTTTTTTTTTTTACATGCAGTAGCAATAGCATCTTACTGTAAGAAAATGTTAAATGTGTCAGGTATAATTTATATCCACTGTGTGGGGTTTTTCTGATGGTTTATAAACCATCTCCTTGGTTTATAAATACAACTTTCCTGTTGTGAATTAATATTATGCAAATTAATGCATAACTGAAATGAAAGAATGCAGGTAATGCAGACTGAAGTGCACTGTTTGTGTTTACTTATATAAGCCTTTTGCAGGAAGAGTAGACTGAAATAGAAAGAAGGTGGTATTTTTATAACAAGTTCTCTTTTTCATAAAAGGAGTTGATTGGCAGTGGTGTATCTGAACACCCTGAACTGAATTTGCCATATTGTGAAACTTCTGGGCGTCATTCTAAGAGTAACTCTACTGTTCAAAAGCATTCTCAGTGCAAGTGTTGCTTCTTAGAGGATGTGAAGTTGTAAACATTTAGTCCTTAGAGTTCTTAAAGCGGGTATTTTATATTTGCTACTTTGAAACAACTTGAGGGACATCAGATTTTTTTCTTCTTATGCCTTTTTATCCCTCATTTTGAATTCTTACTGTATCTGTCCTTAAGCATGCATCTTTCTTTTGCTTCATTTTCTTTAGTGGTGATTTTCTGGCTGGATTTTAAGTGTTTTTAACTCTAGTAACCCCTTCCATTCACTGATGCTGTTGGGAAGTAGATTACAATAAGAAGTCTTATTTGCTCTTAAAACGTATCTCAATGAAGATGCACAGGTCTATCCTCAATCTAAAATTGTATTGTTCACTTTGTCTCACTGGTGACTGTGTAGTCTTATAATGCTGCTGACACCAGGTAAGCACACTTTCTTTCTGCTCAAGCCAATCTTAAATTCAGTCTTTAGGAATGTCCTTGTCTGATGCACAAACAAGTCATTGGTTCTGAAGTGAAAGCTTTATAGAAACAGCACTAAGCAGAGAATAAGAGATCTGGTTTTAGGAGACCAAAATTTGCGATGGCAGTATTGTCATTAGTTTTGAGGTCAGACTGGAGTATTGTTTCCTTGTTCTGCGCATGACAGTATTTGTTAGAAGAGGAAAGCTTTTGCTTGCACCATGTAATTTTGGCAGTATCAGCAAGTAAAGAACAGTTTCTCAATCACTTCAAGAAGATGTACTCCACCTCATGATTATCATATTACTTGCAAAGAGTGGTGGTTTTGCTGGGCCACTAACAAATGCAGTGAGCTGTAAATGTGACATTTATGTGACTGAGCACACTAGTGTGTGCATGCTCCACAATTTTTACCTCCACCTACTAAGGCTCACTTACTAGAGTAGCTCCCCCTAGAAAAGAATACATCTGTCATTTTGCTTTTGAAAATCTCTTGCAATCTTGTCCAGATGTGTAGGTGTGTGTTTTGCCATCAGACTATAATAATTTTCTTCTATCTACAGCTGTGCCTAGCGATGCTTATACTATATGTGCTGTAATCACATTTCACTGTATTTCTTTGCCTTTGGCTTAATTCTAATATTTACCTTGCTCAGGCAATCCATGAGCGCCCATCCAGCCCAGTTATAAAGGCAGTTGTACACTGGTATGGCAGAAAGGCAGTACTACTCAAATACCAGTTCTTTATAAAACATTTCTTAATGGAAAAATACGCTCTATGGTTCGAGTCAGTTTATGACACTAGTTTCATACAAAGATCCAGTAGTATATTTCCTTTAAAATTATTGTGTGTGTACAAACTGTGGCTTTTATTCCCCGTAGAAACAAAGTCTGGGTAGTGCATGTAGATTAATATCTTGATAAAACAATAAAAGTGCTGGGTGTGTAGTGCAGTGTATAATACACCACCAAAGTGTTCATATTGTCTTGCATTATACTACTCTTGCTTAATTTGAATTGGGATGTCTAGAGGCAAGGATGGTTTATGCTGAGCATCTTGTTGGTTTTCAAGAAGCAACAAATTTACAGAATTTTTCACATGCTGATCTTTGTAATTTAAGGAAAAGGACAAAAATATCTATTTTCTTAAATCTCTACAAGTGCAGTTCCAAATGCATGTTTAGTAACAGGAGAGAAATGAGGTTGAGGTCATTTAGCAATGTCCTGGAGTTCGTTTACTTAAACCATGTAAACACTGCTGACCTGAGCATCAGTGGGCTGTGGCTGGATCAAGATGTCTCTTATTACTGTTCCCATTAAAATACAAAATTAGCAATTATAATGAATAATTTAAGTACCTTTGCACCCCATTAGGCTATGGCATGGAGCTGTAATTTCAATAATAAAGTGTTGAATATTGGTACTTGCAGATCTACTAATATTTTGTTGCAATGTATATCCATTATTGCAGTTGGCTGGTAAGATTCTTTGAAGCTTCCTCTGATGTAAAGGGGAGTGAATTTGGAACCAGCCTCAGTGTTTCTGATCACCTTCAGAATCGTGACGTGTTAACAGATTTACTATCGATGTGCAAAAACTAATGAACCACTTTAAGCCATGTTATAAAACTGGAATTCTTTTGTACTTAATTAGATGGCCTGAAAAAGAGGAAATTGGACCAAAAACCTACAAAATTAGCTTCATGAGAACAAATTGGAAACAGATGAGCGACCCACAGCAACTCTATAATAATAATGCTGCAATCCTTACAACCTTGTGTCTCGGGTCATTTGGATTGCTTATTCATCGAATCATAAAATCATTAAGGTTGGAAAAGACCTCTAAGATCATCAAGTCCAACTGTCAACTCAACACCACCATGCCTACTAAACCATGGTCAAGACCCTGTTTAAGTCTTTCCCCACGTAGTTCATTTTTATATTATAGATGAAACTGCTGGGGATGCTGATGGTCAACATAGCATTATGCTCATAGTCTTGTCAGACTGTAGCTGTTTGGGCAGATATTTTTTCCCCTTTCCCAAGATGTTTTCTTAGGTATAACATAGAAATTTCTGCGTAAAATGTCTCAAATATTTTTGACAATAAGACTGGGCAAAACCACTTTTTTGTACACATTTAAAAAGAATCATTTGTACAAGTTGTGGAGAAAGTTGCTATGTTCATAATATGGACCAGGGACTGAAATTTGGCAGGGAATCAGGAATGTGACATTTGCTGAAAATAACCTGAATTTAACCAACTTATAAGGCTTCAGGAAATTGCAGTTTGCACATGTGCAGTAAAGGTGTGTTAGTTTGGCAGGTTAAATCTTTTAAGTCTTTTCGTCTCTACTGGGCATGTTTGAGGCTGGAGTTGCAGAACCTGAGCAGAAGTTTCCCTCAATCAGTCCCAGACGGTGGGAACTGAGAACGAGGAGATGTCTGCTGTCCATGTTCCTGCTACTGGTGCCTTAGCATCACAGGGGTGCCATGACACTGTCTAACGTGAAGCGGATGAGTTGGCAATATCAAATCTGGCAATTCCTATCTTGAAGTAACGTCTGTCAGTGCTTACAAAATTAAGCTAAGTAAAACAAATTGAAAATCCATTCCATAGTACATTTTTATAGCTCACAAAATGCTATTAACAAAGAAATTACAACTTTGTGTTATTAGAACTTCCTAATTGTGTTTTATGAGGTATGGAGATCTGAGTGGCAAAGTACTAAGCATTCCTAGTAGCTACAGAAGCAATGGAAACTTTGCACTGAACAAATGTTCAATATAGTGTTTTATATAATGAGAGTTACTCTGAAAAATCCAATGGGAGGAATTCAAATTGGATCCACAAATTAAAAGGCACTTTTGATCATAACTTCTGCAGGTGTCAGCTCCCCATTTGCAAAATAGCTCTACTATCCCCTTACCTCCTAGTAGCTGTGAAACTACATTAGTGTTTGTGAAAAGCATCTTATAAAATCCCATGAGGAAATGAATCATTTTATCATCGAAGTTTGAATAGTGTTTAGGAAGTAGATTATGGAGCTGCTTAGTAGTAAAAAAATACTGAAAATACTTAATGGCTTCTTGCTTAATGAGAACAATCCATCTGTAAATGGAATTAGCCAGTGATTCAGTGGGAAAATGTGATCATAACAACATTACAGTACCTAAACACAAACAGGTTTTATATTGGGGCTTGCTAGCTTTTACGTGATTGATGTTTGCCACTTTAGGATTCTTCTAGTATTGTTTTTGGGTGATGATTTAATAACTATCAAAGCAAGATTTTATTTTGTACAAAGGCTTGTTTGTGCATATTTATGGAGATGTGCTTGCATATTTGTAAATATGATTATTCATTTGAGGAGAGTTATGTATCTAAATGGTTTGAAAGACATTGTCCACTAGCAATTTGTTAGAAAGTAATCTACTCTAATTTCATCTCTTAGGAGCTCTGCAAGGAATATTTTTAGGGACAAATATTATTTGTAGTTCAAGAAATTAACGATTAAGCCTCTTAACATTATGAACTTGTGTTTTCACTGAGATATTTTAGACAGTGCTAATGATTCCTGACTTCACTTCTTGATCTTACTATCACCAGTCCCTTAAACATGTTCCAAAGAATGAAAATGTTTTTTGGAAGCATTCTTAATTTCTGCCTCAGCAAATATAATGGACAGATGATGACACCCTGTAAATATGTTTTGAGCTCTCTTCATGGCCCAAAGCAGATCTGTCCTGCTGACAAGGTACTCTGCATACCGATTCTTCTGCTGGTAAAGAACTAATTTAAGCAGCTTCTTATTATCCTCTTAGCCACTTTTACGGAGGCCATACAGACATACTATTTTCAGAGAAGCGGATGTTTCAAAGTTATTGCAGCACTCTTGGGACCCCCATTTGGTAGAGTGCGCCCGATCTGCCCGTCATAAAAATATCACTATTCTTCAAGTCAGGCACCTCTGTGTCCTTATTACCTTACGAGAATCTTGGAAATTTCTTTTGCTTCTAGTAGAAAAATTACAATATGAAAGACAACAGGACAATTCATAAAAGGAAAAGCAATTTTGAGATAAATTTTAGATTAGAATCATTAATGAAACAGAAACATAATTTTCCAAGAGTTTTGATTTCTTCCCTCAGAGGAACTTGACTTTAAGTTGCTCCTATTTTATTCTGTACTTTGTTTTTCTTAGGAGGACAATAAACTGAGTATCTAGGGGAGTTTCCTTTTTTCTTTTTTTCCGTTTTAAATTTCTGAATATCAATGGTTCAGAAATGCTAGTGATTAAATGTGAAGGACTGATGCTTTTAGACTCCCACTTCTCCTTCATTTAGAAAGTTTTGAAAAGTAAGAGTGAAAAATGTAAAAGGAAATTAATTAAGGTGAAAAACAGTGAATGATCTCAAGCCGATATGACATTTTGATGGCTAAAGAACAAGAAAGCAGGGCCAAACAATTTGAAATACTCCCTTTAAAGAATACTTCTGGACCTTGAACAAATGGAAATATTTATGCTGAAAGTAGGCAAATAGTGAACAAAGAATAAAACATAATGAGATGTACTCGAAAACATTTCCCTATGTATTTTTAATGAGATCTAGCTGAGGTTTTGTGAAGAAGTAAAAAAATATTAAATCATACAGGATAAAAATTGTGCATTCTTTTCAGCATTTCTAGAACCAAGAAGTGCAACCTCTGCATTAGTATAGATCTATTAAAATTTCTGTAAACCCAAATATTTTTGAATAGGTGCTAAGTGATGCAATTAAAAATGTTTTGGCCAGTATATTTATAATCTACTAATTTTTCCTTTGCAGGAAAATTTCAAAGGAAGCATGGTCATGACTACATTCATCCTTCTTATGCTGCTAGAATTTAACCTGTCCATAAAATAGATGGGAGAACACACTGAACCATTTCAAAAGATGGCAAAGTTCCCATGATAAATTAATACCCAAGTCAAACTGCTTGCCTTTAAGGACTCTACACTCTGTGACTGCTGTTCACTACCCATTAAATATATACGATGTCTTTAAGTGCCCCAATATAGCTATAAACACATTCCGCTGAAATTTATTCTCTTTAATATTTATGTACATCTAGATCTTTGTACTGTTGTAACCTTCTTTTGTACGAAAGTTTTATATTATCTTTGTGAGGGAATGCCCACTATCGTCACACTTATATCTGTCCCTTCAAGCTACAATATATTATTTCTTACCATCTCTGTCACATGGAACAGTTTCTCATAATTGCAACCTAAATGTTTAATGTGACAGAAGTAGGGATGAATGGGAAAAGATCCAAGTGTGGAGTGTAAATTGGCTTGAAAAAAAGATGACAGTGGTTCTTGCTATGGTCTTTATATTGTGTAGTCTTGATCATACAGATAAAATTTTGGGAACACAATGAATTCAGTTTTGTCCTCCATTTCCATCTTTCATGTAGGATATTGGGTTTTTTTGGTTGGTTTTATTTTTTTTTTTTTTTAAGATTGAGAATGTTATCCATGTAGAATTCATAAAAGAGGACAACTTCTCAATGGTTCAATCTTCTGAGCTGTTTATTTAAAGTGATACAGTTTTTATTTAAGTATTTTAAGAAAAGCTTTTTTTGCAGGTCAATAATTACTTCCAAGTTGCTTGTTTATATTTTCATACAACTATCTCCTTTCTAAATTCAGTAATTTGCTGCATAATGAGGTATGATTAGAAGCAAACTGAAACCATTGCTTTTGTTTTGTTTTGTTTGTAATGCCACTTACTTGTCATAACCCTATGATTTATTATAAATAATGCCTTCATAATAAAAATGGCTTTATTACAGTGAGGGTGAAACAGTTTCTTTATAATCAACAGTTTCATTTTTTCAATTTAAAAATGCAGGTTTTAGAGACTCCTTTTAAGAAGATGGATGCTGCAATGCAGTTCAATTATGGATTTTGCCTTTATTGGTGAGTGAAAACCACATTCTTTATGTGTAAGGCAGCCTGCTTATAAATTTTCATGCTGGTAACTAAGATACAGTGCTAGAATGTGTACGTTTCTATGAAAGCATTCTTCTGTTATGATTGCATAGATGCCCATGTAAATATGCGAATGAGAACAATTTGGAAGACTTTTTTGTTTATCTAGTTTCTCGTCTGTTATTTTTTACTTCTTTTGCCTCTATTCTGTCATATGTTGTGACTGTGTTATTCCTCTGATTTTGGTGGAAAACCTTCTGTTATTATCTCTGTGGTTCAGGAATACCATATGACCATAATTTTCTGGCTCTTTGCCACAGACCATAACACATATTTGTTCAATATACCGGAAGAACTGAAGTCCTGGTTTGGGAATGAATGGAAATACTTCCTAAATAATTGTGATGTTTTGGTTTGCCTTTTTTTACTATTATCTTACATTTTCCCAGCTTGTGCCAATTCTGGTTTTCCTTAGCATATAAATTAGTGTGTCTTGCAATTAAAAGATTTATTTTTTAAGAAAAATATTTCAGGTCATTCTAAGCTATTTCACAATGGAATCATACTAAGTTGTATAAACAGAGTAATTAGATTTTTAGATCTATCTGTGTTATTAAAATGATAAAAGTTAAAACATACATATGAAAATGATTTCTAATATTTGGGAAAATATAGAATCATTTTATAGATGCATCTGAAACATCATGAAGATCACTTTAATAAAACTTTTTTTTACATTTACTTTCTCCTCTCTTGCAATAATAATCTTGGAAAGCATGTACTGGTAAAGCTGGGACCTGTAGTGATGACCCAGACCAAGACTACTCTTATGGGTGTACACAGTGAAGAAACTTCCATCGACAACAATTGAATACATTAATAGTAACGACTGCTTTGAAATGTTTACATTTTTTTCCTACTGGTGTTTGATAGCCAAGGTATTAAGGTTTCTGAGTATGTAGCATCTTGTACAGAAATCAAATCAGTTAAATTAGGGAATGTCTCCTGATACTATGCAGTTCTTTACTGTTTCTTCCTGTGTGATTCAATACAACAATGTGCTTTACACCTTTAAATTACCTTGGATCCAGATAGAAGTTGGAGGTGCTCAATAATCTCCTGAGTTTTGAATGTGTGACTTTGTTGCTATTAACCCAGCGCACTGAAGCTGGTGTCTATATCTAAGTTCTCATCAAAAACTAATCTGCTTCACCTTCACTGTGATGGCCTGTGTTTTGACTTTGTGTGAGCTCTGCCATGATTTGTGAATGATATACAAAATGAAAAACCCTTTTTCCAGAGAAAGGGCAGTCAGTACCTCAGATAACTGCTCAGCTTGTTAAATGTACTTAAATTTGAAATAGCCAGGAAGAATAATAACTGAAAAATCCTAACTATTAAAAAGAGTCTTCAGAAAATATTGAAATAAATGTGCATTTAAAGGCTCTGACTTAGCACCTGGGGATATGCCCACTCGTGATATCGATATATAAATCTCCTTTCCTGCCCTACAACATCAATAAAAAATTGCATAGCAGTTCTAGGGCATTACCTGTATTCATTCAAGTTTCTCCAGGTTTTGCAGTCATGCCAGATTATATTTATGTACGAGCACGTTCTTATACTAAACAGATATTGTATGTGTCTCTTCCAGACACGATTTGTGATTCAGTGTAGTAACAAATTGGCTTGATGAGCATGTATGAGTAATCCCTTTTCTATTCATACAAGCCTGTACTAACTGCAAATGACAAATACCTCCAAAAGAGATTTGTTTCAGGGAGTTTATTGCCCAAGGTATTTAGACAGCTTCCATTTTTTTTTTTTCCATACCACTGTTTTAAGTGCACAAGCAGCAAATAATGCCTATTGGAGATCCTCTTTTACACTGGAAGGAATCCTATCGAAGTGATGACTGATATCATCACCGAACTATTCCACATAAACAGATTTTATCCAGTCTGTGCCTCATCTTCTGGGCAGGTAGGTCGATATGAGGGTGGGCTACCTGTATGGGAAGTTCCTTCCTTATAGTGGAGATGTTAAAGGAAAATCAGATCACTGTCAGTTATGTTTGGAGATGACTCAAGAACATTTTCTCTGTGCTTGAGAAAACTAGGATCTTTTGCTCCAGAGCCGGTCTGTCTCTGGGGCCTCGTTCAGGTATATTCCTGATTCTATACATTTTCTTATAATCCCACTGGGTGCTATTGAAAGTAACAAAGGAAACATCCAGATTAATTTGATTTGTCCAGGCATGAGTAAAATGGTTCTAACTCAGTCATGACAGTTAGCTCTTTATTAGGACACCCAGCCTCCTGTTCCTCTTGAGATTTTGGTAGCCTCCCCTCACCCCATTTATTTCTGTGATTTCTTAGACCGTATGTTGTTGTTGGTGTACCCGTTGCTTCAAAGAATTTGTACCTATGCATGGCAAAAGAATACCCGCAACTGCATATAATGAATATGCATAATGCTTTGGATTTTTTCTGCATTCATGGACAGATCCATTTTAAAATGTCTTTTAAATTTGAGGAATGCAGGTGCCATTTGCAGCCCTACCAGTGTTTGTCTTCCATCTGTAGAAGACATTTCAGTATTATCTTGTCCTTCTGTAGTGAATGCTTCCAGGGGCTTCAGTCTTTCTTGCTCGTTCCATCCCCTCAGTGGGATCTTAGTTAAACACTGGCCACATCCCTGTGTCATCTTTCTGAGACTGTGGCCTCATGTTCTCCACGTCACCTACAGAAATTACTTTTTTGGTGACCCTTACTTTACTTAAGAAGTTTAGATGCTCACTGCTGAGTGTCTTAAACCTTTAAACTAGGTTTCTCTGAGGAAAGGTTCTCCTTCAGACACATCCTCTACCCAGTTTACTTTTCATTTTTCTGAGGGTATATCTCCCAGCCTGCTTTCCCTAACCATTCCAGATCCCAGCAGAAGCAGTGCTAAAGGTTCTTTTCTTTTTTTATTTAAACAGGATTTTCCCATTTGAAATCCACTTGTGTTTTTCTTGTCAAGGAAGAAGTGTTTTTGGGAAATACCTCATGACTGTACAGTGCAGTAATGTCTGAGTACCCTTGGACCTGGTCACTGAGGAAGCATTCCATACCGCCAGTGGTTACAAAGGTGTTTGTCCAGGGGCAGAAGGATGCAGAAGGCTCAAGTGTTTCCTGTGGAGCATTTTTGAGGACCATTTCTATTGTGAAGTCTTGCAGGCAACTATGCCAGGTTCTGTTTGTGCTCTCGCCAGGGACTTTGCTGTAGCAGAGTTGTGTAAATGGAAAGCTATTTTGCACAGACTGTACCAAGAGTTTGTGCTTTGGCAACAGTTGGTTATTACCAGTTTAAAAAGGAAAAAAAAGTCACTGAAAACAAACATCAAAATTAGAGTTCCTCACAGGTGATTTGGGAGTTCTGGCAGCTCCCAAGATACCTTAGAAAAAAAACCAAACTTTTTTCCTTCTATTTCAGAGAGCATTACTCACGACATTTAGATCATTTTTTGGGAGTTACCAAAAGCTGAAATTTAAAATTGAGAAATTAATTAGTTTCAGTTGCAAGTTAAGTCCACCAGGCCTATTGTTGTCATTTATAGTAGCAGTAGCGACAACAGCAGGTCATGAGGGTGGCTAAGTTGTTGGCCAGCTATAAAGGAGCTTGCATGCTGAAACAGTACACACTATCACATAATGGCCTGCAAGTTCCCTTGTAGATCAAAATGGGAGGATTCCGGTATTTTTTAAATGGTCACTGCTTTCTCCTAACTGCTTATTTACTGCTTACAGCTTATCTGGGTATATAAAAGATGTTATCAGGCTGGAATAACTTTGTTCTGACAAAATCCCTTGGGTCTTGATATTTTCATTGCAGTGGATAGTGTTGTTAACTATAATTTTTTATAAAGCAAAAATCAGCTGTTGAATTGAATTGAACTTTCATCTGACTTTTTATTTTTTAAAGAAAACTTTCTAACTGCCATTGTGTTTTGGTTTCGGCTGCCGCCGGCAACAAAAGCGCCACGCGGCCGCCCCTCCCCC
>Ga0181612_118448_pt1 | contig 13845 bp, 10 predicted proteins | sample HoacroProtozoa21_FD_119630 | JGI IMG/M metagenome (GOLD analysis project Ga0181612, IMG submission 119630) | Hoatzin crop microbial communities from Cojedes, Venezuel. Combined Assembly of Gp0051906, Gp0051904, Gp0051908
AGAGACTCAGCCTGGCAGCCCAGAATCTATAAAAGGCACAGCCAGAGCTGCCAGAGGGATTTATCTCGCTGTGCACGCTGAGCTGCAGCTGCAGGATGCCGCCAGCTCCAAGAATCTGGACTCTCCAGGGACCTTTTGGGCTGGCCAGTCAGTCCCCAGGACTTTGTGACTGTGTGCCTGCCTGCGTCTCTGAGTGTCCCCCCCTGAACCTGGCACATTTCTGCCCTCTACTTTCACCAGCTATTCTTGTAAAAAATTAATTGAACAAAGCTTGTGCTTGGCTAGTTGCTCCTTTGAGTAACAATTGAAATAAGACAATGTTGATTCAGATAAATGAACCTTCAAGAAAGGTAAATTCAGTCTAGTTCTTGCAGTTCTATGTGGGACATGATTACAGGTGATTCCGAGGGATCTTTCCTAAAGTGTTCTGACAAAAATGGCACTTAGACACAAGAAGTATTTGCATGTGAAACAGAGATGTGAGGGATGTGATATTGGTAGCTCTGATACTTGCCGAACGTGAACAGGACAAAATTTTAAGTGGGTTTTTACTCATTATACCTAGATCCTGCATGGGGCACCACCCTGGCTAACACCCATAGGTCTTCAAAGCCTCAAGGATGTGCTCTCTAGCTTAGATGCACAGCAGATTGCTGTCCTTTGCACATCTGGGCTGGAGGAACCTCACAGCCACGAGTTACATGGCTCATTTTGTTCCCAACAGGTGAGCAAAGTCAACTTGCCTACAGCATTTACAGTTGAGCTAATTATGTTTGCAAATATTTTCAGGCTTCCAGAGTCTGGTCTATCTAGCTAAGCTTGTCATTGTAGAAAGACAGTGGTATATAAATTCACATATATCCAAAGCACAACCTTCTACCTTCATTTGGACCTTCTGAGTGCCATATGTTAAATGCTACCTACGGAACCTGCCTTTGTCATGTCTGCTGTGGAGCGGAGAAGGTGGGTGAATTTTATCTCCAAGTGATTCAGTTTTTGTTAGTTTATCAGTGAGTACAGAGGCCCTGACAGCACACAGTCCATCGCAAAGACCTCTGACCAGCAGTCAGAAGAAGCGATCAAAAATGAGTATGCTTTGAGGAGCTGGAACGGTTAAAGCAGAGAGGTTAAAGCAGCAATGTGAATCTGACTTTCCCTCAGACAGTTTCCACCACTTGGGCATTGGCAACTTGAATCTGCTCTTCCCAGGAAGGGTGAATCAAACCTAAATTCTGGGGAATCATAAAAATCCCAAACAAACCCAAACCTCCAAATCTACTGCATTAGTAGCTAGATGAACACACTAAGTCATAAATCCAAGACCTTGCTATCTAAAAATTCCTCATTTCTTTTCACACTTTTGACTTGGCATGGATTTTTCCCAACCTTTGAGAAGTGTACAGATCAGAGTGCCCCTGAAGAATGTGCACAAGTGATTACATGGAGGCTCAGAGAAACATGGACCAAAGTAATTGACTCTCAATCCCAGTCAACCTGAGACTGAGAAACTATGCTTTCTGCTACCACTCAAGAACCTAAGAGAACTGAGGGACCAGTCTGGAAGCAAGATGCCATCCGTGCCTGCTTTAATTGCCCAGGCTATTGGTCTAGAGGCTGACACAGTTGCTTGTTTTATCACAGAGAAAGTTTCAACAGATGCAAGCTGTTGGAAGATGCTGCCAGCTATCTTTTTATTTTGATAGACTAGTACTGGCGGTGGGATACTTCCTGCTAATAAGCAATGACTCTCCTTCCTCTGAGATGTCATCAAGCCAGCTAGGTTTCACCTGATGGTGGGAAGGACATTTCTTAAACCACAACATTCTGGTAATGTTTCTTCCACAGACTTCTATGCACATGTATAAGTTTGGTATCCAAGTAGCAGAACAGCACTATGTTGAAATGATTAATCTGCCCCAAAATCTCGTAAGTGGTATGAGAAAAATCTACTGCCCTTCTTACTTTTTGCAGTTCATAGTATTTAATGGGTTTCACACTTTCTCCTGTGGTGCTAATTAGTGAGTCATTCCAACTCTTGCTGAAGCTAATGCTCCCACTGCTGGCTAGGAGGGCTGAGGTGGGTCGGCAGGAGCGGTGGGTCGAGGCAGAGATTTTAATGCCACTCCTGGTGTAAGCCTTCCCTTCCACAAGCGCTTGTATCTCCTCAGACACTGAAGGCAATGGGGTAGGACAGGAAACCTGCAGGACACCAGGCCTGCTAACCCTGCGATCCACAGAAATCCCCACCAGTACCGACAGGAACAATGAGATGTTCCTGCTGCCCAGGTTCAACTTCTTGATCTCACACCCAGATGCCAGGGTTCACCTCCGAGCTCGCTGCGGGACTGTTGCTACAGCTCCACGTTATGCTGGGGCTCATCTCACTGTGCTGATTTTATAGTGGTAAGAAGTGATGGGATAGCAAAGCAGTGCAGAGTACATTCGCCTGGCAAGACGGTGAAAAAACCCCTCACTTTAGCACCACGTATGTGGAGAAAGTGCTGCAGCAGTGGCTGAGTGGGTCTACACATGCGTCAGTGGAAACTGAATGCTAATGCAGACAAGACTGCATACAGCTGCTTTTATTAGTGTAAACAAACACTTTTTCTCAGTATCACTTTAAATTTTCTTACTGGACCCTCAATAGCAAAGAGTACATTTATTCTTGTTGATAGTGCTGAATCCGAACTAAGTGGTCTCTCTTGGTTTGACCAGGGCTCACTGCGCACCTCTTCAGAAAACTATGACAAAGGTTGTAGCATTCACACTATTTAAACTCTGTTTCAAATGACACTGACTGTGATATACTCTGGTTGTAGAGAAAAACACAAATCATAAGGTCAGAACCACGTAAGTCTTCTTATGCCCTTCTAACATTAAAGCTGGTGTTAAAAACTCGCTTACAGAAGAATGCTTATGAAAAATATTTTCAAGAATTGCAATGGGATGAAAGATACGTATCAAAAAAGATGTAACGATTATGGACTGAAAGCAAATTGGATTCTGATAAGTTAGAGAAATACAGTTCTAACAGATAATTATAGAACCTGCATCAAAGTCATAGTGAAATGCATAAGAAATATCAGTATAGTTATGTTTACTCTGCTACAATGATACTTCCGTGTCAAGAAGTGGGGCTGAGGCAGTGAGGTCCAGGTTACCCACCTGGGCAGCCTGTGCAAGACTGGAAACTGCATGTAAACTTCTGGGCCCAAAATACCCCACCCTGCTTTCTTAACTGTAAATTTTTCCTTTCATCCCCTTCTGCAATGGACAGGTAAATGAAAATGTGAAAGAAAAAACTGCATTTTTTGTTATAGCCTGATTAAACTTCATAGCTTGCTTTCAGTGAGAATACTCAGTGTTTCACGCTTCTGGCATTTTGCTGTGTTGGTTTGTATGCAGCTGTCACACCTAAGGTACCAGAACACCAACACACATCTTCTAAGTCCTCTGGTGTTGTGTCCTTTGAATTTGCTGAGAAGCTCCTGCAAAGTGTCTTTCTGTATGAATATCTGCAGCTAATCTTTCCGCTGCAAAGCTCAGTAATAACAAAAATATTTACATTTCTAAGTATAAAGGCTTTTATTTGGTAATAGAGGCAAGATTAGTATGGAGATTTTTAAGTATCTTCCGTTAAACCAACAGACAGCACTGGCAGATATGGATTTTGATTACATATTCTTCAGCTCTGATACAGCTCCTGTTTCAAACTTCAGAAAAGACTGGGAGCATTTTTTTTTGGGGAAATAACCTAATTGATACCACTATTTGTGAAAAAGAATTTAAAACTTGTGGAACAGTGTGTCCACAAAGAGAAAAGTCACAGACTTGTGGAACGGTATTAGAGATGGGTAGCAAATCCCTGTTAGTGATGTGTTAGCAGGAACCAAGATGGTTGAGAAAAAAACTGCATGGGTCATAAAAGCTTTACTGAGTAAAGGGAAATGTGTTGGAAAATTTTGTGCTTATTGCTTAGCATGATCTTATTCCATTTATCTCTTGCTGGAAGTTTATTTCTGATACTGTATCTGGAACACCTGGAGCTCTCCTCAGGTGAAGGAGAAAGGAATATTCTAGGAAAACGTGGTAGGAGCGATAAGCTTCTTTCAGTTTACGGTATTATTAATGACTTCCTGTACAGATTTCAACAAATAGATGGTTGGTGAGTGTATTTTTATAGTGTCCTAAGTCTCTGTGTGGTAATGTGGTTCAAAGGTACACTCTGACCTCTTAAAAGATGTCCTTGTTTGATGAAGGTGTTCCTTATGTTGTTGAGATAGGTATGTGCATGGTAGAACATCGGTATAAACAATGGAAAAAAAAATGCTGCACAACTGAGTCATCAGAATCCATGGATCTTACCCACCTCGGATCCACTTTGTTTGTGAGGCATTAAAATGGCTCTGTGGAGATGATGCAAGTGAAACTACTCCACACCAGAATGAACTCACGGAGGCAGTCAGTGAAGAACAGAAACACCCAGCTGGGACAACGAAAACGTTGCCTAACTCCTCAGACCCGATCTTCTAGAAGAACCTACAACATAACTTCAAAGACAAGCCTGGGAACTAAAAGTCATAACTTTTCTGAATATTAAAAACAAGGGACTCAGTATTCACTCAATAAATGTTTTATAAATTAAATATTTTTAATAATTTTCTTCACATCCCACCAACTGTTGAGCCATCCCTGTTCCACCCAAGTAAATGACCTCTATTTGATCTACAGGCCTGTCATTGTCTCACTGCTCTTCGCTAACTATCTCCTCCCTCTAAAAGTTAGTAATACTGTGCTACACCCAGAGCAATCACTCCCAGCTTGATGTTTGTTGTGTCTAGATCAGACGTATAACATGAACGGTATTTCCCTCCCAAATGTCCGTTTACTACAAATGTAATAGATGGTATTGGTCTCTGCAAATCTTGCCATCTTAGACATCACAGTTACAGAAGCAAAACTAGCTCAGTAAAGTGTCAGGAAAATACAGGAACATGCAACCTGCTCCACTAAAATACTGACCTGAAGTCATGCACATTGACATTTCAAAGTTAATTCTTAAACTGTACGTGAATCTGCCTTTAGGCAAGATTAAGAAACAGATTCAAAATAGCAATTTATTGTAGTATGTAAAACAAGTGAAGTATTCGTTCTCATGCCTTCCTTTTCTGTCATTTGTCAATCTTGCACCTTGCTCAACTTTTGCATTTGCCATTTGCTCCGACGAAGCCCATCTCCTCCAACTCTTTTCTGTTTGGGAAGTGCTGGTGTGTGAAACAATGTAGTTTTCAGCTAATGAAGAATGTTCTTTGTCTCAGCTTTGTGCTGAGACCCTGTGGGTACGCTGGTCAAAGAGGTACTTTCTTCTGTAAGCACTGCATTGCTGAAGGAGCCCTACAATTCATTGCCTGCTGTCATGGTCATCTGTTTTTCCCAGATTCCCACTTTTGCTCCAGACACATTCTCTGATAACTTCTTAAGAGGAGAATTATTTCTAATCACTTTCCCACTGTCTCTATCCTATCCAGTGCCTGCAACTTTATATTGTTGCAGGCCTCACAAAGGACGTAGAAGACACCGATACGTAAGTGTAATTGCTGAGCTAATTCAGGGTGGGCAGACAAGTCTCCCTGCACTATTTGCAAAAAAATTAAATGAAGGACTGTAGTGTCTAGTAGGTGCCACTGAGTTTAGCCTATCTGGAAGAACTGCCCAGACAAATGAGCTGTGATTACACCTGCTGAGCTTGAACTGACTAGATTAATCCAGTTTGAGCTGGTAACACAGGTAATGTGTCTTTTCTTGTAAATTACTTGGGTGGGAGGCTGGAAGGTTATAGAAACTGAGATGGCAACTATTAGTTGGCTTTAGGGATGGAGGACATCAAAGAGATTGGGCCTCAGGCCATGTGATTAGCAGAGCTGTTACTTATATCAATGATCTAATATAAACAGTAATAAAAAGTTAAGACGATAGCCCCTTGGGAGCGACCAACATGCATGGTCATCCCATACCGTGTAGAAGCTGAAGCCCAAGAACTGCAACATATAGAAGCTCAGCTGTCTTCCATAGACCCAGCACATCAACCAGTCAGAATAAGTGACCTGTTCCTGTGGCGTTACTGGTATAGGGCTGGTCTGAACTAGACTGGTGGGGCTGAAGCTCTGGTCTGTGTGTGATGTGTCTGCAGAACAGGAATCATCATCCACTTGCTATACCCATCCTCCTAGGCAAATAAACATTAGACTGCGTATCACTGGGTACAGCACCACACCACCCAGTCTCCCTGTGACCACTGGATGCACAGCATAGACTGGAGATGACTTTCATTTCAAAAAAGTGACAGCTGTCCTGCACCCCTACTGCTGCTGCAAAGGCCTGTCTTAGGCTTTGTAACTGGAAGCAGGTCCCACAGTCTTTCACACCAAAGATGATCCCCTACGCTTCCAGTCGGAGCCCCACTTTGTTTACACTGGAGGTAGACCGAGTGCCTTTAGGTCAGGAAGTCTTCCCTCTGCCCACGGGAATTCAAAGCCATTTAAAAATGAATGGAGTTTCTTAAAAATTCAAGAGACTATGCCTCTGCTCAAAAAGCATGCATCACATGAGGATATTTAGAACAAATAAGAGGTTTGTAAAAGGGTATTAGCAGACATTCATGGATGAAATGTTCATAGTAGTAGATGAAATCATCAGAAGGGGTTAGATACCCTTCCCTTGTACTGCTTAAAAGACTGCTGTCACAGAGCTATTCAGGGACCTTTTACCCCAAAGAGCTTCAAGAACTGCACCTAACTGAGGACAGAGTTTACAGACCGTTAGATTACGTGACTGAAGGCTCATCCCCACCAACACAAAGGAGCTGAGGCACAATGACAGGCAGGGGAACCCCAGGAACCTCACCAGAGCTGGCTGAGCCCCTGATGAGTTGCTCCAAGGGCTGTCACAGGAGAGCCACCAGCCCCATGGGCTGGGGAGACACCTCCAGGTGAGTCAATGGAAGACACTCCCCATCAACTCCCCATCAATCCCATTACAGATTCAGAGAGAATTACTGCCCACAGAAGCATGGCACGCACTCTGGGAAGCTGGAAAGAACTTTTTTTGGGTTGTGCAAGATTTGCTATGGGATATTTAGGTGAAGGTCCAAAGACAGGAGAAGGGAAATATCAAACTGGACTGGGGAGGAACAAATGTGGAAAAATACAGAAGAAAGTGATAAAAAGACCTGGACATAGGTAAACAGGTTACTGGTCAGTACGCTTGTGTTCAAGTGCAGCAACGCTTGGGGCCTTTCCCAGCCAGGGCTCCATCCCTGGGGGAGAATGGTTTTGGTGTGCTCAAGGACACAGATAGCCATGCTGTGCAAATGACCTGCTGATCATCAAGAAGTGCAAAAGCGGCCAGAAGTAATCGAAGCAAGAACTGGAAAACAACAAGAAATCAGAAAACAAATGGTGTAATCATCTATGAGGTATCCTCTAACCAATCCTGTAACTAAGGACATGGAAAGGTACTGAGGTAACTGGAGGTGGATGGGGAGGAAGGACCCATGACCCTCCTCCAGGATGCAGGACCATCTCTGCAACCTCTGGGGAACTCAAGGAGTGGAAAAGAGCCCAGGGAAACCCATGACTCACCCATGGCCCTCTGCTAGGATGACACAGCATGGCGGGAACCACCACACTGACCCACCCAGCCTCCCTCCAGGATTGCACCATCTCTCCTGCAGAATGATGAACTTGTGAAAGAAACCACAACGCCAGCCTGCCCAACCTCTCTCCCTCACTGCACCATCTCTCCCATGGCACAGGAAAGTAATGTACTTTGTAAAATTGCACACATCTTTGTATTGAGCATAAATGGCAGGAGCAGGGCTTTTTTTGAGGGGGGCTATAGGGGTGGCCTCTGTGGGAAGGCCATGGCTGCACCAGACACAGCAATTTCCACCTGGCTCCAGTAGACAAGCTGCCTCCAGCAGGACACCGCTGAGCACATCAGCCAAGCTTGGTGATGCCTCTGAGCCCATCAGATGGCTTTATAGTGCCTCTGAAAGAGATGTGTTTAAGAAAGGGTAGAAAGTGACAGCACAAAAGAAAAAACACCCAGGCTGGAGGAGGAGGAAAGAGAAGACCATGCCTGAGCAGGGTCCAGAGCCATGCAGCCACCTGAGCAGGGCCTGCACGGCATGACTCTAAAAGGGCTGCTGTTGATGGTGGAACCACCACTGACCCCAGTCTCCTGCGCTGCCCATTGCCTCACCAAAGTGACTGAGTGCAATGTGTGGCAAAGGGACGGGAGAACAAAAGGAGGGGTGAGAGGCGTGCAGGGGGAAGAAGGGGTGTTTTTTTTCTGAGGGTTTGTCTGCACTCTGTTACAGAACCAGCTCTCTGAAAGCCCTCCCATGAAGAGAAGATTTCACTTCCACTACACCTTCTGAGTCATTCTGTGTTAGTCAGAGGTATTACTGTCCTTCCAAACTAGACTGTTCTGGTTCAGAAAGAAATAAAGACAAGCCTTCCACCAGTGAAGTCCTGATCCCAGCTAAAACATACTTTGAATTGAAACAGAACTCAGCAGAACTTCTGAATGACCCCAGGGATGAAACCAAAACCTATTATCACCAGGTCAAACGCTCACCCTAACACCTGTCTCTGTCTTTTCAGGTGCTGAAGGATACGGTGTTGAAGGAAAGGAAGCTCCTTAAAGCTGCCTTATGGGCCACAGTAGACGAAGCTGACAAGCAGCACTATTCACTGGAGGGAAGTGGGAGGCTGAGAAAGTCCAAGGTGAGACTGAAAATGCTTCTGCCTAAATACCACCCCTAACTAGAAAGATTCTGAGTTGCCCAAGACTGAAAAAAAAAATGGTACGCTGGGCATAACTCGCAGAGTTTTTGTAGCAGGAGAGCTATAGGGGTGACCTGTGTAGGAGCAGGCCACAGACTGCCTTTCAGTCACAGCTGGTTCCAGCTAGCTTGGCAACAGACAACACCAATGCACCATGTCCTAAAACTTGAAGCAGAGAAGCATATAGCACCTCTGTGGAAACATATTTAATAAAGATCAACAGCTGTGGAGGTAGGAGATACAGTGTGAGGCACTTGAGGATGTGAAAAGGAGATATGTGAGGAGGAGATGCAGGAGAATATGTGTGAGGATACACAGAAGATGACACAGGAGCAGATACATCCCAAGGGCACTGCAGCCAGTGAAGGAATCCCTGAAGGAGCAGGTAATACCCCGAAGGAGATGGCAGCCTGGGAAGGAATCCACACTGGGGCAGCTGAAAAGTGGAGGAGACATGGAGCTGCGAGAAAGGAAACCACTGCACAGTGACCCTGATCTCCTGTGCTGCCTGGTGCCGCGCTGAAGGGACTGTGTAACATTCGGCAAAAGCACAGGGAATGGAGAGTAGAAAGGGGGGTGAGAGGTGTCTGGATTGAAGTTGAGGTGTCTTCCCAAGGCATTTAATTCTTATCTTGTTTCTGGATACCTCTGAATCAGTAATTTTTTAAAAAATGTAGTTGGTAATAAATTATAAGTCAGTGAAATTTCCCAGTATGAGACTGCTTTGCTCACGACAATATGACAGGTGAGGAAAAACAAGTGCTGGTCTTTCTTAGATTTGTGCTCCCTTTGAGAGCCAGCCTGGCTGAAGAGGTGTAATTTGGTGCAGAACGTGGACCCTTGAGCTAAGATCTGCTCTGGAATGGTTCCTAGCAAATTCAGCCCTTAGAAGAAATGATACAGAACAAATGTTAAAGGCAGTAAGAGTGAGAAGCCCTTGTGTGCTGTTTTTGCAGATAAGAGGATGTAAGAGACCTGCTCTAGTGTGAGTTGCATCTAGGCTATTCCTTCTTCTGAGACTGCAGGTGAAAGTATGTTAGCATGGGCAAAAGTGGTGGAGGACGCTGGATCCACCTCCAGAGCCATCACACTGTTCACTGAGACCTTATTTCATGCTGTAAGCAACAGATAACTCCTACTCCAGTGGTCTTTACAAATCACACCAGTGCAAGTGAAATAATTTTGGATTGTGGGAGGATGCTTCTTTACTTGGAGAACACTGTACGGTGCAGGGGTGTATGTCAGTGTGTGCACCCTGCAAATATCAAGGTGGAGTAGCTGGTGAGTAGGGTAAGAGGCTTGGGAGCCATGTGTCGGACCTGCCGTAGGTCTGGGCTGGATACTGGAGAGACCAGAGCCTGCGAGGTTCCTGGAGGGACCAGGAGGTTCAAGCCAGTTACTGGAGAGACCATGATGGCAGGTGTCAGCTGAGACCTATCTGCATGCATACATCTCTGTGCATGAGTCAAGCAGAGACCAGAGGATCGAGGGACAGTTACTGGGGAGATCCACAGTGCATATGCGTAGATGTTGGTCTGTGTGGGGGTGTGCAAAGTAAATTGGAAGGCCAAGAGTCCAGGGTCAGTTACTGGACAGACTGAGTGTCTAACGCTAAGTGCTGGAGGGATCCATGTTGTATGAATGTACACATTTCACACTAATACACCCTGAACTGCCAAAGAGGGGGACAAGATTAGGCTGTTCGTGCCATCTGTGTTTGTGTGGTCAGCTATGTATATGTGTGCGTGCATGTGTGCGTATATATATATATACACACATACAAACAGTGTACAGCATCTGTGGGCCTGTTGGGAATATGTGCGACAGGCCACCTCACTACTGACTGCGTGTGGCAACATGGAGCTGCAGCAGCCTCGCCTCTCTCTGTTGGGCTACCAGATTCGGCACATCTCAAGCCAGTGAGATTCTCTCACAATATAGAACGAAGGTCCAGCCTTTGCAGATGAGTGACTCTGCACAAAGTACACCATTTTCAGCACACCCTTCCCAAACCTCCAAGGCCCAAGCCCAGCAGAGGTCTCCAAGCTTTCTCAGGTGATGTGCTGCACAGTGAGACAGGCAGGGCATGACTATTCCTTCCTGGGATTTGATGCCCCAGTCACAGAAGGCAGCTGAGCATCTCACTGCGCAGCAGGCAGCAGGAGCCCTCTGTGACATCTGGTCAAACCTATCAACTGCTTATAGCAATCAAAGGTCATCAGAGAGCACTTCTCCCAGAAGCACAGGGAAGCAAAAAGTGAAATGGGCAAGAAAATGGCAGCCAGTTCTGGACAGTGGGCCACCTGCATTACCACTGGGCCAATGCAGTAAACAAGCTGGATTATAACACGCTGCCAGCACAGGAGCAGGCTGGACAAGCCCTCGGCTGAGGCAGGGCTGCTGTGCTGGCACAGAGCAGGCCGCTCCTGTAACGCCTCTGAGCTACACTGCTATAGGGACAGGAGAGACGCAGGGGACTATTTATCTTAAGGATGTCACACCACAAGGTGCGCAGATGATTCCAGAGTGTATGTCCCTACAGCGCTTCCATTTGCTATTGCTAATTTTTCTGGAGCTCACAACAGCAGCCTCAGGTCATTGCTGCATGACTTGGCCCTGGTTTCTGGCCTGCCTGGCTGTCGGTGGGGGCTTGCTCTAGCAAAGCCTGGGGAAGAACTAGAGTGGGAGGAAAGCATGGTTTTGTTTCCAAACCCCAGAGAGGCTGCAGTGGACAACTGCAGCACTGCCGTGTTCTCTGCAAAACCTGTTCCCCTGCCAAGCCTAGAAGGGGGTGAGGAGCTGCTTGTCCCCTGCACAGAAACAGCACAGACCACAGGTAATCTAGGACTAACTAGGAAGAGCTCCGGGTTCCCTGCTCAGCCGCATCAAAAGCATAGTGCGAGTCTGAAGAGATGTATGTAGGAAGGCAGAGAACGGGATAGAACAGGCAGAACTGGCAGGAAGCCGTACACAACTTTCCGGAGTACCAGCGCTAGGAGTGGATGCACCCTGGCTTCTGTTCAAATGAGTATTTGTCTGTATTGCATGTGCAGTAGCCATTTAATCCACCAACAAAAGGTCACTAGGAACGTAGCGCAGCAAAACAGTGCTGAAACGTCAACTCCCAAAATTTATTTATAGTGTGCAAGTGCAGGGACGGAATCTGTAATTCTAGCTAACTTGAGAAATTAAAGGAAGATCTCTGGAGCATGTCCAACATCCTCACAGTTCTTAAATATACCTACCCATAAAATGGTGTATCTGCAATGTTTCCATGCGTGTATTACCGATTTGGCAGCACTCACATTTTAACATTTAGAGCGTGACGATGAATGTTAAAGATTTTCCTGGATAAGCAATAAAACTACTTTTCCTTCCTCGAGACATATGCTATGGTCTGGCATGCTGAACAAGTATGATATATACTGAGGAAATTACTCTTTAAAAATCAAACATTACCACTGAAATAGTTAATACATACCATTACATACACAGAATACTTTATGCTGGTATCAGAATTACAGAGAGCTTTTTAACAAAACAGCATTTGCGCTTTTTAAAAAAATTCTTTTTGTTCCCATAATCATAGGAACTCTTGGGCTTTTATCATGTTTTCATTTCAGTTGTCATGCACATCATCTTTCTTGGAAGGTGGTTTTGAGGACCTTTACATAGTTTGGTCACTGCATATTTCACTACTGCCTCAAAATTGTTTTATTGCCAGAGAAAAAGAATTCAAAACACAAGCAGTTAAAATACCCAACTAATGATGTTTTTCCTTTCTCCCTTTGAATCTACCTGAGTGTCCCTTCTCTACACAGAATGTAGTCCAACAGAGCTGCTAGTGTAGCCAGAGCAGAGCAAAGTGGCAATTCAATCTTGTGAAAGATCCCAGATTTGCTGGGAGGTGAGAAGATGAAACCCACTGTGGCTCCAGCATTTCTCATTAGAGAATGCTTGAACTTAATTGCTTCTGCCTTGGTGACTAAGACCATCAATGTGGTCATCAGTGTTTACAACACAGTATCAGCTCCACAGTATCATATACTGGTATCTAATTTCAGATATACTGCTGAAGATCATTTTGACTACTTAATAATAATAATAATCAGTAAGAACCAACCCTTAGTGAGGAATGTATTAACAAATATTAACCAGATAAAGTTTTAAAGTTTAGAACTGACCTATCAATTTTTTAAGAGCTCAAAGTGAACCGTGGCACACACAAATATGCATATAAATGTATATACACACACATTCAGGTACAAGCAAGTAATGTTTTTGTACTTGTATTAGCATTTCAGTCACCATAGGCAGTAGTGCCCCAAAAGCAGCCCACCAACCCTCCCTTGCACACATATGCACACATGTAATGACAGACTGGTGAAGAAAGCATTCTGCATCATACCCAGAGATGCACTGGCCCAGCAAGCCGCTTCGTATCAAACAGGCTTGCATGCATCTCTTCCACGGGAGTCTGGCTTTGCTCCTAACACTACTTTCATCTCCTCCCTGCGCAGCACAGGCCCCTCTCAATCCGCAGGGAGACACGCTCCCACAACTTCATCGCGGGGCCAGGGCACTGGCACTGCACCTGCACCCCCCTGCGCAAACCCGCGGGCTGGGAAGAACAGGGCCTGACTCCACGCCAGAGAGCAGCGCCCCGGGCTGCCCACCGAACCAAGCCCTCCTCAGACACGGAGGACAACGGGCCCCTACGGGCCCAGCGCCGAAAGGGCCAGCAAGCGCAGGAACACACCTCCCGCCCTCGCAGCCCGAAGAGGCGGCGGGCGGGAAGAGAGCCCACCTCAGCTACCACCCCAACCAGCGCGCACGAGCCCCTCCCGGCCCTCGTTTATAGGCGGAGCCCAGCGGCGCGAGGGCCGCGCATGCGCTCAGCCCCCGCGGGGAGGCCGAGCGCGAAGGGTGGGCTGCGCCCGCGCGCCCGCTCCGGCCGTTGGGCGGTGCGGTGGAGGCGCCACGTCAGCGCGAGGGG
>Ga0181612_143972_pt1 | contig 13845 bp, 8 predicted proteins | sample HoacroProtozoa21_FD_119630 | JGI IMG/M metagenome (GOLD analysis project Ga0181612, IMG submission 119630) | Hoatzin crop microbial communities from Cojedes, Venezuel. Combined Assembly of Gp0051906, Gp0051904, Gp0051908
AAATAAAAATAAGAAGAAGAATAAAAATAAGAATAAAAATAAAAAATAAAAATAAGAAATAAGAAATAAGAAATAAGAAATAAGAAATAAGAAATAAGAAACCGATTTAGGCAGGAGGTCCGAAATGATTTTATCATGTAATAACGTAAGCAAATCTTATGATGGTAAGGTGATTTTGGATGGCCTGTCTTTTTTTATTGAGGATAAAGAAAAGGTAGGTCTGGTAGGAATCAACGGAGCCGGAAAATCTACTTTGTTTAAGATTATAACCGGAGAAGAAAGTGCCGATGAAGGTAATATTACTTTTTCTAAGGATAAGACATGGGCGTATTTATCACAGTATCAGGTGGTGGACAGTGAAAGAACCATATATGAAGAGATGCTTGATTCAAAACGTGACCTTATAGATATGGAGGCGCGTCTTAGGAATATTGAGATAAATATGGAGGACGCAGATGAAAAAACTCTTGAAGAATATGCTGCTCTTACGGAGAGATTCAACAATAACGGAGGTCTTACTTATAAAAGTGAAATAAGTGCTGTTTTGAGAGGATTGGGCTTTGATGAGGAGGAGTTTTCAAGAAGTATCAATACTTTGTCCGGAGGCCAGAAAACCAGAGTATATCTTAGTAAAATTCTTATAAGTAAGCCTGATATTATTCTTCTTGACGAGCCTACCAACCATCTTGATATAAATGCTGTTGAGTGGCTTGAGAATTATCTGAATTCATACACAGGGGCAGTGCTTGTCATTTCTCATGACAGATATTTTCTTAATAAAATTGTGGGAAGGATAGTTGAAATTGAGCGTGGAAAGGGAACTTCCTACAAGGGAAACTATGACAGATATACTGAGGAAAAGGCCAAGGTAAGAGAGATTCGTCTTAAGGAATATATTAATAATCAAAGGGAAATAGCCCGTCAGGAACAGGTCATAGAAAAATTAAAGTCTTTTAACAGGGAAAAATCCATAAAACGTGCTGAAAGCAGAGAAAAGGCATTGAATAAAATGAACAGGGTAAGTAAGCCGGTGGAACTTGATACAGAAATGGGATTAAAATTTAATGTAAGCAGCATGAGCGGCAAGGATGTGCTGGAGGTTTCCGGAATTTCAAAGGCCTTTGGTGACAATGTTTTATTTAATAATGTAAGTTTTAATATTACAAGAGGAGACCGTTTGGGAATAATCGGCGGAAACGGTACGGGAAAGACAACATTGCTTAAGATTATCAATGATTTTGAGAAAGAGGATGCCGGCAGTATAAAGATTGGGGTAAATGTAAAAATTGCGTATTATGATCAGGAACAGCAGCAACTTAATGAAGATAATATGCTTTTTGATGAGATATCGGATTATATGCCGGAGATGACAAATACGGAGATAAGAAATATACTTGCAGGATTCTTATTTACAGGAGATGATGTATTTAAATATATAAGGGATTTAAGCGGCGGTGAAAGAGCAAGAATAAGTCTTATAAAGCTTATGCTTTCGGATGCAAACTTTATCATACTTGATGAGCCGACAAACCATCTTGATATTGATTCAAAGGGAGTATTGGAGAATGCATTGAAGAATTATGAAGGTACGGTGTTGTTTGTATCTCATGACAGATATTTTATTAATAAAGTTGCAGACAGAATTATAGAATTAAAGGATCAAAAAATCAAAATCTATGGCGGAAATTATGATTATTATCTGGAGAAGAAGGATGAGACAGGTTCTATAGGTGAAGCAGGCAGTTTAGACAGTAGTAGAGTAGTCGGAACAGGTGTAGGTGGAATCGCCGGTACAGACAGCATAAGCAAGGAGAAAAGAACAGTAGGAGTAAGTGAATCAGACGCAAAATTAAACTGGCTTAAGGATAAAGAAGAACAGGCGAGAAAGAGAAAGACTGAGAAAAGGCTGAAGGAGATAGAGGAAGGAATTCAAAAGGGAGAGGAAAAGGCAGCCAAACTTAATGAAGAGATGGCAAAGCCGGAAATTGCGTGTAATATAGCAGAATTAACAAAGCTTAATAAAGAGCTTGAAGAGGTAAATGAAGAGTTGGAAGCTTTGTATGAAGAATGGGAAGAGATTGAAGAGGAGATGTAATCATATAAAACTCATATATTCTATCCGAGATTTTTGCGGGTATCCGCAAAAATTTCGGATTTATTATTTAAGCCAAAATTAATATATGGTATAATTAAACAGAAAAAATTGCGGGTACCCGCATTTTTTTCTACTAATAGATAATGAGGAAAAGGTATTATGGAAATTAAGAGACCGTTTTTTTTGAATGAATTAATAATAAGAAAAGGAAATGGATTAATTAAGGTTGTAACAGGGATTAGAAGATCAGGAAAATCATATCTCGTATTTAACCAGTTTAAAAAGCATTTAATTGATACAGGAGTTAAAAAGGATCATATTTTTGAAATGGCCTTTGATACAAAGGATAATGAGAAATACAGGGATTCGGATGTATTTTATGACTATGTCAAAGATTTTATTAAGGATGATGAAAAAGAATATTATGTGTTACTTGATGAAATACAGTTGTTAGAGGATTTTGAAAGTGTTTTAAACGGATTAATACGTATGCCGAATGTTGATGTTTATGTAACAGGAAGTAATGCATATTTATTATCCAGAGATATTATAACTGAATTCAGAGGCAGAGGAGATGAGATATATCTGAGTCCTTTGAGTTTTGCTGAATTCATGTCTGTTTATAAGGGAGACAGATATTCGGGATGGTTGGAGTATATTACATATGGAGGCTTACCGTCGGTTGTACTTGCAGGAAGTGAGAAGTTAAAGGTTGATTTATTAAACGGACTTTTAGAGGAGACATATATAAGTGATATTCTTCAGAGACATAATATCAGATTTGCTCCGGAATTGGAGGAACTGCTTGATTTATTGGCATCTTCCATAGGTTCATTAACGAATTCAAGGAAGTTATCAGATACATTTAATTCTGTAAAAAATGTTAAAATAGGATCTGATACTCTTCAAAAGTATATTGGATATTTTGAAGAGGCATTTATGATTAGTTCCTCGAAAAGATATGATATTAAAGGAAAAAAATATATAAATACACCAAAAAAATATTATTTCTGTGATATGGGATTAAGAAATGCAAGGTTGAATTTTAGACAGATGGAAGAAACTCATATTATGGAAAATATAATTTATAATGAATTAAGAACAAGAGGGTATGGTGTAGATGTGGGCATGGTTGAATACAATACGTCGGATAAAAACAGGAAAAAAATTCGTAAACAGTTAGAGGTGGATTTTGTTTGTAACAGAGGTTCAAAAAGATATTATATACAGTCGGCATATGCAATTCCCGATGAAGAAAAAAGAAAACAGGAGGAAGCATCGTTGACCAGGATAGGAGATTCTTTTAAAAAAATAATAATAGTAAAAGATGGTATATCAAATTGGTATACAGAAGAAGGGATATTTGTAATAAATATTTTTGATTTTCTTATGGATCCGGACAGTCTTGATAAAAATTAAATATCGGTTTAGACGAAAAAAATGCGGGTATCCGCATTTTTTTCGTCTGTAGATTAAATCTATGAAATTTATAGCCTTGAATATAAAGCCTTCGCATATAAAAGCTTCGTATATAAAAGCTTCGTATATAAAAGCTTCACATATAAAAGCTTCGCATATAAAGGCTTCGCATATAAAAGCTTAGTATATTAAAACCATATATATTAAAGAATATCATGGGCTTTAATATTTTCTATTGTATTTTTCATATGTTCTATTGCACAACTTTCAGCCAAATCACAATCTCCTGCTTTAATTGCATTTATAATGTTTTTGTGTTCTCGAACGGAATTTAATACCCTGTCTTTATTCGATAAAGTTTGCATTCTGATACTTTCCAGATAATGGTGAAAATCTGTAAGAGTTCTGGAAAGAATTCTGCTGTCGGACATTTTATATAAAAGAAGATGGAATTCATTGTCCAGTTTAAAAACATTTTCATATTTGCCCTTGGAAGCATGATATTCCGTTAGGTCAACAATCTCCTCAAGTTTTGCAATATCTTCATTGGTGGCGTTTTCGGTAGCCCATCTGGCACATAAACCTTCAAGTCGACCGCGAATTATATAGATATCTTTAAAATCTTTATTATTCATTCCAACAACAAAAGCACCTTTGTTAGGAATAATCTTAATCAGTCCCTCAAGATCAAGTTGTTTTAAAGCCTCTCTTACAGGAGTTCGACTTACATTAAATTCTTTACTTAGAGCATTCTCTCTCAGTTCGTCTCCCTCTTTAAAACGTCCCGTGAGGATTGCTTCTCTGAGTTTGTTAAAAACAACATCTTTTAGGGAATATATATCGTTTCCCGGAATATTATTCATAATTTTATTATCCTTGATAAATTTATTTTTTAATAGTTGTTTTAATAATTATATTTATTGATAACCCTAATAATCTGAATCTTTGTACTTATTTATTACCGCAAGTAACTCATCATCTGTTATTGCTGTGACGCGGCCTTCGTCATATTCTTTATCAACCCAGGCTTTAACATTCTTGACAAGAGATGAATTCTTATCTACTCGTTTATCGTCTTTTAACTTGAAATACGTATTTATCCAGTGAGCGATTCCCGCAAGTCCGGAGGTGTTTGAAACAGCTACTAAGGCAGGACGGTTAAGGAATTTTTCTGTATCAAAAATATTATAGATTTCTTCATTTTTAAGAAGTCCGTCTGCATGTATGCCGGCTCTTGTTACGTTAAAGTTTTTACCTACAAATGGCGTTCTCGGCGGTATTTCGTAACCTATCTCTTTTTCAAAATATTCGGCAAGCTCGGTAATGACCGTGGTGTCCATGCCATCAAGGGTACCCTTAAGCTGAGCGTATTCGAAAATCATAGCTTCCAAAGGAGTGTTTCCGGTCCTTTCTCCGATTCCGAAGAGGGAGCAGTTTACGCCGCTGGCACCGTATATCCATGCTGTTGTTGAGTTGGAAACCGCTTTATAAAAATCATTGTGGCCGTGCCATTCCAGCTGTTCTGATGGGATGCCTGCATTAGTGGTAAAGCCGTAGATTATACCCTGAACCGAACGAGGAATAACCGCTCCGGCAAAATTAACACCGTATCCCATGGTGTCACAGGCACGAATCTTTACAGGAATATTATATTCCTTCTGAAGCTTCATAAGTTCCAAACAGAAAGGAATTACAAAACCGTATATATCGGATCTGGTTATGTCCTCGAAATGACATCTTGGACTGATTCCTGTTTCAAGGCACTCACGAATTACATTAAGATAATGATTCATGCATTCTCTTCTTGTCATTTTCATTTTATAGAATATATGATAATCGGAGCAGCTTACAAGAATTCCTGTTTCTTTGAGTCCAAGGTCTTTAACAAGATTAAAGTCTTTTTTACTTGCTCTTATCCAACTGGTAACTTCAGGAAATTCGTAACCCTTTTCCAAACATTTATAAACGGCATCTCTGTCCTTTTTGCTGTAGACAAAGAATTCGCTTTGTCTGATAATTCCTTTTGGTCCGCCAAGCTTATGAAGGTAATCATAGATTCTTGTGATCTGCTCGGTGGTGTATGGGGCTCTTGACTGCTGGCCGTCTCTGAAAGTCGTGTCTGTTATCCAGATATTTTCCGGCATATTGTGTGGAACGATTCGTTCGTTAAATGCAATTTTTGGAATCTCATCATATGGGAAAAGATTACGATAAACATTAGGTTTGTCTACATCTACCAGATGATAGATGTGCTCCTCAAGCTCCAAAAGATTTGTTTTCTGATTTTTTATAATAGGTCTGTTATCCATAAAAAAACTCCTTATAATTAATAAATTTATATTTTAATAAAGTAAAATATAATTAAATGAAACAAATATGCATTATCAAAACGATATGTATAAATGTATCCCTGTATAATTGTATACAATTATACAATATAAAAATAAGAGTTGCAATATATGATTTTAGTTTGTTATAATGTGGAATAATAATAAAATGTTTTAATGAAAGATCTGATTGGAAGATATGATTAAAAAACGATTGAATGATTTGATTGAAAGCCTTGATTGAAAGCCTTGATTGAAAGCCGTGATTGATAACTCGACCGGGTAATACAAGTGGAAATATTGGAGGATAAGTTATGAAGAAGTTTTTAGTAGTGGTTGATATGCAAAATGATTTTGTTGACGGAAGTTTAGGTACGCCTGAAGCTGTTGCTATAGTAAAAAATGTTGTCGGAAAGATTGATGAGAAATGGGATCACATATATGTTACATACGATACTCATTCTGAAGAGTATATGGATACATTAGAGGGAAAACATCTTCCGGTTAAACATTGTGTTAAGGGAACAGAAGGTTGGAAATTAACTTCTGATGTGGAACAGGCAGTGCAAAAGGCAGAAAAAGAAAATAATAATGTAACAAGAGTGGAAAAATACACATTTGGAGCGGCTAATCTTCCGGGATTGATAAAAGAACAAGCAGGATCGGAGGATTATGATGTTACATTAATCGGTTTATGTACTGATATCTGCGTTATTTCCAATGCTCTATTAATAAAGGCAAATGATTGTGAGAAGGAAATATATGTTGTTGAAAATTGTACTGCAGGAGTGACTCCGGAAACAAAGGATGCGGCTCTTGTTACTATGAGAAGCTGTCAGATAAATGTGATATAAAATAATGAATTAATAACATATTAATGATTAGTTAATATTATAGTTTAAGCATAGTTTATCCCAATCACCTCAAAACGGGGTGGTTGGGATTTTTGTATTTTTATCTATGGATTCAAAAGTAATAATTTTCATCGGGGATTATTTAAATATTACAAGTCTATGTATAAAAATTAAAGAATAATGTATAAATATTACACAAGTATTATATCTTTTGAAAATTCTTTTGATATTAATATGAATCTGATATAATGTCAATATAAATTTTTGAACGTGGTAAAAGTTGAGAAGAAAGGAGAATTCTATGGTGTTTAAGAGAAAAAGAGTGTTGGATGTTAACAAGAAATATGTTAAAACCAGTAGAAAAATAATTTCGTTTTTAATGATTTTTGTTATGTTGTTTTCTTATGTTGATTTCAGTAGTCTATTGGTTTATTCCGAAGAAAATTTAGTAGATACAACTGATACGACTGAAACAAGTGAGGCAACTGAAACAACTGAAACGACTGAAATGACTGAAACGACTGAAACCGACGATACAATCAAGCTTTACCTGATGGATAACACGGCAGAAGGTTGGCTTAAGAATGATGATGCTGTATTTGATCTGGTTGATAATACCAACGGCCATGATTATTACAGAATGACAAAGGTAAACGATACTTTATGGGTGGCAACGGTGCCTGCTTCAGTCTACAATATCACTTTTAACGGATTAAGTCCTACAGAAGAAACTCAGTGGAATTCTTGGAAGTTGTGTCAAGTTTTCTTTGAAAACTTGACATGAAGCGCGAGCGGGCCGAATGGCCATCGCGAGCGTTCAAAGAGTGCCGGTGGAAGAGACGGCCATAACGTATACATTGCGGAGGGCAGTGAATACGGTCACTGGGAAACAAAGACGAATGAAGAATTGGGCGTTTCAGACGATGACGACGATGATGATGACGATGACGATATAAAAGATAAGGAGAAAGAAGAATACTACTTTCACGCCGGAGATATTGTGTTTGTAGACATGTCTCAGTTTACGGATTGGAAAAAGGACGGAGCTAAACTTTACGTTAATTTCTCTGATGTGTCAAAAGAAGATAATGGTGGAAACGACATCGCTTTAAGTAGTGCGGATAAGGATAAGTACAATCCAAAGGAAGTAAACTTAGATTTGAATTTGAATCAGAATAATCATATCTACGGATTTATTGTAAGTAATGCAGATGCAGGAAAGTCAGTTCTTAGGTTCTGGAGGGGTAATGACAATACTTTATGGAACTGCTCAACTACCCTTACATATAATGACTATTTGAATGGAATAAACACGGTTAAAATTCTGGAGTGGAATAATGACAGTGGAAAAGTTGTGTATGATGAGACTTCAGAGATAACTGAATCCGGAATTGTTATAGGAACAACGGAGGAAGATACAGACAGAAGGCTCAGTGTTGATTATGAACTTGATTTAAATATAGACAGTGACGGGGATGAGCTGCCGGATTTTAATGAGATAATTATCGGAACAGATAAAAATAATCCTGATACAGATGGAGATGGATTAAAGGACAGTGACGAAGTAAGATACGGTTATGATCCTTTGGTTATGGATACAGATGATAACGGAATAACAGACGGTGATGAAGATTTTGACGGAGATGGACTGCCTAATTCGGAAGAGAATTATTATGGTACCAGTATTGTCCTTCAAGACACAGATGAGGATGGTCTCAGTGATTATGATGAGATATTTAAATATCACACAGATCCATTGAATCCTGACACTGACGATGATGGTATTATTGACGGCGATGAAATATATCTGGGTACTGATCCTTTGAAAGCTGATAGTGATGATAACGGAATTCTCGATAATGAAGAGATATTTGAAAAGAACTTTAAAGCTGAGGAATTTATTACATATTATGATGAAGATGTTTATCCGGAGCTTGAAGTAAAAGGCAATGCGGAGGTACTTTGTAGTCTTGATATAGATACAAGGGATTGGGATCATTATATTAACTGTAACATTCCGGGATATATTGCTACAGCCTATGATTTTACTTGTGACGGTGAGTTTGAAAGTGCAAAGGTAACCTTTAATATATCGGAAGAATATATGGACTACCTGAGCGAAGAGGATCTTGAGCCGGCTATATATTATTTTAATGAGGAAACAAAGTTTCTTGAAAAGCTCGAGAATCAAGTGATTGACGGGAATAAAGTCACAGCAGAACTTGAGCATTTCTCTACCTACATTCTCTTAAACAGCAAAGAGTTTGATGCAGTCTGGGAAAATGAAATTAAATATTATGACGATGAAGAGCTGAATAAGCCTTTTAGGATAGGCTTTATTCTGGATTGTTCCCATACCATGAGTGTTAATGATCCGTATTATATCAGAAATAAGGTTTCAAACAACATAATAGAGAAGATGGATGAAGATGAAGAAGGGTTTGTTATATTTTTCAACGGTGGTGTAAACGTTGTGCAGGAGATGACCGCAGATAAAGAATTATTGAAGGCTGCCATAAGTAAAAGTTATTCATCGGGATATACTGCGCTTAAGAGAGCAGTTTATACGGGTGTAAATATGTTTCCTGAAATAATTAAATCTGAAACAGAAATTGAAGCTAAAACTGAAAGTGAAGCTGAAAACGAAACCGAAATCGAAATCGAAATCGAAATCGAAATCGGAGAAAGTGATTATAGAAATATAATTATTGTCTTATCAGACGGAGAGGATACTGCAGGCGGTTATACAGAAGAACAGATTATTGACAACGCAAAGGCAAGGAATGTCGTTATATATACCATCGGATTGGGAAATAACGTAGACACTTCATTTTTAGAGAAGGTTGCAGAAGAGACCGGAGGAAAATATTATCACGCAACAACAGATTCGGACCTGGAAGAGGTTTATAAAAGGATTGAAGAAGAGACAGTGGATTATGAGACTGATTCTAATAATGATGGAATCTCCGATTATTATACCAAACTTATTAGTGAAGGTGTGCTGACAACCAGTACTGGAGAGCGTATAATGCAGACCATAATGGGTGACGACGGAATTATAAAAAGATGTACCTATGAGGATATACAGGCAAACGATGATTTTGACGGAGATGGTCTTAAAAACGGCGAAGAAATTGAAATCTGCGAATATGGGAAACGTGCGTATATTAAGATGAAATCGGATCCGGAAAAGAAATATTCCGATATGGATATGTATTCGGATTATGATGAAGTAAAAAGATATGGGACAGATCCGTTTGAAGAAAATGTAATGTTTAATTATGAGGATGTAAAATATTTGGCGGATGATGAAATGTTTTACTCATCAATGTACAGTAATGAATATGAGGGTGCGTCTGTTCAGTCGATTACTTCGTGGATGGGAAGAAACATCTATGGTAGTGATTGGAGTAAAAAAGAGATATGCAAAGATTTGTTAATGGATTATTTTACCGGAAGAAATCAGGAAGGAGAAAATAATCCATTGAGTAAAATCGATACTATGGGAAATATAATTTCATGTATGGGAGATGTTGTAAAAAAAATAACAGATACGTATATGAATAATTATGAATTATCTGAGGACGTAATATATTTAAATAAAAGATATTATGACTTGATGGATTATTATTTTATTTTAAGAGAAAATTCTGATAATCCAATTTTAGACGTATATATGATAGATATTGCAGATACAATGGAAGATATAAAGGTAGATTTAGATGCAAAAGACTTAAAAGTTAATTCTCGATTTACAAAATTTACCTTGAAGTATAAACTGCCTGAAATAATGTATAGCAAGGGGATGGAAAGAAATTTAAAAAGATTAGGACGAGTATGTGATGTTATAACTATAGCCAGGGCTATGGGAGATGGGTATCAAGATTATCTTGGAATTATTAATAATTTAGAGTTGATCAGTTCAAATATCGAAATATTAAATATTCTGGAAACAGATGCGGATGATAAAGATATGAGAAAAGCAGCAACAGAAATTAAAGAGATTCTAAATAAAGATATAGATAAAATGGGAATAGATATTTGGGATATGTTAAAAGAAATGGGATATGAAGTTGATGGTGAAATTGCCCACATACTGATTTTAGAAGTAATGGAGTATATATGTCAAAGAAGTTCGCCTTATTTCTTTATAATTAGTTCTACTATATGGTTGTCGGATATTTATACCGGATACTCTGATGTTGCTTTAACTGCTGTGAGAACATATGAGGTTGGATATGTTCCGGAGAAAATAATGAATACATTTTATCGATTAGATAATTCTTATTCGAGTTATGGTTCGGGAAGATATATATATTATAGTAACAAAGACGAAGCGGAAAAATTATATGAGGATATAATCTCGATGAGAATATTCGGAGAAGAGGAAATGATATTGCTCGAAGAATCCGGAACTCAACAGCTAAATTTGATAGGAGATTTTTATGGTATAGGTGCTGGTAAAAATAGAAAAGAGATTATAGCGGATTGTAAGGAAATGATAGAAAAATTAAAGAAGATAAGGGATAAAGTAAGATGAGAATGATAAATCTTAAATATATTTATTTATTAATTATAGGTATCACGGGATTGAGTAGTATGATTGCTGTTGTATGGATAACAGATAATTACTACGAGGATATTGTGAAAAAAATAAAATTGCCGTATTTATTGTATTCTTTGTTATGGGATATAGGTGCATGTATATGCATGGTATTAAATGGGTTTATACAAAGAACCGATATTTATGAAAATAAAAAAGATATAATATTTTGTTTATTATTGTGTATAGCGATTATATTGATTAATGTGTCAGATATTAAAATGCTGGTAAATACGTGTTTATATGTAAAAACAGATGATTATGCATGGTCGTATGATAGAGGAAAAATAGCAAATGTATTTTTTATCCCGCTTATTAAAATGAACATAGTGATTTGTATAAACGATGGGATAGCCAAGAAAATAGGTTTTTTTGACTTTGATTTTATTGAAAATCCGATATATATTATATTATTGATTCTTAATGCAGTGGCAAATGTAGTAGTAGAATATAGGGTAAAGAAATATTATGATTTGTAATTCAGGGATTATAAGGTTGTCGAAAGACAACCTTATTTTTTTAGATAGAATAAATTAGGAGTGGATAAATAAAGTTTGTAATTAAGAAAATAAAAGCTGTGATAGCCTCTGATATACTACGTATATCAGAGCAGTAGTCTCCTTTGACAGGGAGACTACGAATAAACAAAGAACTTGATTAATTAGGGAAAGAAGGAGGTTTCGATGAGAAAAAGTATAAGAAATTTAGGGTTGAAGGGCTTGGTAAGTACACTTTTAGCAGTGTCATTAGTATTTGGCCAAATTCCAATGTCGGGAAATATTGGTGGAAAAAAGAAGTTATATGCTTCGTCTGATGATGAATATGATGATTATGATGACGATGATAGTGATGATGATTATAGTGATTCAAGTGAAACATTATCATATACAGTTGGTAATTCTACATATTCCTATGAAGTTAATGATGATGGAGAAACTGTAACTATTACTGATTATGAAGGAACGGATACGGAAATTGAGATACCATCAGAAATTGATGAAAAAATGGTTCTGGAAATAGGAGATTCTGCATTTGAAGGATGCAGTGGATTAACAAGTATATATATACCTGAGAGTGTAACGAGCATAAGAATGTGTGCATTTTATGGATGCAGCGGATTAACAAGTATAGAGATACCTAAGAATGTAACGTGGATTGCAGGTAATGTATTTGAGAAATGTATTAGTTTGACAAGTATAGTAGTTGATGAGAGTAATACAGTATACGATAGTAGAGAAAATTGTAATGCAATAATTAGAACAGTTTCGAATGAGTTGGAAAGCGGATGTTCTAAAACGGAGATACCGGAAGGTATAGAGAGAATAGGAGTTATTGCATTTTGTAATTGCAATGGATTAACAAGTGTAGAGATACCGGGAAGTGTAACGAGTATAGGAGATTCTGCATTTGAAGGATGCAGTGGATTAACAAGTATAGAAATCTCAGATGGTTTAAAGAGTATTGAAATGTATGCGTTTTGGGGATGTAGTGAACTGACAAGTATATATATCCCTGAGAGTGTAACGGATATAGGAGAAAGAGCATTTTATGGATGCAGTGGACTGACAAGTGTAAAAATCCCGGAAGGTGTAACGAGCATAGAATATGGTGTTTTTGAAGGATGTAATGGATTAACAAGTATAGAAATACCAGAAAGTGTAGAGGAAATTGGATATTATGCATTTGACGAATGCAGTGAACTAACAAGTATAGAGCTCCCAGAGAGCGTAACGGAAATAAGAGAAGGAGCATTTTGTGAATGTAGTGGACTGACAAATATAGTTGTTGATGAGAATAATACAGTATACGATAGTAGAGAAAATTGTAATGCAATAATTGAAACATGTACGGACACGTTAATAATCGGATGTTCTAAAACCGAGATCCCTGAGAGTGTAACGAGCATAGGTATTGGGGCATTTAATGGATGCAGCGGACTAACAAATATAGAAATACCGGAAAGTGTAACGAGTATAGGGGATAGTGCGTTTTTAGGATGCTGGAGTTTAACAAACATAGAAATACCAGAAAGTGTAACGAGTATAGGAGAACGTGCTTTTGAAGGTTGTAACGAGGATTTAACAATATACGGATATACCGGTTCTTTTGCAGAGAGTTATGCTAACGATAATAATATCAATTTTGTATCAATAGGAGTGATTGACCAAACCGGAGATGATACAGATGATCAGGATCAAAAGCAGGAACAGGTAGGATTAAATTATAAGACACATGTTCAAAGTTATGGTTGGCAGGATTATGTAAATGAAGGTCAGACCTCAGGAACTGTAGGTAAGGCAAAGAGATTGGAAGCTATTCAGATTAAGCTTGTAGATTCAGACGGTAATGATTTTGATTCTTCAAGGGGTGGAATCGAATACAGTACTCACGTTCAAAAATATGGCTGGATGGATTATGTAGCTGATGATGAGATGAGCGGAACCAGTGGAGAAACTAAGCGTCTTGAAGCTATTAAAATACGACTTACAGGAGATGTGGCAGATGAATATGATGTATATTACAGAGTTCAGGCTCAGAAGTTTGGTT
>Ga0181612_168711_pt1 | contig 13845 bp, 10 predicted proteins | sample HoacroProtozoa21_FD_119630 | JGI IMG/M metagenome (GOLD analysis project Ga0181612, IMG submission 119630) | Hoatzin crop microbial communities from Cojedes, Venezuel. Combined Assembly of Gp0051906, Gp0051904, Gp0051908
GGGGAGGTTTAGATTAGATATTAGGAAAAATTTCTTTGCTGAAAGAGTGGTCAGACATTGGAACAGGCTGCCCAAGGAAGTGGTTGAGTCCCTATCCCTGGAGGTGTTCAGAAAATGTGTAGATATGGCACTTCAGGACATGTTTTAGCAGGCAAGGTGGTGATGGGTGGATGACCTTAGAGGTCTTTTCCAACGTTAATGAATGATTCTATACATTATAAAAAGTGCTATAATATATTTGCTAATATCCCATACATTTGGAAGTGGAAAAAATGGAGCACTGGAGAAGCAAGAAACTTTCCTATTCTTTTTCCTGACTTAGGTTTTATGTTAGTGACTTAAAGTCTCTCTGTTAGAAAGAATACTAAAATTACACAGAATAATAACGTTTCCTTGTGATGATACTGGCACCTTTTTTTGCATGTTACAGTGACACAACATAGTTACATTTCTACAAGCTTACATATCTGCTTTTCTTTCCTCTGGCTTTTGTATCTTTAAATTTTACAGCCTGGTACCATGCTTAGAAAAATGAATTGTGTGTACTAGCCTGGTTACTTATTATTTTCTGCTACTTGGTAAGCAAGAATTCAGACTTGGACTCCTATGTCAACATGCAGTTTTTGTCTTCAGATCAAGGGGAATTTTTAAAAATCATTTACCTCTGGGACTGTGTGTTTGTATAAGAAAGTACAGATATATTTGCAAAAATATGAACTTTTTTTCATTGTTTTATAGGGTAGCAATTATGTGACTTTGCATGGCAACATAATTTTCTCTTGTTCGTTTGTTGTATATGGTACATTACAACTCCATCAATTCTTACAGTAGGTACAACGTGAGTGCACAGAAAAATAAGAGAGATCAACAGAGCAAAGTTTTCACTGAAACCAGGACTATATATTCAGAAAAATTCAGAAGCTTTCCTCAGTTTTGACTTTTAAATGCGAGGTTGTCTTCCTGTTTGTATCTGCCTTTGTGACTTGCAGGAGAGTAGGACAGATATGTACATATATATATATATATATATACTCTCCTATGCACAACCATGGACTCAGTTGTGCCAAACTAGAAAGACTTGCCCCGCTTGAAGACTCAGAATGTCCACTCCAACTTCAAAAGTCTGTCATTTCCCCTGCTTCACTATGTACAAAAATTTTTGGTCTAAAATGCTGTATCCAGTGGTGGAACTGAGTAGCCAGACTGACACTGATTGGAAGACCGACTTCGCCCAGCAGGAAAATCAGTTATGGGGAAATCAGGAAATAATTTCATCTCAGCGACTGAAGGAGCCTGTGATCCTCCTCACACTGGCTGCCAGCCCCAGCAGGAGACAGGGACCTAATGCAGCAACCTGTCGAACCCGTCCCTCTCCCGATTCCTTCATCCCCTGCACAGGCTTCACGTTCAGCCTCTCCTGTTGCAGCACAACCACTGCTACTTACTGAGGGAAGACTGCTGCCCCAGGCCATGGGCTGGGGGCAGAAGCCTCTCTACTTGCTTCTGGATCAGCCCCAGGTTAAGAAGTTACTCAAAGCAATGAAACCCTCCATCTGATAGATATTCTGTGCCTCCTGTGCACATACCTGCAGTTTGCTTGCCTTTGTGCTTGTACAGCATAGGAAACTGCACCGAGAAGCGGAAACAGTGATGCTCAGTTGCTCATTAAACCTGGGTTTTTGTTAATGCACATATAACATTTTTATAGGCAAATGTATTATTTACGTGGCTCCAAGAGTGGGCTATATTATTTGATCTGTACTATACGCATTGCCTTGCAATACCTAGAGTTGCAGACACTTCAGAAGCTCTGCTGAATCTGTACTTGAACGTGGTTACTTCTGCTTTCTTTTCAATCAGAGGAAGATTTTAGAATAGGAATTACATATGATTTCTTCAGTTGGGGTAGCAGTTCACGTAAGGTCAGCCCTAGACAACAAAGCCAAAGAGTGCAGCCTTTAAAGCCCAAAGCTTGAAACAGAATAGCTCAAAAAGCAAACTTTCCAAATAAATAAAAAAGAACCCAAAACAATCTGAACAAAATTCCTGAGATAAAATATATTAAGATAGCTGTACTTTTAAGGACAAATGTGAAGTATTTTCTACTAAGCATATCTAAGGATTTTTTTATTTCTTTTACCCAGACTATGCTGGGACAGGATGATAAGATCAAACAAAATTGTTATTCATATACATATATGGAAGATTAATCTCTGAATTCGAATCTTTAGCTCCATATTTAGAATATAATGATCATTTTCAGATTTTCTTCATATGCATATATAAAAACACGCATGCGTGCACATGCGCATGTACGCATTTAGTACCCATAAATATTTAAGAATTTCTAAATTTAGATATGGATTTGCCATATAAGAACACTTTGCAAGCCATGTTTATAGAATTACATCGTCAATGTAACCTGCAGTGGGACTGCTAATCAAGTATGAAAAGAAACCATCTAATATTTGATGATGAAAATTGCTTTAGAGTGACTGATTGTGCTAATCAATCTTCGCCAAGTAAATCACCACTGAAAGACAGTCAATAATTATAGGATCTTTCCCTGTAACTGAGTAAGAAGAGGAACAAAAATAAACTCTCACAGCAAAGCCGTCCTCTTCAGTAAACAGAGCAGTTTTCTTTGCTTCCAACATGTTGGAAAGAAATTTGGATAATGCGTCCAAGTTGCCTTAGCTTTCGGAAATATAATTCTTGTTCTGATTGAGCTAACGGTCATAAAATTGGCTGTTAAAACTAATGTATTCAACAATTCTCACGAGCTGTCTACAAACAGGTTGCAGTCTTACTAACTGCTTCATGATTCACAAAGCTTTGACAGCTTTTATAAAAATGTGTCCACTTGTGGAATTTTACAGTTTAAAAGAAATGATTTTTCCTTGCTCCACTGTTCAGAAAATTTTCAGATAAAAGCAATTATCAGAGGCCAGCTCCAGTAAGAAATAAGTATTTTTGATAAAATTATTATTCAGATTATGCAGATTATGCAGATTATGATGGATAAATATTTACAGATAAATCATTGAAGTGGTAAGCTCAGCAGAGCAAATTCACAGGCCTCAGCCAAGAAGTGTCCCAAGAAAAAGAATTAGTTGGATTGTCATTAGAAGCGCAGGACACCAATGCGTTGGAAGAACCTACACAGACCAGAGTGGAACCTCGTATGTGCATGACAGAAGCACTAAGAGCTGCAACAGGGCAATAGCCTGAAGGAGTTACGCACATGCATGCTCTTTGTGAGTGGCATTTGTGAGAGTTACGCACAGCTCTGGGGTCCTGTCAGATGTAGTCTTTCACTTAGCACAGACAAAAGTCTCTTGGCTAAGGCAGCTGGGAAGGCCTTGCAGAGCTCCAGCCAAGTCCATGTCCCAGTGTCCAAAGTCCCAAACTGTGTCGTGGCACTTGCCGTATAGGGGATGAAAGTGGAAGCAAATTCATACGTGGCATGTCAATGGTCCAGGCTGCTGCTGTGCTTTGATTGCTCTGCGAGCTTCTTGGAAACTTTTAATGCCAACGCAAGGTTGACTTTCAACAGGTTCAGCAAGTTAGGGTCCAGCTAGACAAGTCTTTGGCCATAAAGTGCCAAGGCAGTTGCAGTCTTGTGGGAAAAGGTAAGCTAAAGAGCCTACATCAAAGCATGCAAGAGCAGGAAATATATAATTTCAGCTGAAACATTTAGCAGAGAAATGAACTTCCAGACTAATGATGGCATTCAGGGTGCACTGCAGGAGCCTCTTTCAGAGGAGCTTTCTCTCCATCATTAAATTAATGGGGATGGAGAACAGTAAAAATGCCGTGTTTACCCAGAGCAAAACCTCCTAAACTAGGAAGCAGGCTCCCAGTAAGGAACCTATCATGCATATCTAATTAACCAGAAAATACTTAGATACTGCAGTGAAGAGTGTCAAAAAACCTCTAGGAAAGAAAAATCTCAGAAAAACCTGCAGGCTGTACGTACAACTTTATGTAAGTATCACTACCAGATATTTTTATAGCTGTGACTTTGTTGTATAGTCATCCATTACAATGAAGTGGCAAAGCTTCCAAAACTTATTTTCTTTAACCAGCTTCAAAGGTTGCTGCCACCCATAACATTAAAATGCAGATAACATTTTTCTGGATGAATAGCTCACAGTGCACCTTTGTGTCACTCCATTAGCCCACTTCACTTATCCATCATTCCTGAAGTTGACAAGAAGGTCGTATATCTTATTCCAAGCTTCAGAACAAATGCTTCTCTGGCATCTTTGGACCTTTTCTGTCTCCTCTTGTGATTTGTAGCTCCTGAATTCCGCTGTGAAAGATACCATGTTGCTATGTGAGGGAAAATTTCAAGTAGACATGAGAGATGTTTTCCACAAGTGAAGTATCTGTGGTGAAAATCTTAAAGAAGATGGTCCCCTTCAGCCGTTTGGACACCATGAAGTGTATTGAACTTTAAATAGCATAGCGCATGCCTAATTCTTTTAGATGAAAGTGCTATTTTAATAAGTGGGTGCAAAAATGTGTGCCAGCTTATTTCTAAGAAAAGCACTCCTCTGGTCTTTCAAGTTTTCATTTGCAAAGGTGAGAAAAATAAGGCACAGTTATTCCTTTTTTTTTTTTGTACTGGAGTTTAAAGCCTGTGCTTTCCGTTTAGCATAGCAGAATTTCCCCTTTCTGTTCAGCGTGGGATGTAATAAGTAATGCCTATTTCCCCTTTGTCCTTGTGGAACAAGCCAAACATGGTGTTTAAAAGCAATACCAGTGTTGAGAATTTTTTTCCATACTGCATTCTCAGCTGTCATCAGATACAAGATCCTGGTTACTGTGTTTGGATGACTGCACTGACACTCTCTTGCAGCCACCTGTTCTGCTCTTGAGTTCCCCTTGCTGCTCACTGTCCTTTGTCAAAGCTGCTGCTGAAAACTGTTTCTGAAGAAAAGATATTTTGTGAGCAATTTGTAGCTGGTTTACAGCTCAGATTTTATTTTCTTCAATGGCCCTTTTTTTCCTCCTTCAGCTAGCCTTTAACAGTGCCCTAAATACCAGATTTCATCCTTGAAAGCCAAAACAATTAACAATTTTAGAGATCAAAACCCACAGCCTCTGAAGGCACTTCTCTCAATGTATACAAGTGGTACATTTCCACCTATGATGATCAATTACATACCCCTGTCAATCATCAAGCTCATCCTGCTGATATTGGCAGCCAAATCAAAAAAGACCACGAAGCCAGGCATCATTGGGTTCATTGAAATTAAAATTGTTAATGTGCAACAGATGGTTGATGTTGACTTGTTATTATTTACCTACCAAAGCAGTGTATGAAAAGAGTTTTAAAAGTCTGTTTGATACGGAACAGAGGTGAAAGAAACGCATGCTCAGTCTGGGCCTGCCAAGCAGAACTGTAACTTCACATACCTGTCCACGTGCTTCAATTTATTTACATGGTCAGATTTTAACTCCAAGTCTCCCAACATTTTGTTATATCTTGTGTCATAGCCTTATATGACTGCATAAGATATAATCTCAGGTAGATTTTGTGCTCGTCACATGCAGAACCTTTAGGGCCGTCAGGCAACTTTCCTTGCAGACGGTGAAACAATCACTGCAGAGCAGCCTGAAACACTTCCTTTCTCAAGGGCTGAACAAAACCTGGCGTGTCCTTAATGAGATCAGGAGACAAAGACCTGTCTTTCTTGTGGCTGCTGAGAATAGTAATCATCCAGGCACTAAAATAATCTTCTAGTTTTTATATTATGCATCAGATTCAACAAGATACAGTATTTTGTTTCGTGAAAGGTAACTGTATTGCAGCTGAGTTCTTTTGGTCTTTGTCAGGGAATTTACTTCAGCCTTGGCCTCCCTGTACTCAGATTGCGTTCTGCTTTCTCCACACAAGCACAGAATTCCCAGTAAAAATTTTCCTATTCTGCCTTTGAATGTTCCCTTTTCCCTTAATATACTGACAGATGAAAATAATTCAAATCCTGCAAATCTGGCAATTAGTAAGTATTACAGCTGTATTTAAAATCACAATTAAGTACCTAGTATAACAATATCTGTATTTAAATATATGGAATAAAAAATTATTTGCAAATTGAAAAAGCTAAGTAAGATCTGAAATCTCTTCATCTTTTCCATTCAAATTAAGAATCCAAAGTTAGACTCCCATCTTCCTACACAAAACAAAAGCAAGGGGTTTTCGAAATCAGTGCTTTACGAGAATTTTCTGTTAAAGTGAACAAGGCAGTCACCCATAAGGCTCTAACAACTTCTGTAGATAGATACCAGTGCTTGTGAAATTCAGAGAGGTGGATACGTGACAAGGAACTCTAGTTTCTGCAGAGCTAGAAGCTTTTGCACAGTACCCTCTCAACATGACCATTCCTAGACTTGACAGTTGAAAAGACCACCTAGTCCACACCCCTCATCAGGTTTCTGTCAAGCAATTTCAGCTAAAAAAAGTCTTTAGCTACGGTATGACCTCCTGGTCCCCATCTCCATGCAACAGCAACGCTTCTCCAAACATGCATGGTGTGTTTGCAAAGTGGTGGTGGCATGCTGAAAACACACAAGTTCCCACACTGTAACCAGGGAGCAGTTGGCGTGTTCCTAACAGTAGCACCATGTGCCAATTCCAGTGTACACACTGTGTGTTCGCCTTCACAGGTTTAGTTGGGTTTGCGTAATGTGGTACTTCAACTGGGAATTTCTGCAGCTGTTGCTGAATTAACCTGAAATTTGCTTCTGTTTTTCCACTGAACAGATATGTCTTTTAATCCGCTTTAATCTATCTGGGCTGTGCAATGCTTTCCTCCAATCTCAGAATGGAGTGTTTCTGCAGTGCAGGCATTGCAAGAGGCTGCTTTCCTCTTGGTACCAATGAAGCTTTTAGGTGCGCATCAGAAGGGATTTCAGTGTGAACACAGTTCTGGAGAGCTTCCCCAGTTCATGATTTCCCTATAAGACAGGTGATGAAAACATTGATGCTGTTATAGCTTCAGTTGATTTTCTAGTAGTATAGTTGATTTTTTGTGGTATAAAAGAAATCTCTGCTGGTATGGCTCATTAGTATTCTCCCAACACAGGCTTGTTCTGAAATCCAGCAGGTTCAAGTGGACCTCCTTGGCCGTGTAGCTCAGGCACTGAAGGGGCCTGTCAGATGGACCCACCCGGCCGCACACACCAATATGCAAATGGGTGATAGATTTCTTCTGACCATCAGAAATTCTCCAAGCTCACACCAGCCTGAATAGTAGAAAAGCAACTTTTAATGCATCATATGCCCTACTGTATAACAAAGCAGGGATCAAACTGAAGCCATTCAGGACACAAAGCTGAGCTACTCCAACTCAAGACAAGAAAGCTAAGGTTTCTGAACTGGGGATGTAAACATGCACATGGGTTTTGGACTGAGCATGTAGGTGACCTAAAGTGCACGCTCTTCAATGCCTTACATTGGCGACTGGTTAGGAAAACATCAGTCGTATTTTGAATTCCCATTTGACAAGAAGCCTGACTTTGCATAGTGCTGTGAGTCAGTCATGAGGGGTCAGAGTGTGGGGCTGCTAGCCCTGCGTCCCTCAGATGTCAGAGAAAGAGGACGACTTTGCAGTCCAACAACACTGACGTCCCTTACTTGGGAATCCGGCACCAACAGCGGGCGCAGTGCTCAGCTGATGCATGAGGTTGTAAAGCGAAGTGCAAGCAGAGTTACTCCTTAACTACCATTTACTAACGAACAGGATGATTTACAGAGCAGCTCTGCTGACTGCTCTTCGAGATTTGCCACTCACTGTCACTGTACGCAGCTCAGAGTGCCACAGGTCACCGCACTGTTAGCCATCTCAGCCTTGGGAGCAGGGGAAAATGAAACCTTGCCACACTTTGCTACCCTGTGTCTTCTGCTGCATGTGAGAACAATGGCTTGGGCAGGACCTGTTTGTTTGAGTTCTGGGTGGGTGGTGGAAAGGGGAGAGCATGGTCGAAGGCTTGTCTCCAGCACTGGGCAGCAGCCTGTGGGGAGCTCAGCCCTCCCCTCAGGAAGGGACCTGGGGCCAAGAAGAGGACCCACAAACTTTTCTTCTTTGAGGCCAGGCAGAGGCAGGGATCAGAGGACAGTGCAGTCACGATTCACCTTCCACTTTTTTCCTACAAGTGACCATTTCTTGAGCACAGATTCATGTTACCACCCAGCCCACGGGGCAGTTGAACGGGGAGATGGTGCCCAGAGGGGCAGCAGTACTGTGCCGTGCCGTGAGGCAGCCTCTGAATATGTTTTCAGTTTCCCATACATTGTACTGCACAATTAAGCTAAATGAAAAAATAAAGGTTTGAAAAAGACTGAAATATTGTCGAGAACAAACACTAAGACTCCAGTTCAAATATGTTGCTTTTTTTTCTTTGGGAACAAGTAAGCCTAAAACTTTGTACTCAGATATCGAATGCTAAAACTTTTGTGGAGAACATACAAATAGACCTCAGCACAAGGCAAAACCCATTGAAGTCATGACATCTGTGAAGTTCTGCTGAAGTAAATGGGTACAGAATACGCACTTGTTCATTGCTGCACCAGGGCTGAATTTTGAACTAGTTTTACTCATTTTTTTAGTTTTTAGGACAGTTTATATATAGAATCATAGAATCATAGAATGGTAAGGGTTGGGAGGGACCTTAAAGATCATCTGGTTCGAACCCCTCTGCCATGAGCCATATGGAAGCAGATAGTTTTTATTTTTATGAAGAAAATGATAGATTTAAAAAATATACGCAATATGGAAAGTATGCTATGCTGGCAACAAAATCCGATGTGATGTTGACCTAACCAGAGCTTGCTTTTATAGATTTCGATATTTCAATATGACTTTTGCTTAGTGCATTCTACTCTTTCCAAATCCATAGCTTCTGTTGTGCTCTATCTCCTCTCTTTCTCATTGTGCTTTTTCTCTGCAGTCTAAAAGAAATCAAGATGGCCATCCACCAACAGTTTACAATGCGTCTATGTAGATATATTTGTATTATAATCAAAATATGGAGAATTGCATGAGATTTTTGCAGCTTCCAGAAATATAATCAGAATTTGGAAGAGTGAGAGATATGTGATGTGTTCAAATGTGATAATAACAAGCTAATGTTTTTTTGCAGTAAATGTCTAATTCTTCTGGTCTTCACTGTTATCTGTCCTTTGGAGGTCACTGAAATGCTAGAGTGATGTAAACCTTTTTTCCTTTAAACCTTTTAAATACTTAGGCAGCTTAGTATCTTATTTACATTTTTAATTCCAAAGCTTATAGAAATGGTATTAATAAGTACAGAAAGTAATTAATAGCTTGACTAAGTTCAGCCAAACACAGCTTGTGAGATGTTGTAATAAACTATTCTACAATCGGTATGAAGTTATTTAGAGCTTAGATTTCACCTACCTTGAACCTGTTCTTTGAATGCTTGAGCTCTCTTCTAAATCCACTGAACTATCCCTGAAAAGTTACCAAAAAGAGTTCCAAAAGTAGAAGACTACAATCTACAGTGGTCAAAATATCAGACTTGATAGAAAAAGTATGAAAGCTTACAGTCCTCTTGCTTTCATAGTTCTTCCAGCAATACATCCCAAAAGGGTGGAACATCTTCTTCACATCATGCATTCAGGTAAAAACAAAACAAAACAAAAAAAACCCAAAATCAGTCTTCCTCCCAAACAACACACAATATATTTCAGTTTTGTAAATGTTGAGAATTGTATGGCTGCTGTTTCAATTTTCAGGCATCTAAGAAAAAGAGCAGCCTTTTCTGTGAATAATGCCTACCTTAAACATACGGATTTTTACAGGTACTGATTAAAAGCAAATGAGCTTAGAGGGGTGAGCAAAGCACCTCAGACTGAAGTACAGAAATCAAATTATTGCAAAGGATCTTTATTGCTATTGTAGTGATTCATATCTACAGATCAGAGCACATCCCAGCCTGGAGGTTTTCACAGTCTGCACCTGTAAGTAACTATCTGTTGACCTGGACATACATTAAACAAAATAGGAATATGAGATTTTGCTATGTTTTGTATAAGGACTGGCGAAATTTTGTCAAACTATTAACACGATCACATGTATATTAAAATGAAAAAAACAATAGGGAGATAAACCAACAAAATTATTCTGGAACACTTCAAACTTCTGTGGAAATTGATTAGGATGCAGTACAACAGATGATACCACAGACTAAGTAGTTTTGTAGTTACAGGATTAAAAAATATTGACTTTCACTCTCTGTAGCAAGATGAATAATAATACATTAGCTACAACCATTAATAACTAACATGACCATTTCACTAAACTTGCATGCTAAATGTCTTGAAAAGCAATGTACTTATTGAAAAGGAGGTAAAAGAGAAGAAAGATAAAACAGAGAAAGAGATGTAGAGCCAGTATCAATAGTGCTGGGGGCAGGTATCAGTGCATGAGGAGATGACAGCAATGGCCTGCAGTGAGGTACACTTAAAAGATGCTTTTGTGATAATTTGTGTACTTCGTAGTTTTTTAACATTCTTATCTCCTTTAACAGTGTAGGAATAATTTTCTTAAGGTTTCTTCATAATGTCAGAATTGAATACAACCCCCAATTATTCACATGATAAAGTGGCCAGTATTCTATGTTCTTTAGGGGAAAACATAAAGACCAGGTTCCAATTTTTTGAGTTAGGATACATGCAAATAATCTCTTACCACCTCTCATTTAGGAACCAAAGCTGCTTTAAGCAGCGTAATTCAGCCAAAGCCCTTAAATGCGTGTTTAATTTTCAGTGCATGTAATTCCAGTAGGGAGTAAACACATGCTTAAATGAGTTGATGAAATGCAGCCTGTATGTGATCCAATTGCAAAACTACTGGACAGCTAACTCCTTAAAAAAAAAGGGATGGTTGACCATTCTTATCTTCCCCCCACTCCAAAAGCACCTGACAGTATGCAAGTACTGTTCACTTCAACATCACTCATTACTGATAACGGAAGAAAGAAACAAACAAAAAACTAACACCCCCACTTTCAATCTAGTTTCTCAGTTAACTACTAGAGGTGAAAGCTAATGTTCTATAAACTAGGTGTTATCACGTGTAATGGCTGGCTTCATGCAGGTTATTGCTATTATAAACCATACTCAACTGTTCAGAAAATCAATAGCATATTAAAAAAAAACAAACAAACAAACCAAAACAACTGTGGTATGTCTGGAACAGCTCCCTTGGCAAACCGAGTGTCTGCTGACACTGAATGACTGATTTTCCCATGCACAAAAGATGGAACTTGCTCTACTTCCTTGACAGTTGAAAGTTTACTACTTGTATTTCTAAGTTTTATGCTTTTCTGCTACCAAAATACCATTAGACACACTTCAAAGTCTTATTTTTTCAGGTAGTAAAATCAGTTTGGAGTAGCTTAATTTAGGGTAATTGCAGAAAATTACAATAGCAAAGACCAATATTTGATATGGGAAACAATTTTTCCATGACAGAAGTCTGTCCAAAGCCAATACAAATAGAGAAAAATGCTGGCAGCAATATAATGGTTAATCAGAATTCTGTGTACATATTTAATGCAACATTTAGAAAGAGTGCAGAGCTGGGTGAGTTACTATTATCCAGGGGTTTGGGGGATTTGCATTTTCTTTCCTCGTACCGCTTCAGTAATGCGCTATTCATTTTGCTTCTAAGTTAGGTTAAAATGTAGTCTAAAAGCTATTGCATCTCCTGCCTTCCTTGTTAAAAAATTTATGAGAACTATATTTCACCATCTATCAGTGTGCCTTTTCATCTAGCCAGATGACGGGAAGCTCAGTACATGGGAGCTTGTCACCGTTTCTTCCCTCTGTCCTTTTAAGCACTCGGAAAACACAGTATAGGCATTAGGGAGGTGTGAAGCATGCGCAGCTGACTTTCATAGACATGGTGAAATCTGGGCACTTCTAAAAAATATTAGGCCTTCAGTCAACAGGTAAAAGTACTCCATTCTACTGGTTCATAAAAGAGTGAATACTCCACTGACAACGGATGGTGATAGCACAGTATGTATACCCTTACTGAGGCTGTTATTTATGACCGCTCTTTATATGGGTTGTCTTGGAGCTGGCAGTTGTGGAAATGCAGACTGAAAAAATATATGGTAACGATGGTTTCAGTGACAATACTAGCCATGTTTTGTCAGAGTACATTGAACCCCTCATCTTTAAAAGAAAATAATGCAATTCCTTTCCTGTCACTAGATGAGTAACCAGAGGTATTTGTTATAAGGTGAAATAAAAATAATTTTTCTCTTACAGTTAACCTGTTGAATTAATGAAGTCATAAATATATAGCTGTCTTTAAATCACGAACAGAACTAACTAGTTTAAAAACTCACATATCATGTCTTTGCCTTACAATAGGCTGATCTATAGGTATATCTCTGTATTTCTACATCTAGTAGATGTGTGCATGTATATAAAAAAGCGCTTTCAGCATGATATAGCTTACCTGTATTGCACAAGTTTTGATTTCTGCCTTTAATAAAAGGTGACAGGAAAATTGGCCTGATTCAGCTGGAATTTCTGAACACAGCAGTCTCTGAGGCACATCTGCACACTCGCTCATTCGAGAACATTCACACGGGAGCTTGTGACTGTAGCTGATCAGAGAGGCAGGCATCTAAACAAAATACGCTGCGAGTTTCTGAATGCTCTGGACTGAAATGACTCACTCCAAGCTGGGGATGCTTTCAGCATGTATGCCACTGTCAGTAGAAAAGACATGGATACCACACAGGGAGGGAGTAGGCAGAATCAAACAGGTAATCTGCCTGGGTCTCAAAACCTCTGAATTCACACCTGAGTGAGACAACTTCTCAAGAATCAAGTGTTTGGGAGGCTGGGAGTCACGCTGGTTGACACGCACGGCTTCACAGCACTGCACCCACCAGTCCATTGACCTGTGATAAAGAAGTGGTCAGTTTTCATCACAGCACCCACAGCTGTGGTGCAGCCTGATCGTTTCTCTCCCCATGCAGGCAGAGGGGTTGCTTTCACGTGATATGGAAGCACGTAGGCTTATTGCAAATAGACACTACGGGCAGAATTAGGGTGCTATGACCAGCACTTGGGCAGACAGCTCAGCCAAAGCAGAGGGAACCAAAGTGGGAGGGCAACCCCACCGAAAGCTTTCTGACACTCTTGTGTACAGAGAAGGGACAACTGCGCACTGAACATGGGGGCAGCTGAGCCTCACGGCAGCCCCTCGTTCCCCCACACCATATCTCCTCTGAGGCTGCTGTGCCTCAGAGCTCTGAGTGGAGATACCTGAGCCAGTGCTACACCCAGCGGACCTCATTTGGATGAACCCTCCTTCACCTGACACCTGTGTCCCATGTGGAATGTGGTCATCCCTCCAAGCTGGAGCCATGGAGCTAGACCCACTGCAAACAGGATTAGATATAGTGACTGCAAAGCCAGCAACAGGTCTTTATGTGCCTATCTACCAGGGAAGAAATATGGGAGGATGGGAGTGGGATGTTGATGTAGATGTTCATATTCCATTCTCTGCAAGGGGTTTCAATGCAAATGTATTGAAACAACTATTTCAAGTGGGGTATATGTTCAACAGGTACAAAAGTTAACTGCCTTCATTGGAGGCAAATAGATCATTGCAAGCAATTTGGCAGGTAAACTTGACCAGGAGCTATGCTTTTGGTTTTCTTTTCTTTTTTTTTTTTTTTTTTTTTTTTTCAGGGAAAATGGGGGGAAGGGGTTGTTTTCTTTTAATTTCCTTTTGGTAAAAATTTCAAAACTGTCAAAATATTTTGTTTTTTTATTTTTTGAAAGGA